>Ga0194112_10006857_pt1 | contig 14941 bp, 5 predicted proteins | sample TA2MahC400mmetaG_FD_146191 | JGI IMG/M metagenome (GOLD analysis project Ga0194112, IMG submission 146191) | Freshwater microbial communities from Lake Tanganyika, Tanzania - TA2015016 Mahale Deep Cast 400m | ecosystem: Environmental > Aquatic > Freshwater > Lake | place: Tanzania: Lake...
ACCCGATCCGCGCCGGGGAGGTGATCGGCACCCACAACGGCACCATTTACAATGCCGACTACCTGTTCCGGCGCTGGAAGATGCGGCGCTTCGCCGAGGTGGACAGCGAGATTCTGTTCCGCCTGGCCGCGAACGCCGCGCGAGACGGTGCCATGGATATCGAGCGGTTCAAGGCGCGCCTCCGGCGCTGCCGGGGTCAGATCACCGCCGTCATCGCCTGCCGGACCGATCCGGAAACCGTCATCGTGCTCAAGGGGAACCGGCCGTTGGAAATGCGGTGGCATCCCCGCCGCAAGGCGGTCCTCTACGCGTCGGACCCGGCGTACCTCGACGCCGTGCTGGCGGAGGAACAAGGCTGGAGGGAGCTTCCGGTCCCGCCCATGAGCCTGGTGGTATTCCGGCGCGAGCACCTGGCCGCGTATTCGGTGGAGCCCTTCGAGTTCGTCGCCCAGGAGAGAAAGGGCGCGGAGCCATGAGAGACACTCCAATGAACCCCATGAACCAGGCAATGAACCCAACAGAACCCTTGAAGCCGAACACAAACGGAATGCTGAGACTCTTCGTCTACGGCACACTGAAGCGCGGTTTCTGGAACCACGACCGCTTTTGCCGGGGCGTCCTGACGGTGGAGGACGCCGTCGTCCGCGGCCGCCTCTTCGAGACATCCTCCGGAATCCCCGTCCTGGAGGTTCCGGAAGAGGACATCCTCGCCGTCGGGACCACCAATCCACTCGCCGACGTGGCCACACAGGCGCGCGTCGTGGCTCGCATGTCCAATCCCGAGCCAACCCCCGACCGGCTTCCGAAGAAGGGCACAGGCGCGCCCTGGGGCCCCGTGTACGGGGAGATTCTCACCTTCGACGATCCCGAGATCCGCCTCCCGGCCATCGACCGGCTGGAGGGGTTTCACCCCGGCGGTCCCTGCCTCTACCGCCGTGTTCTGGTCCCTGTCCAGGTCAACGGAGCCGAGCTTCCGGCTTGGCTCTATGTAGTGGGGGTTCGCTGGACTGGGAGATTCAAAAAGCTAACCGGCGGAATTTGGCGTTAAAAACCCGGTAGTTGGTCGCCATCTGGAGCCATGTACGCAGCAGATTCCCGGCATTCCAGCAGTTTGTCCTTGACTGGAATGGACAGGTTTCGTATACTTGTGTCTGGTTTGGTTGGCATACATAGGCAGTGATTCTGACAACTGACGAGAGGATTGAAATGGCCGCTGAAGAATGCTGGGTTGGCGTCGACGATGTGGCCGCCCACCTTGGGGTGGCCAAGGACTCGGTTTATAGATGGATCGATGAACGGGGGCTCCCTGCTCACCGTGTGGGACGGCTCTTCCGTTTCAAGCTATCCGAAATAGACGAGTGGGTGCGCCAAGACAACGAGCGAGAGAAGACTCCAAGTTCCGTCCAAAGCCGACCCTCCTCGAAAACCCAGACGAATTGCTCAACACCAAAGACACGTTCACGGAAGAGGGGCGGGAATGGGTAGCAGTCTGCTCACATCTCAGATAGGGCAGCGGATATCCCTTCCCGGACATTTCGATGTTCCCGTGGTCCTGGAGGATGCACGACCGCTCGGTTCTGATGAATCGGCAGGCTATGAGTGTCGCGTTCGTCTTCCCGACGGCTCATTGGAAGAGGCTGTCATCTCCGCGGAAGAGGTCGTGGCTGTCCTTGGAAAGGAGCCTGACGAAGTCAAAGCAGAAACTCCTGTGGACGCCGAGAAGCTTCGACTCCTGATCGAGTCGGCCCGAGTCCGTCTGGCTTACGCGCATGACCAACAGTTTGCCGTAAGTCTTTCGGGCATCCGCACCCTGCCGCATCAGATTGAAGCGGTGTACCAAGCGATGCTTCCGCAGCCCAGGTTGCGGTTCTTGCTCGCGGATGATCCTGGAGCCGGCAAGACGATCATGGCCGGGCTTCTGGTAAAGGAGCTGAAACTTCGCGAAGCGATTGAGCGCATTCTTATCCTGTGCCCCTCTCCGCTCACCATACAGTGGCAGGACGAGATGCTCCGCTGGTTCGGCGAGCCTTTCGACATTATCTTTTCCGCTGTCGACCAACAGCAATTGACCAATCCATGGCAGAGGTCTTCACAGATCATCGCTTCCATTGACTACGCCAAGCAAGATGACGTGCGCGAGCGTGTCTGGCAACAGCGGTGGGACCTCGTCATCATCGACGAGGCCCACAAGTGTTCGGCCAGGACAGCCTCAGGTGGACAGAATCGAGAATCCAAGGTTGCGACCACGAAACGTTATGACTTGGCGTCGCGTCTCACGTCCCAAGCAGACCATGTCCTCCTCCTGACTGCCACACCCCACCATGGGGATGAAGACAAGTTTGCTCATTTCCTTCGGCTCATTGATCCGGACCTTTTCCCGGAACCACACCGCCTCGGAAAACAGGCCACCGCAATCCGCAAAGACGTTTTCCGCCTCGGCAAGGATTCGCCGTGGTCTCTCCGGAGGCTGAAAGAAGATCTTAAGGACGCGAATGGGAAACGGCTCTTCCCGGACCGGCATACCAACACCGTCACTTTCTGCCTGAACAACGACGAGTACACCCTTTACAAGAGCGTTACCGCTTACATCAACGAGTTTATCCCGCAGCAGACCGGACAAAGACGTTCCTCCGCAGCGCTGACCCGAACGGTCCTGCAACGCAGATTGGTGAGCTCCACCTGCGCTATTCATGAGTCGATCAAGCGGCGGTTGAAAAAGCAGGAAGATCTCCTGGAAGAGCTTGAGGGTCTCACTCCGGCCCAGCGCGCCAAACGGCTGGCCGCTTTGCAGGGTCGCCTGCCGGATGCCGAGCAGGACGAAGACGATCTCGACGATGCGGTACGTGATCAATTGGTCGATGAGTACACGGCCGCGCTGGAACTTGAGCAGTTGCGCGCGGAAATCTCCGCCCTCAAGGAGCTTGTCGAGCAGGCGCGAAGGGTTCGTGAAAACGCGAACGATTCCAAGTTGGCCGCATTGAAAAAGTGCCTCGGCGAGGCGCAGTTCATGGACCTGAAGGATGGCCGGGGAAAGCTCCTGATCTTCACGGAGCACCGGGATACCCTTGGCTACGTGCGCGATCATCTTGAACGATGGGGTTTCAGCACCTGCGAAATTCACGGGGGCATGAACCCCCATGAACGCAAGCGAGCTCAGGAGGTTTTCAGAACCGGTGCGCAGGTATGCATCGCAACGGAGGCCGCCGGCGAAGGCATCAACCTCCAGTTCTGCCACCTGATGATCAACTACGACATGCCCTGGAATCCAACCCGGCTGGAGCAGCGATTGGGCCGCATCCACCGCATCGGTCAGGAGCGAGATTGCTACGCCTTCAACTTCGTTGCAACGGATTCCGAGGACGGCCAGCCCATCGTTGAAGGCCGGATTCTCCACCGCCTTCTGGAAAAGCTGGACCAGATGAACGAGGCCCTCGAAGGCCGCGTTTTCGATGTAATCGGCGAAGTGCTGTCGCTGAACGACGTGAACCTCCCGGACATGCTTCGTGACGCGGCCTATGATCCCAGGCGGCTCGATGAGTATCTCGATCAGATTGACCGCATCAATCCGGCCAAACTCAAAGAATACGAGGAAGCCACGGGCATTGCCCTCGCGCGTAGCCACGTGGATTTTTCAGCATTCCAGCGTCGGAACCTCGAGGTCGAAGAGCGTCGGCTCATGCCTCGATATGTGGAGGCGCAGTTCGTCGCCGCTGCTCGGGAGGTGGGCCTTCGTATCGAGCCGAGAGCCGACGGGTTGTGGCGCGTCGAGCACGTCCTTGCGGATCTTCGCTCTGAACGACTCCGCTCCGTCCAGAAAGTCGGGAAAGCCGAATCGTCCTACCGAAAGATCACCTTCCACAAACACCACCTTGAACAGGATGCCCACGTTGACGCTGTACTGATGGGGCCGGGACATCCACTCTATGCGGCGGTGGATGAGAAACTCAACGAGCGGCTGGCGGGGATGATAGCAGGCGTCGGTTTCTTCGTCGATCCTTTGTGCAGAGAACCCTATCGTATCCACCTTTTTGAGATATCGATTCGTGGCAAGGATTCGAAGGGAAACGATGTGCCGCTCTATGGCGAGCTCGTGGCCGTTCGGGAGGAGCGCGGGCATTACGAGGTCATCCCGAGCGACATCCTCCTCAACCTTGCGGCGCATCCGCATCCGCCGCAAAAGATCGAGCCGACTCCCACGCAGGCAGCTACCGATTTTCTGAAGCGGACCTACCAGCTCGAGTGCCGCGCCCGTTGTCAGAGTGAACGGCAGCATTTCGCGCGGGTTTGCCGGGAATACCTGGAAAAGTCGTTCAAGGCCCGGATCGACCGCGCCCAGGAGCGGGCCATGCTGCTTGCCGCCGAGGTCTTCTCGAAACCGGAATACAAGCTGCCTGCGGACGAGGCCAGGAAGTATGTGGATGAGCTTCAGCGCGCACGCCAGGAACGCCTCGACGGTTTAAAACGGCTTGAGATTGCCAGAACCGGGCCGGTCAAGCATGTGGGAACGGCCTTTGTCCTCGCTCCCGATGCCGACACCCAAGCCCAGCTCGCCGATCTGGCCGACGAACTCGATCCGAATATTCGCCGGCAGAGCGAGATCGCTGCGGAGGACAAGGTTATTGAAGCGCTGGTCGCGGAGGGCTTCCCCCAGGACCGAATCGAGCGGGTCGGCCATCTGAAGTTGGGGTTCGACATCCGCGCCCACAAGATCGCCGATGAAGCCACCGGCGAGGTCTTCGTCAAGAGAGTCGAGGTCAAAGGACGCCTGCGGGGGCAGCCGATCAGGCTTACCACCAACGAGTGGTACAAGGCCCAGCAACTGGCCGAGACCTACTGGCTCTATGTGGTCTGGGGCCCCTTGGGCGATTCGCCTGAGCTTGTGCGCATCCACAATCCCGTTGCCAAGCTCGACCACGCCAAGAGGGAGATCGTGGCTGCGAGGTTCTATGAAATCTCGGCAGATGCGGTGCAGCAAGCGGCGGAGGGTAATCCATGACGAAAAAGCCGCTGAAACAGGACAGTACCTTGGATGCCCATTACGATTCTATCCTTGGGGACATATTCAAAGTCATTGATGCAGCCAGAAGCTCTGCAGCCCGTTCGGTGAATTACATCATGACGGCGGCTTACTGGTTCATCGGCCGCCGCATTATTGAGTTTGAGCAAAAGGGCTCCGAACGGGCCGACTATGGTGAGGAACTGCTCAAGAGGCTTTCGCGTGATCTGACGTCGAGATACGGCCGGGGTTTTGCCAAGAGCAATCTTTACCAGATACGTTCGTTTTATATGGTCTACCAGGGCATTTTCCAGACACCGTCTGGAATATCCGACGCCAGTGACTCGTCGAGCGTCTTGCTGAATTTCCAGACGGTGTCTGGAACAAGCGAATCGTTAAGTTTTCAGATGGTTCAATCCCTGGCAAGCCGGTTCCCTCTCCCCTGGTCAGCCTATGTCCGCTTGCTTTCAGTAAAAAATGAAAATGCCAGGAGCTTTTACGAGACTGAAGCCCTGCGCGGCGGCTGGTCGGTGCGACAGCTCGACCGGCAGATCAACGCCCAGTTCTACGAACGGACTGCGCTGTCCCGCAACAAGGCCGCCATGTTACGCAAAGGAGAAATGGCGCTGCCTGGAGATCGTCTCCTTCCCGAGGAGGAAATCAGAGACCCTCTTGTGCTCGAATTTCTCGGTCTCAAGGATGAATATTCCGAAACCGACCTGGAAGAGGCGCTCATCCGCCATTTGGAGACTTTCCTCCTGGAATTGGGCAATGACTTCTGTTTCGTAGGCAGACAAAAGCGCCTGCGCATCGGCGATGAATGGTATCGAGTGGACCTTCTCTTCTTTCATCGGCGGCTGCGATGCCTGGTTGTCATCGACCTGAAGATCGGCAAGTTTACTCATGCTGACGCCGGCCAGATGCACCTCTATCTCAATTATGCGCGGGAACATTGGGTCCATGAGGGTGAGAACCCGCCCGTTGGTTTGATCCTCTGCGCCCGAAAAGACGAGGCCGTGGCCCGATATGCGCTGGAAGGACTCCCGAACAAGGTGCTGGCGTCGGAGTATCGAACGGTCCTCCCCGATGAAAAGGAACTGGCTGCCGAGATCAAGCGAACTCAGGCGATGCTGGAGAGACGGAGAGCCCTAAGCGATCTGCAGGGGTCACGGAAAAAGAATGAGACGTGAAGGGGAAATTGATGTCTGACGACCGTAGATTGATAGAAGACTTCCTGCCGATCCAGGCCATCAGCGCCGAGGCGTCGCGGGAGAAATCCGTCCGCAAGGGGCACATTTCGACCCTTCACCTCTGGTGGGCGCGGCGGCCCCTGGTGGCGTGCCGGGCTGCTGTGTACGGCGCGTTGGTACCGGCATCGTTATTTATCCCGGAGAACGGGCCGGACAACAAGAAGCAGAGTCTGGGCCGGGCCAATGCGGCAAAGTTCATCGAGCGGCTCTGCAAGTATCCGGGCAATCCAACCGTGATCAAAGACGCGCAGAGGCACATCCTCGAAGCCCATGCCGAGCGGCTGACCGAAGAGACCGGCAAGAAGGTCACTGTCGAGGATATCGAAGAAGGCCGCGCTCCTCGTCCCAAGGTGCTCGACATGTTCGCCGGTGGTGGGGCCATCCCTTTGGAAGCCCTGCGCCTCGGTTGTGAAGCCTACGCCCTCGACCTCAACCCTGTGGCGCACATCATCCAACTCTGCACCTTGGTCTATCCGCAGAAATACGGAAAGCCCGACCCGAATGTCAGCGGTATGACCGGCCCCAAGAACGTGAAGGGCGAAACCACCTGGGGAGGTCTTGCTAAAGAGGTTCGCTTCTGGGGCGAATGGGTGCTCAAGAAGGTCAAGGCCGAGATCGGCGACCTTTACCCACTTATTCCCGATCCCGAATATAAGGGGAACAGGCCGGCGGTCCAGGCCGAGATGTGGCAATCTTCAGACAAGGAAAGCATCCCTCCCGGATACCTCATGCCGGTTGCTTACCTCTGGACACGGACCGTTCGATGCAAAAATCCTTCGTGCGGGGCGACCGTGCCGCTCGTGCGGCAGACCTGGCTCAGCAAAAAGTCCGGGGGGGAAAAGAGTTCTGGTCGTTTTGTAGCACTAAAAACAGTGGCAAAAAGCGGCGAAAGGAAAGCCAGTTTCGAGGTTGTTGAAGCAACATCAGAAAAGGGGATCGGCTTTAATCCAGAGGTAGGTTCCAAAGCTGGAAATGCGACGTGCCCGTTTTGCGGGACAGTTGCTGATAGTGACTATGTCAAGAATGAGGGAAAATCAGGTCGAATCGGAGAGCAGCTACTTGCGGTCGCATGCCGTAACCCGAGGGGAACTGGCAACGTTTTCTTGTCAGAAGATAATGCTGGAGGCTTTCACCCTGATTTGTCCCGTCTCTCTACAGCTGAAAGGGAGTTGGAACGTATTGGGATCGTCGGTCCTATCCAAGAGATAGTGGGCAAAGGCGCAGATCAAGTTCCAAATTACGGGATGCCCACATTCAAGGAGTTGTTTCCGCAACGCGCAAGAGTGTTTCTCCTCTCGATTGCGAGCAAAATCAGATTCGATGTGGCGGATGAAGCGAGGGTTGCTGGTTATAACGAGGAGAGGGCGAAGGCCGTGCGATCTCTTCTTGGACTGGCGCTCGACCGTGTAGCTAACTATCTGTCTTCGTTATGCGTATGGCGCACAAACAGGTCCTGCGTATTGCCAACGTTTTCCCGGCAAGCACTTTCAATGGTTTGGGATTACGGTGAGATGAACCCATTCTCAGGCACCGCAGGAGACTGGCTGGAGTCTACTCACTGGGTATCGGAAGTTGTTGAGGCCATTTCAGATACTCCACAATTTGCCACGGTATGTCGCGGGTCATCTGATGAGGCTTCAGTGCATGTAGCTTCTGCTGATGCGGTTGTGACTGATCCACCTTATTACGACAACGTAATCTATTCCGATCTTGCCGACTTCTTCTATGTTTGGCTTCGGTTAACGATTGGAGATCTCTACCCCGATCACTTTGGTTCAGAACTTACACCGAAAAAGAAAGAGGCTGTTTCGGCTTCTTTTCGTCATGCTACAAGAGATAAGGCGCGCAAGTTTTATGAAGACATGATGTTGCGATGTTTCATGCAGGCCTATCAGATACTGAAAGGGTCCGGTCCTCTTGTATGCGTTTATGCTCATAAGACAACCTTGGGTTGGGCTACTCTTGTTGATGCGCTGCGAACTGCCGGGTTTGAAGTTGCCGAAGCTTGGCCCATTGACACTGAGATGACTGGGGGGATGAGAACCGGAACCGCAGCCCTCGCTTCCAGCATCTTCCTGATCGCCCGAAAGCGGGAAAGTTTTTTGACCGGTTCATACGAAGACGAAGTGCGCTCTGATCTCGATAAGATCGTCCGCGAGCGCGTGGATTCGCTCTGGAAAATGGGCATCACCGGCGCGGACCTGGTTATCGCCGCAGTGGGCGCTGGGTTGCGCGCTTTCACCCGCTTCTCCCGCGTAGAGTACGCCAATGGGGAGGAGGTCCCGGCTGAGAAATTCCTGGCCGAGGTGGAAGGCGTCGTGCTGGAGACGCTTCTTGAGAAGATCTTCGGGGTAACCGGAAGCGGCGTCGCCGCGGTGGATGGACCCAGCCGGTTCTACGTGCTCTGGCGCTACGCGTACAAGGCGGCTGAGATGGAAGCGGGCGAGGCCATCGTTTTCACCTACGGCCAGAATGTGGAGTTGGACGGCCAGAACGGCCTTTCGTCCGGAAGCCGCGCGTTGGTCGAAAAGAAGAAGGGCAAATACCGGCTGCTGGACTTTTCCGAACGGGGGGACGACGAGAAATTGGGCATGCCCAAGGATGACGGCAAAGCCGCCCCGCTGATCGATATCCTGCACCGTATCCTCTGGCTCGTGGAAAACGAGCCCCGCAACCTGAATAGCTTTCTCGACGAAGCGCGGCCGGACCGGGAGCGCCTGCGCTTGGTGGCTCAAGCCCTGGCCGGGACCGCGCTGGCCGGCAGGAAGGACGACGGACCGGAACACACCGTGGCGACCACACCTGCAGAAGCCGCCGCGCTCAACAAACTCGTCGCCAACTGGCGGGCGCTCATCGACCAGCGGTTGGCCGCCAGGGAAGGAACCCTATTTGAACTCATTCGAAATTCGGAGGCCAAAAAGTGAGCACACATGCACTTCGTCCATGGACCGACCTGGTCAAGCTCCATCCTGATGTGGAAGCGGGGGCGCTTACCGAGGCGGTGTTCGCCATCGATCTGGGAGCCATCGCAGCGAACGATCCCAACGTACCCGTGGTCAACCGGGACCCGGAAGCATTCTTCCGGGCGACCTACCTGACGGTTGATCTGCAGAAGCTCCTTGACGAGGTGCTGGCATCCCTCTCTTGCAAGACCGGCTACAACCGAGTATTAAAGCTCCGGGTGCCATTTGGCGGTGGTAAATCGCACACTTTGGCAGCGCTGTTCCATGCCGCACGAAAACGTGAGGCCCTGGACGGCATCCCGGAGGGGAAGGAGTTCGCCCGACCCGGCAATGTGGCCGTGGCCGTTTTCGACGGCGAGAAGTTCGACGCGCGTAACGGCAAGACGCTGGATGACGGCCGGACCATCCAAACCATGTGGGGATGGATCGCCTGGCAGATCGATCCCGAGAAGGCCTTCCCCATCGTCGCCGAGCACGACAAGGACCGCGTGTCTCCGGGTGGAGATGTGATCCGCGACCTGCTCACCAAGGGAGCTGGCGGCAGGCCGGTTCTCATTCTCCTCGACGAAGTGCTCAAGTACATGGAGCGCTCCGCTGCGGTCAGCGTCCTTGATTCGACGCTCCAGCGCCAGGCCAAGGATTTCTTCCAGAATCTGACCGTCGAGGTGGCCGGGAGCGAGAAGGCCGCGCTCGTCTATTCCCTCACCTGGAGCGCCAGGGAGGCCCTGGGCAATGTGGGACTGCTTGCCGAGATCGACAAGCTCGCATCTCGGGTTGATCAGCTCAGGGAACCTGTCTCGGGCGATGAGGTCCTTCCGATCCTTCAGCGGCGTCTGTTGGGCGGCGCTCCCGACGCTTCCTCAGCAACTGAAGTTTCCACGGCATATCAGGACGTCGTGACCGGCATGCAGCGGGCTCATGCCGAAACCCCCTCCGAGCGCCAGCAAGCCGAGGAGGAAGGCCGTCTGCTGCGTGATCGGATGCGGGCCGCGTATCCGTTCCATCCCGCGCTCATCGATATCATGAGGGAACGCTGGACCGCGGTGGATGCCTTCCAGCGGACCCGCGGCGCGCTGCGCTTTCTCGCCTCCTGCATGCATTCCCTCAAGAAGAACGGCGGGGCCAAAGCGCTTCTTGGCCCCGGAGACGTGCCGGTAAAGGACGTGGATGTCCGAGTGAAGATGCTCAAAGAGCTCGGGGTACAGAACGACTACGACCCGGTCATCACGGCGGACATCGACGGTCCGAACGCCCGGGCAAAACGCATCGACGACCGGATGTCGCGAGAAACCCCTGCGCTTGCCAGTGTGAAACCTGCCACCCGCATCGCCACGGCCATCCTTCTGTATTCGTTTGGCGGGTTAAGGCGTGAGGGCTCGGGCAGCGACGAGACATTGGCGCCCGGCGTTACGGAGAACGAACTGCTTGCGGCCTGCGTTGGTCCCGACCTGGACAACATCACGGCCACCGCAGTCTTGTCCGAGCTCCGCAACACATGCTTGTACCTGCATTACGACGGCGTCCGCTACTGCTTCAAGAAGGACCCGAATGTAACCAAGCTAATCGAGGACGCGGAGCAGACCGTCGCCCGCGAGGATTCCCAGGCGCGGGGGCACGGCCCGGTCCGAAGCATGATCAAGGAGATGCTGGATGCCCGCCTGGCCGGACACCACACAGCCATCGTGTGGCCGGCGAAGAGCCAAGACATTCCCGATGAGGACCCATGTTTTCTCGTTGCCTACCTGCCCCTTGAGTTCGCTGCCGAGGGCAAGTCGGAGCAGGAACGTCAGGCCAAGGAGTACCTGACCAAATACGGGGATCGTCCCCGGCGCTTCCGCAACGGGCTGGGACTTGCGATACCGGAAAAGAAACAAATCGAGGCTTTGCGGCGTGCCGTCCGGTATCTCTTGGCCATCGACCGCGTGGAAGCCAAGAAGCAGCAACTTCGACTCACCAAGGACCAGCTTGATCAACTCCGGGAGAGGAAACGCACCGAGCAGGCTGCCGCTGAGTCATGCTTCCGGGAGCTTTACACGGCCGCGTGGTTGCCTCGGGTTCAGGACGGCGAGTTGGAAATAGAGAAAGTGGAAAGGGGCGGTCGACCGCTTCAGGCAACCGGCGTCCACGAGCGGATCATGGAGCTTCTCACCAGCGTGGGAACGCCGCGCATTCACGGATCGGTGACGCCGCGGAAAATCGCCGAGCGAGTGCTGCTCGGTGAATCCAAGGGCGAGGGCGAGTCCCCGCTCATGGGCATCAAGGCATCCGACGTGCTTGAGTCCTTCTTCCGGGATATCGCTCCGCCCCGGTTAGAATCCGCATCCGTCCTGCGCAAAGGTATTGCTCGCGGTGTATCGGAAAGCGTCTTCGCCTATGCGAGTGGAGGCAGCCCTGCTCTTGGTCCCGACGGAAGATACCAGGTAAATCGCGACAAGGTGATTCTCGGCCGCTCCATTGCCGATGACGAAGTCGATTTCGATTCCGGCTTCCTCATGATGCCCGCAGTAGTCCCGGAAGCCCCGGCGGCCCAACCCGCAGGCGCGTTCCCCGTCGATACAGGCGCAGTTCCTCCACCAAGCGTCCAAGAGGGCCCGGCCGGAATTGGTGTGGGAACCAGTACTGGACCTGTCACGACGGGCACGGATGCCGCCGGTCGGAAGAAGCGGGTCGCACTGACATTCGAAGCAACCAGAGAACAGGTCTTCAAGGCATTTCCGGCCATCGCGAACCTGGCCGACAAATCCGACGGAGCCAGAGTGCGAATCCGCATCGAGGGATCCTCGGCTGCAGGCTTCGATCCATCCTGGCTGCGCAATGCCGTGGACGAACCGCTCGATGAAGCAGATATCGAGCGGACTGCGGAGGGATGAAACAGGCAGATTATGACTAACGAAGAAATAGCCAGATTCTTCAATAACGCGCGGCCCTTCATTCAGGGCAACCCGAACCTGCGCGATCCCCAGGTCGAGGGATGGTTTCGCACGCATGCCGGCGGCGCGATACGCGACGGTTTTGTGGGGACGGCTCGCGAACCGCATCCGGGCAGCCGATCATTGGCGTGAGGAGTGTTCGATATTAAGGAGACAGGAGACAGATTAATGAAGCCAGTCCAGACATTGAAAGACCTTGCCGCAAGCCGCCGCCTGTCGGCGCTGTTGCTTGCGGCCATTCTCGTGGCCGGGGCGCTCCTCGCCTGGTGGCTGGCGGCGCGGACCGACCGCGAGATGCGCGAGGACCTGCTGGCCCGGACGCGGCTGGTGGCCGGGGCGCTCAACCTCGAGCGTATCCGGGCACTGACCGGCTCGGAAGCCGACCTCGCGTCTCCCGGCTACCTGCGGCTCAAGGAGCAGTTGACTGCCATCCGCGCGGCCGAGGCGCAATGCCGCTTCGTCTATCTCATGGGGCGCAAGGCGGATGGAACGGTGTTCTTCTTCGTGGACAGCGAACCGGCCGGGTCCAAAGACTACTCCCCTCCCGGACAGGTCTATGAGGAAGCCTCGGAGGGCGATCGCCGGGTGTTCGACACCCGGGCGGCCTCGACCGAAGGCCCGGTCTCCGACCGCTGGGGCACGTGGATCAGCGCCCTCATCCCGCTGACCGATCCGCAAACCGGCGCGGCGCTCGCCGTCCTGGGCATGGACATCGCCGCCCGCGACTGGCGGTGGAATGTGGCTGGCCGGGCGGCCCTGCCCGTGGGGCTGGCCATGCTCGGGCTGATCGCCATCGTTCTTACCGGCGCGCATCTGCTGGCCCGCCGCGCGCGGTTCGAGACGCCGCCGCGCTGGATGGGGCGCTTGGAACCCGCCCTGACCGTCGCGGCCGGCCTGATCCTGACCCTGCTGGCCGCCTGGTTGGCCCAGGAGGCATCCAACGGAAATCAGGCCGGGGTGTTCCGGCATCTGGCCGAAAGCCGCACCGCGGCGCTCGCCGAAGTGTTCCGCGACCTGCGGGATATCGAGATCGAAGGACTGGCCAAGTTCCACGAAAACAGCCCGGAGGTCACGGCCGGGGAGTTCCGGGACTATGCGCAACACCTGACCCGCAACCGGTCCGTGCAGGCCTGGGAGTGGATTCCGGCGGTGCCGGCGGCGTACCGGGAGCGCTTCGAGCAGGCGGCGCGGGCGGAAGGGATCGAGGGATTCGAGATCTGGCAAAAGGATGCCTCCGGCAACCGCACACCCGCCACGGGCCGTGACGTGTATTACCCGGTGTTTTTCATTGCGCCGATGGCGGGCAACGAACCGGCCCTGGGCTACGACCTCGGCTCCGAGCCGGTCCGGGCCGCGGCCATCGAGGAAGCCCTGCGCACCGGGCTGCCCACCGCCACCGAGCCGGTGACGCTGGTGCAGGAAACCGCGCATCAGAAAGGAATGCTGGTCTTCCGGCCGGTCTTTGCCGATGCCGCGCGGCGGCAGCCGCGGGGGCTGGCCCTGGCCGTGCTGCGCCTGGGCGACGCACTGGCCGCCGCCATGCCCGACATGGTAGTGGAAAAGGAACTGCTTCTCGTCCGCGGCGATGGCAGCGCCGAATCCCTGGCCCGTTCCTGGCCGGAGGGCCGCCCGCCGAACCCTCACCCGACCCTGCGCCATCCCATCTCCGCCTTCGGCAAGACCTTCATCGTGACCGCCCATGGCGGGCAGGAATTCCTGCGCACGCAGCCGTCGGGCGGGGGCCTGTTCGCGGCCCTGATGGGCCTCTTGCTCACCACCGCGCTGGCGCTTGTCATGTCCGTGGTGCTACGGCAACGCCAGGCTCTCGAAAGGCTGGTGCGGGAGCGTACAGCCGCCCTGCGCGAGAGCGAGGAGCATCTCTCGGCCACGCTGCGCTCCATCGGCGACGGCGTGATCGCCTGCGACGCGGCGGGCGCGGTGGTGAGCCTCAACGCGGCGGCCGAGGCGCTCACCGGCTGGAGCAGCGCCGAGGCGGCCGGCAAGCCCATCGGCGAGGTGTTTCGCATCGTCAACGCCCAGACCCGCGAGACGGCGGAAAACCCGGCCTTCCGCGCCATCCGCGAGGGCGTGAGCGTGGACCTGGCCAACCACACGGCGCTCGTCGCCAAAGACGGCACGGAGCATCAGATCGCCGACAGTTGCGCGCCCATCCGCAACGCCTCGGGCACGGTCTCCGGCGCGGTTCTCGTCTTCCGCGATGTGACCGAGGAGTACAAGCAGCGGGAGGAACTGCGGGAAGAGCGCGAGCGGTTGGAGCATATCCTGAACATCACCGGCACGGGAATTGACATCGTGGACGGCGATTTCAATCTCCACTTCGTGGACAAGGGCTGGCAGAAAGTTTACGGCGACCCGGCCGGTCGCAAATGTTACGAGTATTTCAATGGATTGCATGAACCCTGTCCGGATTGCGGCATCCCCAAAGCGCTGGCGACCAAAGAGGTGGTAGTCACCGAGGAAGTTCTGTCCAAAGAGAACAACCGCGTCGTCGAGGTCCATATTATCCCCTTCCAGGATGCGACGGGCAAGTGGCTGGTGGCGGAGTTCAATGTGGACATCACCATGCGCAAGAAGGCGGAAGAAGCCGTCGCCCGGTCAGCCGAGGAGCGGCGCATCCTCCTGGACAACATCCAGACCCAGGTCTGGTATCTCACCGACGACCACACCTACGGCGGGGTGAACAAGGCCCACGCCGACTTCAACGGCGTACAGATCGAAGACCTGGCCTTCAGGAATATGTACGACATCTTCCCGAAGGATGTCGTCGAGGTCTGCCGCCAG
>Ga0194112_10006861_pt1 | contig 14931 bp, 13 predicted proteins | sample TA2MahC400mmetaG_FD_146191 | JGI IMG/M metagenome (GOLD analysis project Ga0194112, IMG submission 146191) | Freshwater microbial communities from Lake Tanganyika, Tanzania - TA2015016 Mahale Deep Cast 400m | ecosystem: Environmental > Aquatic > Freshwater > Lake | place: Tanzania: Lake...
GCGGCGCATCCACGCCGTCCATGCCGCCCCGGAAATGATGGCTGCCGCCGCCAGCGCGGCGATGAAGTAAACGGCGGCCCGCGCGTCGGAGCCGAAGTCGATTGCGGCATCCGCCGCCAGGAGCACAGCCAGGGCCGCCAGCGCTGCCGCTGCGGCCCACATCCCCGCGCGGGCGGCCGCGCGGCGGCGGACCTCCGCCTGTACCAGCGCCAGAAGGCGGTCGAGAAAGTGTATCTCTGCCCAGCGCTCGCGCGCAGGAACCATCGAGGATTCCGTGGTAGGGGAAAACTTTGCGCGGCCCGGCGCAGCCGGCGGGCCTGTCCTTATATCGGCAATCCGGGCGGCGGGCCTGCGGTCAAACGGCGGGAAGTGCGCCCCGGCAGGCGATCAGAGAGTGTTCAGCAGCGTGCCATCGACCAGGGCTCGCGTGTCGGTCAGGTCGGGGGCGAACTCCCCCGTCTGAATGTTGTACGTCCAGCCGCGGTCGAGCAGGCGTGCCCCCAGCGCCTGCCCCTCGAACAGGAGGAACCGCACCGCGTTGCTGCCCGAAAACGGGTTGTCCGGAATGCGGCTCAGGTAAGGGCCCAGGGGGAACCGCGGGTCGGGCGTCGGGCTGACGTTCCCGCGGTCGTCGGAGTACTGCGTCATCTGCTCGACGAACTTCAGGTCGGGGTAGGCGCCGGCGTGCTCGGCCTTGTAGGCCTCCAGGCGGTCGCGGACCAGTTGGAGGCTCCGCTGCAAGGCGTTCGTCTTGGCGTTCTCGGAGGTCGCCGAGAAGCGCGGTATCGCGATGGCCGCCAGGACGGCCAGGATGAGCATCACAATGACCAACTCCAGCAGGGAGAAGGCCCGCCGCCCTGTATTGCCGTGACGGATCACCTGCCGCTCCGCTTGTGCGCACTTCTACCGCCCCGTACTTATCGGCAGAAGCGGATGCCGCCTTTACGGCTTCCGGCCCGCCCCGCGCACAGGAATACGGCCTGGGGTTCTACCGCTCCATCGGCCAGTACTGGGAGATGGCAGGCGCTTTGTGGCGCGTCGCAAAGGCGGCCGCCCAGGCCCGAAAAGACGCTTGCTGCACCGCGGAGATCGCGGCATCATTGCACCCCTGCGAGCGTCCAAGAAACCGAGGGCGGTACAGATTGAACACCATGCACCCCGCCATCTCGGTACGGAAAATCCTTTTTCAGGCCAATCTCGCGGACGTCTATTTCCTGGAATCCCAGAGCCGGGGCCGGCGAGCCGGGCTTGAGGCGATAGTCGTGAAGCGCTCGGTCCACAAACAATGGATCCGCGAGATTCGCGTGGACATCGAGGCCCATACGACGCCACTCCTCCAAAGCCATTTTTCCGAAAGAGTAGTTTCCTTTGGGATTGTAATACACGTTGTTGTCCACCCGCTTGAACGTATCCTTATCGGGCTGGCCGCCGATTTGATAGATTTGTTTCAAAGACGACCACACGATGTTGTTCTCAAACGTGTATTGGTGGTTGCCGATTGGCGGTCTCTTTACCGCCACGTAGGCGGGGCGCGACCCCGTGACCAGGGTGAAGGGCGACAGCAAATCCGGCCCGTCAAAATGGATGACGTTGTTGCGGATGATATGATTCGGTCCGCGCACGTGCACGCCGTACTTGCCAGCGATATTGTAGATGACATTATGGGTCACGGTGCAGTTGTACGTGCCGTCAAGGTCGAGGTAGACCGCCGCGGCAGGATAGCCTGGATATCTGTTGCAGGTCATGTCGTGAAGCAGGTTGTGGTCGATCACCAGATGTCCGCCCTCCGGTCCTCCGGCGGTGCAGTTGGCATAGATTCCCGCCGCATCGCTGTCGGTGCCGTCCTGGCCGACCCGCGAGATGTCGTTGTAACTGATGGTTTGCTGCTCTGAATAAAGGGACTTGAACCCATTGGAATCGACATCATGGATGAGATTGTGCCGAACCATGTCGGCGGCGCTGTTGCGGATGTAGATCCCTTCGCCGACATGATGAATATGGTTGTTCTCGATGACGCTCTCCCGGTTCTTGTGGTCCTTGCCGCCGACGAATCGCACGCCGCCGCTTGCCGTTCGGCTGATAAGGTTTCCGTAGATCGTGCACTTTTCGACGTTGCCTTCTACAACCACGCCGTTTTGCCCGGAATTGAGCAGCCGGCAGTATTTGACGGCGATGTTGCGCGCCTCCCCCAGACGAATCAGGCCCCCCTTGACATTCGAATGCAGGGCAATACTCGGGGTGACCTCCAACAAGCCGTTGGAGACCTTGAAGGTCAGGCCCTCGAATTGAACGTCACTTGCACCGTCGATGTCAATCAGGCGATCCACCGTTGGCGCGATAATCGCCTGCCGCTCAATCGGCGCGCGGCGCGGCTTGTAATAGAGGCGGTGCGACGCGGAATCCATGTAGAATTCGCCGGGCTTGTCCAGGAAGGTCCTGGAATTATAGATATAGAAGCGGGTAGGGGTGCGCGCAGCCCACTTGGGATCCTCCCACAGAGTGCCCTGCATATCCCCGGCGTACGACTGGCCGAGCGTGATGGTGCGGCTGTCGAAATCGACACTCTGGATCGCAATTTTTGCAGGGATCCAATGCGCCCACAAACGCACGGCCGCGCCTCGATAATCGAAACGGGCGCAGTCGGCTGCGCGGAATTTCAAATGGCTGTAGTCCGCGACGGATTCAAAAAAGTGATAACCCTCGTTGGGCTCGCGGGCCATGACGGCGGGCTCGTCGTTCTCGAACAGCGCGTAGGCGTCCCGATCGAGTTGGGTGCTGTAGATGCCGTCGCCCTCGTCCTTCCATGCGGTCAGCACGCGGCCGCCGATGAGATGGGCGCTGCCCAATTCACCCCAATTCTTGTACATCACCGGCATGCCGGCGACGCCGGAGTCTTCCTTTCCGAAGCGGAGGGTCTCTTCGAGGAAGTAATTGCCGGCCTTGAAGAGAACCACAACCTCCTCGCTCCCGTTCTTCTTTATGGTGCGAACCCGGTCCCGTGCGCCTTGCAGCGTTCGCAAGGGCCGGGCCGGTGTGCCGGGATTGCCGTCATCGCCGTCCGGGGCCACATGCAACGCGGCCAGAACGCTGGAAGCAGAACATGTCAGCAACACTCCGGCGAAGAACATCCAGATCAGGAATTTCATCTTAAACCTCCGTGTGCCCCTTAGGAAATTCTGTCACGCAGCGGCGAGTTAAAGGGCGGGGTAATTCGCATGCTCCGGACCTTAAGGCAGCCGAGCGCCAGAAGCGTCCGGCGGGCCGCGGCGCGGGCCACGCCGGCCCGCTCTGCGCGGCCAACTGTGCTCCGTGGCCGCAGCCCGCCTGGACGGCCCCATTGTAACGGGGGCGCGGGGCGGGCCGTGCCGCGGCGGCTGATCGGCGGCCGGCTACCACTCGGCCAGTTCGCCGACGATTTCCTCGACGAGGTCCTTCAGTGTGATGATGCCGACGGCGCGGCCCTTGTCGTCGCGGACGACGGCCATGGCGGCGCGGGCCTTGCGCAGGCGGCTCATCGCCTGGCCCACGGTCAGGTCGGGCGAGACGGCCGCGGATTCGGCGCCCATGACGGTCCGCAGGTCCAGCGGCCCTTCCGGAGCGCTCAGCACGTCCAGGATGTGCACGATGCCGACGATGTTGTCCTTGCGGCCTTCCCAGACGGGGAAACGCGAGTACGCATGCCGGTGCAGTTCCTCCAGGAGGCGGGGGCGGTCGATGTCCACCGGCACGGAGGCGACGCGGCCGATGGGGATCATCGCGGCGCGGACGAGTTGCTCGCGCAGGCCCAGCACCTTTGCCGCCAGTTCGTGCTGGTATCCGCTGATGACGCCCTCTGCGGTGCCCTCGCGGAGGATGGCCCTCAGCCGCTCGCGCGGGTGGAACGGGTCGGCCGCCGACTGCCGGCTACGGGCCAGGCGCAGGACGAGGCGGCTGAGGCCGGCCAGGGCGGGAATCACCCCGCTGCGGTTCATCGCCGCGTACGACCACCGGAGCGGGCGGGCCAGGGCGTACATCCAGTGGTCAGCCTCGGCCACGAAGACGGTCTTGGGCACAACATTGCCGAAGACGAAAAGGATCGGCATCACGATGGCCGTGGTCAGAAGTTCAACGCCCGTGCTGGTCTGGACCCACCCGGCGGAGGCCACCAGCGAGGTCGCCACGGCCGTGGTCAGGAAGTCACCAACGTTGGCGCCGATGAGGCAGACAATGATCTGCCCGCGCAGGTCGGCCAGGAGTTCCTGTAGCGTGCGTGCCCGGCGGTCGCCGGCCTCGGCCCGCAGGCGCAGCCGGATGCGGTTCAGACGGTACAATCCGGTCTCCACGCCGCTGGCCAAGCCGGAGAGAAACACGCCCAGAAGGCCCGCCGCCCACAGCCCGCCGTAAGCCAGGATGTCGAGAAACACGTTCATCGTCCACCTTCAACCATCGCCTCAACAATGCGCTACGGTTGCTGCCCGGCCGCGCCCCCGGCCGGATGCCCGCGCAGCCGCAGGCGCACGCGCGTCAGGCGGTGCCGCTTGACTTCTTCCACGATGAACTGGATGTTCCGCCACTGGACCGCATCGCCCTGCCTGGGCATGCGGCCGAGGAGGGCGGTCACGAGGCCCGCCAGGGTCGAGTACCGGCTGCCTTCTTCGGGCATCTCCAGGTCGAACGAGTCGGCCCAACTGCGGATGGAGAGGTCGCCGGCGAGGATGTACTCGGCCTGGCCGATGCGTCTGACCGGGTCGGCGGCCGCCTCGTCGGTCTCGTCGCGGATGTCGCCGACGATGGCCTCCAGGCAGTCTTCGAGCGTGACGATGCCGGCCACGCCGCCGTACTCGTCGACCGCAACGGCGAACTGGCTCTTGCGCGTGCGGAACTCCCGAAGCAGGCTCTCCACGGTCTTCGCCTGAGGCACGTAGAACACCGGGCGCACCAGGTCCGGCAGCGGCCCGTCGGGGGCCAGCAGCGCCGCCTTGGCGTACACCAGGCCCGCCACGTTGTCCATCTCGTCTTCGTAAACGAGTATCTTTGAGTGTCGCGTGCGGCGGAAGACCGCCAGCACGATGGGCATGGGCGTCACGAGGTCGCAGCCGGCGATCTCGACGCGCGGCGTCATAACGTCGCGGACCCGCAACTGGCCCAGGTCGAGCACCTCGGCCAGCATGTCGCTCTCCTGGCCGGAGACGGCGCCCTCCCTGGCGGCCGACTCGATGATGGCCTGAAGTTCATCGGTCGTCACGTACGAGTGCTCCTGGTGGCGCCGGCCCGTCAGCAGCCGCGCCATCGGTACCACCAGCAGGTGCCCCAGGATCACGCGAACCGGGCGGGCAACGTAGCCGAGGGCCGTCAGCGGCACACCTGCCAGGAGCGAAATGAAGCCGGGCGCGGCCGCCGCAAGGCTCTTCGGCGTGATCTCGCCGAAAATGATCACCGCCAGCGGCGTCCCCAGCCCCAGGAACACCGCCCAGAACCCAGCGTCCTGCGGGTGCGCCGCCCGAATCTGCTCAATCAGTTGCACCCCCATCACGAAGAACGCCGTGTTGACGATCATGTTCCCGAACAGGACCGTGACCAGCAGGTGCCGCGGCTTATCCATCAGCCGCGCGGCCAGAGCGCAGAAGGGGTTGCCCGAGGCGCGCCAGCCGCGCAACTGCGCGCGCGACAGGTTAAAGAGTGCCGTCTCGGAGGCGGAGAAGAATGCCGACGCCCCCAACAGCAGGAGCATCGCCGCCAGGTGGCCCGGAAAATCGGCTAAGACGCTCAAGGTCTCCATCTTGCCCTATTCTACCGGAAGGAGCGGCAGCGGGGCAACGTGAAGGGCCTACAGCAGCAGCCCCTCAGTTCCAGGCGCCTTTCCCCAGGGGTGTGGCACGGCCGGCTTGTCCGGCCGTGTTCCCCGCGCGACGCCACGGCCGGACAGTCCGGCCGTGCCGCATGGGCGGGGCAGAAGCGCAAGAAACTGAAGGGATACCTACAGCATCGCCGCCCCGCGGCGGCCGAACGCGGCGCGCCGACGGCCCGGGCAAAAGCCTTGACGCCTCGGCGGCCCCAACCTAGTTTACCTTCGGGCTTGCCGTTTCGTCATTCATTCGTCATTCGGATTTCGCCACGCGTCATTTTGGAGGCGCTCATGCGCATCCTGTACTTCGACATCGACACGCTGCGGGCCGACCACCTGGGCTGCTACGGCTACGGCCGAGACACGTCGCCGAACATCGACCGGCTGGCCCGCGGCGCCGTGCGGCTGGAGAACTGCTACGCCAGCGACGCCCCATGCCTGCCGAGCCGCGCGAGCGTGTTCACCGGCCGGTTCGGCATACACACGGGCGTGGTTGGCCACGGCGGGACGGCGGCCGACCTGCGCCCCGTCGGCAGCGAGCGCGGCTTCTCCACCATGCGCCAGCGGCCAGGCTTCATCTGGCGCCTGCGCGAGCGCGGGCTGTACCCGGTGTCGGTGAGCCCGTTCGCCGAGCGTCACTCGGCGTGGTGGTTCTGCGAGGGCTGGCGCGAGATGCATAACTCCGGCCGCGGGGGCGCGGAATCGGCCGAGGAGATCGTGCCGGCGGCCCTCGACTGGATAGGCCGCAACGCCCGGCGCGATGACTGGTTCCTGCATATCAACATGTGGGACCCGCACACGCCGTACCGCGCGCCGGAGGGCTTCGGCAACCCGTTCGCCGGCGCCCCGCTGGCCGGTTGGTACACCGACGCCCTGCGGCGGCGGCAGTGGGAGAGTTTCGGCCCCGGCTCGCCGCAGGAACCCGCCGGCGCGATGGGCCGCCCCGCGGACCACCCGCGCCAGCCGTCACAGATCGCCTCGATGGAAGACTACCGCCGCTGGGTGGACGGCTACGACTGCGGCATCCGATACGCCGACTCCTGGTGCGGGCGGGTGCTCGACGCCCTGGCCGACGCGGGCGTGCTGGACGAGACCGCCGTCATCGTCACGAGCGACCACGGCGAGAACATGGGCGAACTGGCCGTCATCGGCGACCACCAGGTGGCCGACCACGTCACGTCGCGCGTGCCGATGATCGTCCGCTGGCCGGGCCTGGCGGGCGGGCGCGCCGACACGGCCCTCCACTATCAGACCGACGTGGCGGCCACGATAGTGGAACTCGCGGGAGGCCTGGCGCCGCCGCACTGGGACGGCCGCTCGTTCGCCCCGGCGCTCCGCGCGGGGCGCTCCGAAGGACGCGACTTTCTCGTCGTCAGCCAGTGCGCCTGGTCGTGCATGCGGGCGGTGAGGTGGGATGAATATCTCTTCATTCGCTCATATCACACCGGCCTGAAGAACTACCCCGCGCGGATGCTTTTCAACGTGGCCGAAGACCCGCATGAACTTGCGGACCTGGCCCGCGAGCGGCCGGGCGTTGCGGACCGCGGCCAGGCCCTCCTGGAACGGTGGACGGCCGAAATGCTGGCGTCGGGCGATGCGGCCGAGGACCCGCTGTGGACGGTCATGCGCGAGGGCGGGCCGTATCACACGCGCGGCCGCCTGGAGGCCTACTGCGGCCGCCTCCGCGCGACCGGCCGCGCGCGGCAGGCCGAGTTTCTCGCCGCGCATCCCACGGGCCTGGCCGACGCATAGCGCTGCGCAGGGCGCTTTCAGTACTCCACCATCCGCAGGCAGGCCTTGTCCTGGGCCGCGCGCGTGGTTCCGGGCTCGCTCAAGTGGACATTATTCATGATGATTGAGAATATGAGGGTGCAGCCGCTCCTGGCGCGGACGTAGCCGGAAAGGGCGCTTGCGCCGAAGACGTGGCCGGTCTTGGCCCAGATGCGGCCCTCGGCGGCCGTGCCGCGAAGTCGGTTGGCCATGCTCCGGTCCTCGCCTGCGGCGGCGAGGGCGCCGACGAAGGCGTCGCCGTGGCGCTCGAGCATCACGCGCAGGAGTTCCGTCACCGCCAGGGCCGTCAGGCGGTTCTCCTTCGACAGGCCCGACCCGTCGTCGATGACGCACCCCTGGAGCGGCAGGCCGCGCTCGGCCATCCAGCGGCGGGCCTCCTCGGCGCCGGCCGCCCAGGCGCCCTGGCGCGGCGGCAGGAGGACGTCCTCGGGCAGGGCCGGCGCGCCCGCGGCGGCGCCCGGCGGAAACAGCGGCCCGTACGCGCCCAGGAGTTTCATGAGGCACTCGGCGAACAGGTTCTGGCTGCGCTTGTTGGCCACGGCCGCCGTGGCGCCCAGGCGCGACGAGTGTATGACGTCGCACGCGAAGTCCGGGCGCGCCCGGCCGTCGGCGCCGACGAGGCGCTCGCGGGCCACGGGCCCGGCCACGGCCAGCCCCTCCTCCCGCAGCGTCTCGGCCAGGACCGAGCCGAAGAACATCGTTGGGGCGACCGCGGCGCGGTACTCGACGGCCTCGCCCGCGCCGCTCCAGAACCGCCCGGCCACGCGCAGGCGGACGGCGGCGCCGGGGCCCGCCGCGGGGAGGCGGTCGATGCTGTACCTGTGCAGCGCGCGCTCCGCCACGGTCTGTATGACGCCGTCGACGGCCGCGCCGCTGCCGGGCGGCTCGACGCGCACGATTGCCGGCTCGCCCGCCTTACCGGGCTTAACATGGACATCAATGCAACTATCGTTGACGACCAGGGCGCTCACGGGGGCCTCGTACCACTCGCCGCGCTGGTCGGCGGGCCAGCGGGGGTGCTGGCCGGCGTCGTCGAAGAGCGAATCGTCGAGCACCACGCGGCCGAGGGCCGCCACGCCGCGAGCCTTCAGCACGTCGGCCCAGCGGCGGAACGCGCCGGCGGTGTCGCCGCCCCAGGAGTGGGCGGAGAAGTTCGGGTCGCCCCCGCCTATGACCGCCAGGTCCCACTTGGCGCCGGCGACGGAAGATGGGATGCGGCCGACGTACGTGCGCAGGCGCCAGTGGGGGCCGAGCCGGTCGAAGCACGCGGCCGTGGTGACGAGTTTCATCGTGCTGGCGGGTACCAGGGGCGCGTCGGCACGCAGGCTGTAGAGGACCTCGGGCGCCGCTGCGGCGGCGATGCCGGACGCGGCGGCAGGCGCGGCGCCGGCAGGCGCGGCGGCGGCAGGCGCGGCGCGCGGCAGGTCGGCAGGCCCGTCGCGCAAATCGCCTGGCCGCGCGGGGGCCACGGCGATGACGCGAGCCGCCACGATGACCTTCGGCCCGCCGACCTTGGCGAAGATGCGGTCGAGGTCGGCCCGGAGGGCCTCGGCGGGCGACGGCGGCGGGGGCGGCACGGGCGGAGCAGGGGCCGGCTTTTTCTCGGGCGGGGCGGGCTTCTTTTCGGGCGGCGACGGCTTCGGCGCCGCGGGCTTCGCGGGCGGCACGGCCTTCGTGCCGGCGGGCGTCCTGGCCTCGCTTGCGGGCTTCCTGGCGGCGGACGCATCGGCGGGCGGCGGCTGGGCGGCGTCCGCGGCACAGGCGGCCGAAAACACCATCAGCATCAACCCGGCACCCAGCCTTGTGTGCATCGGCCACGCCCCTCCCGAGGCGACCTGCAAAACTGGACGCGCGCGACGGCGGCGATTATAATCCTCGCGCCGGTCCTGTAAAGCCCGGTGCGAGGTACGCGGACCCCGAGTGCAAAGGCACGCCATGCCCGACTCGCCGCCCGTCGGCCGAATCGTTCGCGGAGACGTCCTGGAGGTCCTGCCCGCGTGGCCCGAGGGGTGCGTGGACCTGGTGTTCGCCGACCCGCCGTTCAACATCCGCTACCAGTACGACAAGTACCGCGACGACCTGCCGCCGCACGAGTACCTGGCGTGGACCGAGAAGTGGGTGGACGCCTGCCTGCGGGTTCTCGCGCCTGCGGGCACGTTCTGGATAGCCATCGGCGACGAGTACGCCGCCGAAATACGCGTCCTGATGCGCCGGCGGGCCGCCTTGCGCAACTGGGTCATCTGGCGGTACACCTTCGGCCAGTGCTGCAAGGGCAAGTTCAACCGGGCCCATGCGCACCTGTTTTACTTCGTCAAGGACCGCAGGCACTTCACGTTCAACGCCGACGCCGCGCGCGTCCCGTCGGACAGGCAACTGAAGTACGCCGACCTGCGGGCGAACCCGAAGGGCAAACTGCCGGACGACGTCTGGACGTACTCTCGCGTGTGCGGCACGTTCAAGGAGCGCGTTGGCTGGCATCCGTGCCAGATGCCGGTGGCGATCCTGCGGCGGATCATCACGGCGTGCTCGAAGCCGAAGGACCTCGTGCTCGACCCGTTCGCGGGGAGCGGCACGACGCTTGTGGCGGCGGCGCAACTGGGCCGGCGATGGGTGGGCGTGGAACTGTCGGAGCAGTACGCGGCCCAGGCCGAGCAGCGCGCAGACCGGGCCGACCAGGAGCCCGTCTCCGTGGTCAACGAGCCGCCCGCGGGCGCCGAGCCGTGCGTGGGCGACGAGCCGCCCGTGCCCGCGGCGGGCCGCCGGCGCCGTACCCGACGCGCCGCCGGCAGAGAGGGGCCGGGCCTGTTTCAGAGCCGCGACCGTCAGGGAGCGGAGCCGTTGCCGTTCACAGATACCGGTCCAGGTGGCGCTCTTTGAGTTTTGCGACCAGGTCGCGGACGCGCTCGGCGTTATCGGGGGTCGTCACGAGCGTGGCGTCGGGCGTCGCGACGATTATGAGGTCGCGCACGCCGAGGGCCGTGACGAGATGGTTGCCCGCCGAGTAGAGCGTGCAGCCGCCCGTGTCGACCGCCACGACGTTGCCGGCCTTGATGTTGGCGTGCTCGTCGGCGGGCAGGTGCCCGCGAAGCACCCGCCAGGTGCCCACGTCGTCCCAGGCGAAGTGTCCTTCGACCACGCGTACGCGGTCGGCCTGTTCCAGGACGCCGTAGTCGATGCTGATGCGCGGCAGACGGGGGAACACGCGAGCAAGGGCCGTCTCCATGCGGTCGGTGTCGAGGTCGGGGGCCAACTGGTCGAGGCCCTCGGCCAGTTCTGGGAGGCGGCGGCGGACGTTCTCCAGGATGGCGTCGGTCCGCCAGAAGAAGATGCCGCTGTTCCAGAAGTAGTCGCCCGAATCGAAGTACGCCTCGGCCACCGCCATCGATGGCTTCTCGTGGAAACTGGCCACCTCGTACACCGTGATGCCGTCCACCTGCTGCACGGCGCTGCCGCGAAGGATGTACCCGTAGCCGGTGGCCGGATATGCCGGGCGGATGCCGATGGTATAAAGCGCGGCGGGGTCGCCGTTGACGGCGGCCTCGGTGTGGCTGAGGCACTCGCGCAGGCCGTCGGGCGGGTGTATGACGTGGTCCGAGGGCAGGCAGATGATCGTCTGGTCGCCGGCGCGCTGGCGGACGATGCTGGCCGCAAGGCCGATGCACGGGGCGGTGTCGCGGATGCGCGGCTCAACGATGAGGTTCTTCGGCGGCAGGTTGCCCAGCAGTCGCTGCGCCACTTCGCGGTGCTTGCGGTTGATGGTCACCAGGATGCGGTCGGGCGGGATGAGGCCCTCCAGGCGCGCGAGCGTCTGCGCCAGGAGCGGTTCGCCGCCCAGGATGCTGAGGAACTGCTTGGGGCAGGTAGCGCGGCTGAGGGGCCAGAACCGCGTCCCCTCGCCCCCGGCCATGATGACGGCATACATCGGCACTCGCCTCCTCCCACCCTGGCGGGGGGTGTTACAGGCGCAGACTCACTTCGGACAGGCTGGCGGCACCAATATCGTCCGCCGCTGCGCCGGGGTCAATGATTTTCCGCCAAGCGGAGATGCCCGCCGGGCAAAGCCCTGAAGCAGAGCCGTCGCATCAGGCTGCCTCCGGCCGCCGCTTGCGGGGGCGGCGGCATCCGCCTAGAATGACGCCTCCGCCGCGGAGGGCTCGACATGGCCGCCAAGACGCCGCACGGGCTGGTCATCATCAACACGGGCGACGGCAAGGGCAAGACCACCGCCGCCCTCGGCATGGCAATGCGGGCCGTCGGCCACGGCATGCGCGTGGCGTTCGTCCAGTTCGTCAAGGCCTGGAGCGTGGGGGAGCACGATGCGGCCGCGCGCCTGGGGCCGAACCTCGAAATCTTCCGCATGGGCAAGGGCTTCGTGGTGGGGGAGCCCGCCCCGGAGCACCGGCAGGCGGCCCGCGACGCCCTGGAGTTCGTCCGGCAGTGCCTTCGCAGCGGGCGGTACGAAATGGTGGCGGCCGATGAAATCCTCACGGCCGTCGGCCTGAAACTGCTCGCCCCGCAGGACGTTGAGGCGCTTCTGCCGGACCGTCCGCCCGACGTGCACCTGGTCCTCACGGGCCGCGGCGCCTGGGACTCGCTCATCGAGAAGGCCGACCTCGTGACCGAGATGCGACTCATCAAGCACCCGTACGACAAGGGCGTCCTGGCCCAGGAAGGCGTGGAGTTCTGATACCCGCGGTGGCGTGTGACTGGCCCCCGGTGTGAGGCGGGGGTTGCGGCGGGCGGCGGCGACCCCCCGCTTGCGCGGCGGGCTTGTCCGACCGCCGCCGGTATAATGAGGAATTGAGGACCGCAGGAGCCGCGCCGTGGGCACGTTCACCGTATTCGACCACACGGCCGACGTGGGCCTGGACGTGCGGGCCGAGAGCCTGGAGGACCTCATGGCCACGGCCGGCCGGGCGATGTTCGACCAGGTGCTCGAAGACTGGCCGGCCGAGGTGGACTCGCGCCGCCAGGTGCGTGCCCGGCCGCCCACGGGGCTGGAGGGCGACCTGGCGGAACTCCTCGTCGACTGGCTCCAGGAATTGCTCTACCGCTTTGAGACGGAGCGCCTCGTGCCGCTGGAGTACGACTTCCAGTGCGTCGGGCCGCGCGACGTCCGGGCCGAGGTCGGCTTCGGCCGCTTCGACCCCGCCGTGCACCGCACGCGGTTGGAGGTGAAGGCCGTCACGTATCACGGCCTCCAGGTGCGCCAGGACGCCGGCGGGTGGTCGGCGCGGTTCATCCTCGACGTGTAGGGGGTCGAGGGGCGCGTTCAGCCGCGAGCCGAAGGCGAGCGCGGCCGCCGCACGCGGCGCATGCTTTCGCAAGCGAAGGCATGGCGGCCCGGCCGAAGGAGGGCGACATCATGGCCGACCAGGCGTATCGCGGGCCGCTGGAGCCGATGGGCGGCTGCCGGTGGCGCATCCCGAAATCCTACAAGCCGTGCATGAACGTCGATGGCATCATCTACGCCGACGAGAAACTCATCGAGGCCATCCGCCACGACAACGCGCCTGAACAGGTGGCAAACGTCGGCTGCCTGCCCGGCATCCAGCGCGCCAGCCTGGCCATGCCCGACATACACTGGGGGTACGGGTTCCCCATCGGCGGCGTGGCGGCGACGGACCCGGCGGAGGGGGGCGTGGTCTCGCCCGGCGGCGTCGGCTACGACATCAACTGCGGCGTGCGCATCCTGCGGTCCGACCTGGCGCTGGCCGACGTGCAGCCGCGCCTGGAGGAACTCGTCACCCGCATCTTCGCGCACGTGCCGGCGGGCGTGGGCGTGGGCGGACCCACGAAGTTCGCCGACAAGGAACTCCGGCGCATCCTGGCCGACGGCGCACGATACATGGTCGCCCACGGCCACGGGTGGCCGGAGGACCTCGACCGCACCGAGGCCGGCGGCGCGCTTCAAGGCGCCGACCCCGACGCCGTCTCGCCCCGCGCCTACGACCGCGGCCGCGACCAGGTCGGCACGCTCGGCGCCGGCAACCACTTCGTGGAGGTCCAGGCGGTGGACGAGGTGTTCGACCCCGCGGTGGCCGAGGCCTTCGGCGTGCGCCCCGGCGCCGTCACGTTCATGATCCACTGCGGCAGCCGCGGCCTGGGGCACCAGGTGTGTGACGATTCTCTGAAGACCATGCGCGGGGCCGCCCGCCGGTACGGCTTCGACCTGCCCGACCCGCAACTGTGCTGCGCGCCGGTGCAATCGGGCGAGGGGCAGCGGTACCTGGGGGCGATGCGTGCGGCTGCCAACTACGCGTGGGCCAACCGGCAACTGCTGATGGTGCTGGTGCGGCAGGCGGTGGCGAAGGTTTTCGGCCGCTCGGCGGAGGACCTGGGCCTGCGCCTCATCTACGACGTGGCCCACAACATCGCCAAGATGGAGGCGCACGACGTGGACGGGCGCATCAAGAACGTCTGCGTCCACCGCAAGGGGGCGACGCGGGCCTTTCCGGCGGGGCATCCGGAAGTGCCGGAGGTTTACCGCGGCGCGGGCCAGCCTGTGCTCATTCCGGGCGACATGGGCCGCTACTCGTTCCTGCTGGTGGGCAGCGCTGCGGCGATGGCCGAGACGTTCGGCTCCGTCTGCCACGGGGCGGGGCGGGCGATGTCGCGCCACGAGGCGATGCGCCGGGTCCGCGGCGAAGAGGTGCGCAAGGACCTGGCGTCGCGCGGCATACTTGCGCTGGCGCGCAGTTGGCGCGGCCTGGCCGAGGAATACTCCGGAGCATATAAAGATGTGGCAGAAGTGGTGGACGTGGTCGAGAAGGCGGGCCTGGCCAGGAAGGTCTGCCGCCTGCGCCCCCTCGGCGTCGTCAAAGGCTAGGCCGCGCCCCGGAGAAAGGCGGAATGCAGAACGCGGGGTGCGTGCTCCGCACGCACGCGGATCATTCATGCGCACGGCGCGGCCGAGGCCAGGTGCGTGCAAGGGCGCACCCTGCACAACTGTCAGAACTCCACGCCGAAGTAGAGCGCCTGCCCGGCATGCGGCTCGTAGATGGGCGGCATGGGAAGGTCTTCCGGGCGCAGGTCGAACGCCGTCCGGCACTCAGGGCACCGGATGCTGGTCTCGCGCTGAAGGTCATCGAGGGTCATCAGGAGTTCGGCCAGACAGTGCGGGCACGCCAGCGGAATCGTGAGGTTCAAGCGCCGCTGCATGGGCATCCCTCCGCAGGGCGAGTTGATAAAGTGCATTGTACCGCGCCGCGGAGAGGGTGGAAGAAATTCTTGAAAAATCCCGAGCCGCCTCTACGATAAACGGTCTTCCGGGCCGCTGGCGCACGGGCGTGCCAGGGGCTGCTTGCAACCCGTGT
>Ga0194112_10006866_pt1 | contig 14927 bp, 14 predicted proteins | sample TA2MahC400mmetaG_FD_146191 | JGI IMG/M metagenome (GOLD analysis project Ga0194112, IMG submission 146191) | Freshwater microbial communities from Lake Tanganyika, Tanzania - TA2015016 Mahale Deep Cast 400m | ecosystem: Environmental > Aquatic > Freshwater > Lake | place: Tanzania: Lake...
AATCAACAGCGGTAGCAGGTTTGTCAGTTACCCGAAATTTGATTAATCACACTCCTCCAGTACCACTTTTTTCTCATTCACCTTAAACCGGTGCCTTACGCCTACTTTAAGGGCATAGTTTTTATCGGAATGGCTGACAGGAAAGTCAAAGCAAACCGGGTAATCGTACTCCTTTACAATATTCCATAAAATTTCATGCAGGGGCAGGCCAAAGGGCCTTTCCGTATCTTTATTGTCCGTGAATATGCCGAATATTAATCCGTTCAGTTTATCCAGCTTGCCCGCTCTTTTCAGTTGCCGCATCATCCGGTCAATATTGTAAAGATGTTCGCCCACATCTTCAATAAACAGGATCCTGCCCTTTGTTTTGCAATCAGAACCGGTACCCACCAAATGGGCCAGTATGGCCAGGTTACCTCCCACCAGTTCACCTTCTTCACCGCCCTTGCGGTTAAACTCATTTCCGGAAACAGTATAGGACAGTTTCTTTCCTTCCAAGGCATCTTTTAACGACAACACATACTCGTTGCCGGCGCCCCCGTTATTAAAAGCGACCGCCATGGGTGAGTGCAGGGTGGAAATGTAATAATTGGAATAAATATGCGAATGCAGCACGGTAATATCGCTGTAGCCCATTATCCATTTGGGATTTTTCCTGAACTTTTTAAAGCGGATGCTCTCTATGATCCTGCCTGTTCCATAGCCGCCTCTTGCACAAAGCACGGCATTCACTTCATCATCGTCCAGCATTTGCTGAAGATCAGTCAGCCGCTCTTCATCGGTGCCCGAGAAATAATTCTCCGAATTACTTTTTACCGTTTTGCCAGCTTTTATTTTATATCCCCATTCCTGCAAAGTATTGATGCAGGCAAGGGTCTTTTCCTCATCCATATAACCGGCCGGGCAAATAAGGCCAATAGTATCTCCTTTTTTCAAGTAAGGCGGTGTTTCGATCATAACATTATTTGAATGATAAAGTTATTGTAAATCAATCATTTTGGGAATGGCCTGCATTACGGTATTTTTGCTGGCTATTAAAGAAAGGTTGTATTAATGATTAATCCCAAACGATATTTGGTTACCGCCGCCCTGCCCTATGCCAACGGCCCCCTGCATATCGGCCATATCGCCGGCTGTTACCTGCCTTCGGATATTTATGTCCGCTACCAGCGGGCGCAGCAAAGGGATATCAAATATATCTGCGCCAGCGATGAGCATGGTGTACCTATCACCATCAGGGCCCTGAAGGAAGGAGTAAGCCCCCAGCAGATAGTGGATAAATACCATGCGCTGATGAAGGGAAACTTTTTCACAACTCGGCATTTCCTTTGATATTTATTCCCGTACTTCCGGTAAGACACATCATGACACCTCATCTGCTTTTTTCAAAAAACTGTATGATGATGGTTTGTTTGAAGAAAAAGAGACCGAACAGTATTATGATGAAGAAACAAAAACCTTTCTTGCCGACCGTTATATAACCGGCACCTGTCCCGTATGCGCCAACCCCAATGCGTATGGCGACCAGTGCGAAAAATGTGGTTCATCATTAAGTCCTGAGCAACTGATAAACCCCCGCAGCATGCTGAGTGATGCGGTACCGGTGAAAAAGAAAACCAGGCATTGGTATTTCCCGCTGCAGCGGTATGAACCCTGGTTGAAAGAATGGATACTGCAGGGGCACACCGAATGGAAGAATAATGTATTTGGCCAGTGCAAAAGCTGGCTGGAAAGCGGGCTGCAGAGCAGGGCTATGACAAGGGACAGTAACTGGGGCGTGAAGGTGCCGCTGCCGGATGCCGAAGGAAAAGTATTGTATGTGTGGTTTGATGCGCCCATCGGTTATATCAGCGCCACCAAAGAACTGACTGATCAATGGGCGGATTACTGGTGCAGGGAAGACCTGGCTGCCGGACAGGCAGGTACAAAGCTGGTACACTTTATCGGAAAAGACAATATTGTTTTTCACTGCATCATTTTTCCTGCCATGCTGAAGGCGCATGGCGGTTTTGTGCTGCCGGATAATGTGCCGGCCAATGAATTTCTGAATATCGAAGGGGATAAAGTGAGCACCAGCCGCAACTGGGCCGTATGGGTGCATGAATACCTGAAAGATTTTCCCGGATGTGAAGATGTGCTGCGCTATGTGCTTTGCGCCAACGCACCGGAAACCAAGGATAATGATTTTACCTGGAAAGATTTCCAGGACCGTAACAACAATGAACTGGTGGCTGTGTTCGGCAATTTTGTGAACCGCACATTTGTGCTGATGCACAAACTCTGCGGCGGTAAAGTACCCAAACTGCATGAAGAGATACTGGATGAGGCTGATAAAGCCATGATTGCTGAATTTCAGAATACAAAAGCAGAAGAGCAGTCAGCGCTGGAATTTTATCATTTCAGGGATGCCCTGTTCCAGGTTATTGAACTGTCAAGAAAAGGCAATCAGTATTTGCAGAAGAAAGAACCCTGGAAAAAAGTTCCGGGCGGTAAGATACAAGCCACAAGCGCCGAAAATCAGAAACTGATAGATAATTGCATCCATATTTGTCTGCAACTGACGGCCAATCTTGCTGTGCTGATCAACCCATTCCTTCCGGGCACCGCAAAGAAAATGCTGTATATGATGAAAGTGGTGGATAAAATGCTGGATTGGGAAAATGCCGGAAAACCCAACCTGCTGCGTGTGGGTTACAGTCTTCGTCCCCCTGAACTGCTTTTCAGGAAAATTGAAGATGAGGAAATAAAAGCACAGGTTGAAAAGCTTAAGGCTGGTCTTGTAAAACCTGCAACAATAAAAAAAATGGAAGAAACAAAATCAACAGGTAATCCTTCCTCCGATAAATCTTCGGCAGGCAAGCCAGAGATCGTTTATGACGACTTTGCCAAACTGGAAATGAAAGCCGCTACCGTCGTTGCCTGCGAAAAAGTAAAAAATGCTGATAAACTCCTGAAACTGGAAGTTGATCTTGGTGCAGAGAAAAGGACCATTGTTTCAGGTATTGCACAACACTATACGCCCGAAGAGATGGTGGGAAAGCAGGTGATTGTAGTTACCAACCTTGCCCCCCGCAAAATGAAAGGCATCGAAAGTCAGGGCATGATATTGACTGCCGAAGACAGTGATGGCAAACTGCAATTACTAAAACCGGAGAACCCGGTTAGCCCCGGGTCAGTTGTAAGCTGATGGATGAACAGAATATTTTAACCGCTCTGCCTTTTTTCACTACAATGTTTTTAGCATCCGTGGCTAAAGTGGTTAAATAATGCCTGCCATATCGAAGGCATTGTATATCTTTTACCTGCCTTAACCTTTCCGTATGATAACAGCCTGCCGGTACCGGAAATATTTTTCCCTGTCTTTGTTTTTCTTTTTTTATTCCCTGACCGCAGTTGCTCAAACCCAGGAAGAGTTTGATCAAAGGCTGACGGAGATATACACCGTTAATACTACCGATAAAAAAAAGGTGCTGACGATGGCCAAAGAGCTTTACAACATGGCTGAAAAGAAAAAAAGAGCTTCAGACCATCACCAACTATTACATGCTGAAAAACCTTTTTGAGAATATAACGCCGGATGCGGCGCTGGCCAAAACCTGCGCAGAAAGAGCCGACAGGCTTACCAGGGAATCAGTAGGTAAAGAAGTACCCAAAGCCGATTACGGAAGCGACAGTATGAATCTATGGTATAACACCCTGTATCCCGGTCTGTACGAAACCAAGAACCCGGACAATGCCAAAAAAGCCCTTGCCTTCCTGGATACATACACTTCTTTCCGCACTATGGCCAACTACACCGGCATTGCCTATGCCTTTGAAAGAAACGGTGATTTTGAAAATGCCCGCAAATATTATTTACATGCACTCAGCTTTGCGGGTGATGAGAAAAATGAACATGTTTCTTATCTCTACTATATTCTTTTCCTGACCCGCTCAGGCGATTACCTGAAAGCGGAGGAACTGATAAAAAAGATTGAGGGTCTGGCTCAAACCGCTTCTACTGATATTCTGAGGATGTCGTACCGCAATGAGGCTTTATCGGCGCATACATTATACTATTATTACATCGGCGATTATGAATCGTATGTAAAATCATCTGAACTGCAAAACAGGGAGCCGTGGAGTTCTTCCGCAGCGCTGTTCCAGCCTGTTAAATTAAACTGAAGGTCGGTTTGAATAACCACATGCTGGCGGGTCGTAAATACCTGTGGATCTACTACCGCCCGGTGGGCAACGGATAAATAATCAGCGTGTAATCCCTTTACAAAACGTAAAGCGTTTGCCTGGTTCATAGTATTGGATTAGTTGGTTCTACATAATGCCGGCTTAAAATAGAAAAAATACAATTAAAAAAAATCTATGGTATTGAAATGTTACGGGAGTTTCGTAAAACCCCGGGGCAAAAATCGTTTTTTTACGGCTGGCTAATGGTATCCTATTACCGGCCAAAGAAGCCGGTTAACTTCCTTACTGTCAAGAGGAAATATCTACTTTAGTAAAAACTACTACCTTCGGACAGTAAATAGTTGCATAACTAACTAATCAAGGGTATGTCAAAAAGGACAATTAAGAAAGTTGCCGTTCTGGGAAGCGGTGTGATGGGTTCCAGGATTGCCTGCCACTTTGCAGGCATAGGGGTTCAGGTTTTATTGCTTGATATTGCGCCGAAGGATTTACCGGCAGAGGCAAAGCCTGCTGAAAGAAACAAGATTGTGAATGATGCGTTAGCCGCTGCAATAAAATCCAATCCCTCTCCTGTTTACCATAAGGATGTTGTAAAGAAAATAACCACCGGCAATTTTGAAGACAATATGAAAGATATTGCCGGCTGCGACTGGGTGATTGAAGTGGTGGTGGAGAGATTAGATATCAAACAGAAAATATTCGAACAGGTTGAAAAATACAGGAAGTCCGGGACTTTAATTACTTCCAACACATCTGGAATTCCCATCCATATGATGGCTGAAGGCAGAAGCGATGATTTTAAAAGGCATTTCTGCGGCACACATTTTTTTAATCCGCCCCGTTATTTGCGTTTACTGGAAATCATTCCTGCTCCTTTTACAGATCCCGAAGTAATAAACTTCCTGATGAGCTATGGTGATCTGTATCTGGGTAAAACGACAGTGCTCTGTAAGGACACTCCCGCCTTCATCGCTAACCGGATTGGTGTGTTTGGCATGATGGCCATCATGAATGTCAAAGATAAACTCAAACTCAGTATTGATGAAATTGATGCCCTCACCGGGCCAATTATTGGCCGCCCAAAATCAGCCACCTTCCGTACCGGCGATGTAGTTGGTTTGGATACATTAGTGAAAGTGGCAAAAGGTGTTGCTGATAACTGTCCGGGTGACGAAGCAAGGGATGAATTCAATATTCCCGCCTGGCTGGATAAAATGATTGCCAATAACTGGCTGGGCGATAAGTCCGGTCAGGGTTTCTTTAAAAAGACAAAGGGCGCCGGGGGTGAAAAAGAAATACTGACCCTGGAACTGGAAACGATGGAATATAAACCAAGGGTAAAGGCAAAGTTCGCCACTCTTGAAGCCGCTAAACCGGTTGATGATTTATTTGCAAGATTAAAAATGCTGGTGGCCGGGCAGGATAAGGCCGGTGAGTTCTATCGCCTCTTCCATTATGGTTTGTTCTCTTATATCTCTCACCGCATTCCTGAAATCAGTGATGAACTGTACCGGGTGGATGATGCCATGATGGCCGGTTTCGGCTGGGAGATCGGCGCTTTTGAGAGCTGGGATGTGCTTGGGGTTGCAAAAACAACTGAAGCCATGAAAGCAGCCGGATATAAAGTAGCTCCGTGGGTGGATGAAATGCTGGCCGCAGGCAATAAATCTTTCTATAAAGTAGAAGGCGGTACAAAATATTGCTACGAACCTGCGAGTAAAGCATATAAAGTATTGCCGGGTGGTGAGGCCTTTATTGTAATGAGTAATTACACAGATAAACAAATCTGGAAAAACGGCAGTTGCCGTTTGTATGATTTGGGTGATGATGTGCTGGGTCTGCAATGGTTTACCAAAATGGGAAGCATTGGCGGCGATGTGCTGAGCGGTATTCAGACAGCCATAGATAAAGCCGAAAAAAATTATAAAGGACTGGTGATTGCCAATGAAGGCCCCAATTTTTCTGCCGGTGCCAATGTGGGTATGATATTTATGCTTGCCATTGACCAGGAATATGATGAACTGGATATGGCCATCCGCTTATTCCAGAACACCATGATGAGGGCCCGTTATTCCGCAGTACCGGTTGTGGTGGCGCCTCACGGCCTTGCACTGGGCGGCGCCTGCGAACTGAGCCTGCATGCCGATAAATGCTGCCCCGCTGCTGAAACCTATACGGGGCTTGTTGAACTGGGTGTAGGACTGATTCCCGGCGGTGGCGGCACCAAAGAATTTGTGCTGAGAGCATCTGATGAAATGCATGAGGACGAACCGGAGACAATAACATTGAAGAATCGTTTTTTTACCATTGCCACGGCCAAAGTAGCTACTTCGGCACATGAAGGGTTTGGAATTGGCGTATACAGAAAAGGCCTTGATGAAATAGTAATGAACCAGGCAAGAAGAATTGCAGAAGCAAAAAAATCAGTGATTGAAATCTTTGACAGCGGTTATGTGGCGCCTGTTCAGCGAAAAGATATAAAGGTACTAGGCCAGTCGGCCCTTGGGGCTTTGTACTCCGGCATTCATGCCATGAAAACAGCCAACTATGCCACTGAACATGATGCTGTGGTGGCGATGAAACTTGCATACGTTATGTGCGGCGGTGACCTTAGCGAGCCGACTTTAGTTTCAGAACAATATCTGCTTGACCTGGAAAGAGAAGCTTTCTTATCTCTTTGCGGTGAAAAGAAGACTTTGGAAAGAATACAGAGTGTGATGAAAAGCGGAAGGCCTGTCCGCAATTAAATCCGGGTTGGATAGTCTCTCCTCTTAAACTGCAGCAGCTGAAAATTCAGTCAAAAGACTTACTTTAGACATTGCATTAACCAATTTAACCAGGGTCTTATGAGAAGAATATTTCTTACCATCCTGTCGCTTTTGTCCGCCATACTTTCCTTTAGTCAGAAAGATTTAACCGGCGCATATGGTTACACTATTCCGTTATAAAAACCTCAGCCCCCTAAAGACAAAACAGCTATTCCCGGCGGACAACTGGTATTAATCAAAATGGAAGACAAAAAATACCGCTCCTGGCTGGATGTGCTTACAGACCCTCCCGGTTACAACCGGGGCGAAACAGACGGTACCATCACATTTGTAAACGACACTGCCTCCTTCGACAATACTTTTGAAAATGCTGAAAATCCCTGCATACTGAAATTCAAATTTACCGGCAGTACCATTAACATCAACAGCCAGTCCACTTCTTTTAACTGCGGATTCGGTAACGAGGTAAATGCCGATGGCGACTACTCAAGACAGAAAACACAACCTGTACTGGACAATAAATGGTTGCGCAAAGAATATCCCAGCACACCCATGGCATCCGTAACTGCCAATAAAGCCGAACTCTTTCAGAATGAGAATTGCCTGGTACCCTTTGCCCCTAAAAGATTTTTTAATAAAGGTGACAGTTTTCTCAGTATCGCAGAGACCACAAAAAGTATTTACACCGAATACATTCCTTCCCCGGGAAAATTCATCTGGGGCTGGATAAAGAAATCAGATGTAAAAAAGTAAGAAGCGAGGGAAACTGGGGAAAGGAGAGATACGAGGTGACCAAATCACCATTTACTCATATATCATTACTTATGGCAACGCTGCCACGCCGGAGCTGACGGAAATGATGCGGGAGGAGATTGAGACCCTTTGGAATGACCCAAAGGGAAGTTTATATATTGATGGAGAAAAACGGGATGTTGTTTTTTCCATCGCTGCCTCGTTTCTGCCGCTAATTACCGACATAGAGATTTACCAGAACCTCGATCCCCGCAATAATTTTTTCCGCATCGAAGAATTTGCATATGGCAATATTTCTTTCGTTGATGGCATTGGCTGTAACAGCGGCTATTTCAAGCTGGAAAACCTTTACAAAGGTTCCACTACCGCAGCGCATGAATACGGCCACACACTGGGACTTGACCACCCTGATGATCCCGACCTCCGGGGCAAGGGTGTACCGGGCATCATGTACCCGAGAGGAACCCTGGTTGACCCGCAGTACCAGTATGATGCTTCCAAACCAGCCGGTGCTGTGGGCGGTACCCTTCATCCCATGCACCGGAGGGTTTTGAAAAGCGATATTGAACAGTTAAACCTGCACAAACTCCGTTTTGAAAACGGGAAAGCAGCGATTGGTGAGTTCACCAACTGCTGGCACTCCAATCATTCAGATGTTGACCCGCATGATTTTTTGGCTGATTATATTTTCTTTAAGGCTGACTGAATATCCGGGTACTTAAACTGAAAACCGGTTTGTTGAATTTTGCAGCAGCTTACAGTTGCACTTTTCAGTATTTCAGCACTCAGTTCACCCAAAAACAAGCGAAGAAAAAAAGAAGGGATCCTGAAGGGAATAAAAAACCGCCTCCGGCTCCGGGCAAGCGCCAGCACCAGTTCCCTGTTAGAAACAGGATTTGGCGACACAGCATTATACACACCATTCATGTTTTCATTTTTAATAGAAGCGATGAATATATTTACCAGGTCGTCAATATGTATCCAGCTCATCATTTGTTTGCCTCTGCCCGGTACAGCGGCAATGCCCCATCGCAACGGTTGTATAAATTCTTTTAATGCCCCGCCCTCCCTGCTTAATACAATTCCGATGCGGAATATAACGAGGCGTATTGGCAAAGTTGCTACAGGTTGGATGCTTTCCTCCCATTGCTTACAGGTGTATCCAATAAAATCAACGGCGGAAGGCATTTCTTCTGTAAAGGGATAAGGTGAAGGCACGGTTGTATCTGGCCCGTACCAGCCGATGGCTGAAGCGCTGATAACCGCCCTTACTTTATTCGGTATCTCCCGTAAACTTTTTACCAGCAATTGACTGCTTTGCACCCGGCTGTTTACAATTTCGTGTTTTCTTTTTTTTGTCCATCTTTTTTCAGCTACGCCTTCGCCGGCCAGGTGAATAATATAGTCGGCACTGCTGACAGCCCCTCTATCAATCATTTGCTTCCCCACATCCCATCTGGCATATGAAAGTGCCGGTTCGGATGATTGTGCAGGGGTTTTTCTGCTGACGATGATTACTTTGTAACCTCTTTTCAATAATGCCCGTCCCAGCGCTTTGCCAATTAAGCCCGTGCCCCCGGTGATGAGTACAGTTGACATAATCGTTATTGCAATTTAACAACCATTCACCGTTATTGTTTGGTCTGCATCAAAGGAAACCCATATCTTCAAACCGCAATATTATCAAACAATGAGTATAGTTCTATCTGTAAAAAATCTTTCTAAATCATACAGTACCGTCAGGGCATTGAATGATGTGTCATTTGATGTGCCGGAGGGCAGTGTGTTTGGTATTCTTGGCCCCAACGGCAGCGGTAAAACAACTTTACTGGGTGTGGTGATGGATGTACTGAAGGCCAACAGCGGCAGTTTTTTATGGTTCAGCAGGCACGGAACTTCTGAACAGCGAAAAAAGATCGGATCGTTACTTGAAACACCTAATTTCTACAGCTACATGTCCGGTTCTGACAATTTAAGGGTTACTCAGGCCATCAGCGGCCGGGGCGCTAAAATTGATATTGATGCCGTGTTGAAAAAAGTGAACCTGTATGACCGGCGCTGGGCGCCGTTTAAATCCTTCAGTCTTGGTATGAAACAGCGGCTTGCCATTGCTGCCGCTTTGCTCGGTAATCCAAAAGTGATGGTGCTGGACGAACCCACAAACGGGCTGGACCCGGTGGGCATTGCAGAGATCAGGCAACTGATCGTTGAACTGAGGGAACAGGGCCATACCATTATTATGGCCAGCCACCTGCTGGATGAAGTGGAAAAGGTATGTACCCATGCAGCAATTTTAAAGAACGGACATCTCATCACAACCGGTGAGGTAGAAGATATCATGATGGATGATGATGATGTGGTAGAAGTCAGCGCTGCTGACCTTAATGCCCTTGCAGCCGTATTAAGCAAACTGGGCAAAGAAATAGTAACCGACGAAAAAAACCACACAGTACAAATCACTTTACCCAGAGGTTCAGCAAGGCTTGATGAAATAAACCGTTTTTGTTTTGACAATGGCATTGTATTGTCGCAACTGGTATTAAAAAAGAAGCGCCTTGAAGCAAGGTTCTTTGAACTGACCAACAATTGAAATTTATGAAAGCGCTGATTTATACCGAGTGGCTGAAGATGAGGAAGTATAATGCCTTCTGGTGGATCATGGGCATTACCACCCTGTCCTATCCGGGTATTAATTTCATTTTTCATTTTGTATATCAGCAGATCGTACAGCAGCAAAGCCAGACGGGACAAATGGCAAAAATACTGCTCGGCAACCCCTTCAGTTTTCCTGAAGCCTGGCATACCGTTGCTTATTTTTCTTCCTGGTTTGTATTTATCCCCGCTGTCGTAGTCATCATGTTAATCACCAATGAATACGGTTTTAAAACGCACCGACAAAATATTATAGATGGCTGGAGCCGCAACCAGTTTCTAAGCAGCAAGCTGATTGATGTGATGCTTATTACCTTGATTATAACGCTTCTCTATTCCGTTATATCATTTGTTACCGGTAACCTGAACCAGGAACGGCTCATCAAAAGCACCTGGGAACAGGTGCATTATGTCGGGCTGTTTGCCCTGCAAACTTTCTCACAGCTCTCCCTTGCATTTTTTATCGGTTTCCTTGTCCGTAAGGCTTTTATTGCCCTCGGCATTTTTATATTCTACTTCTTTCCCTTTGAACCCATCATTGTTGCTCTCTTGAAAGAATACGGCAATGATTCGGGCCGCTTTCTGCCACTTGAAATTTCCGACCGGCTGATACCCAGGCCTGCTTTTCTTGCCAAACTGGATGAGGCCGGTTACAAGGAATCGCTGAATGCAATTCCGCAGCATGTGCTCTACACCCTGCTTCTTACCGGGGTTGTTTGGGGGGTTTGTTTTTGGGTGAATAAGCGGAGGGATTTGAAATAACAAAAAACCCTCCGGTAGAAACCGGAGGGAACAACTAAAAATCACTAGCTAAATGCTCAGTGGCTTCATTGGAACGAACTTTCTTCGATATATTTATGGCTGCACAGGGCGGCCTGCCCTGGGCGCAGCCGAAGGGTCAGTCGGGTTTTTTCCCTTCTAAAAATGTATTGATGGAACTGATGTGGCTTTGATCTTTGTCGTCGGTCTTTACTTCGTAGTTGCTGTAAAAGTTTTCGACCTGCGAATTGTTATTGTATAATTCCATATTGCGGCGGATATAAGCCGGCACAGTCTCAAACTCATTATTGGGGTCAGCAGCGTTAACATTGAACGACAAGTTGCGCAACTTGTGTAACCGTTCAGCCGCCCTACGTTTTTGCTCCTCTGTTTCGTCCCGCATTGCGGGATCCTCAAAATCAGTGAACAAAGGTTGCTGAGCCTGATGGGCCAAGGGCATATCCGCCGCAGGAATGTCATCCCTTTCCACCAACTGCATTTGCAGGTCAAGGAGTTCCTCCTCTTCCTTGCTGGCAGTAACCGGTGCAGGGACCGGTTCTTCAGCAGAACGCTTTGAGGTGTTTTCCTCTGCTTTTGATTCTGCGTAGATATTGGACGGTCTGGCCAGGTAGCCCCCTGATGCTGCAGACACCGAGCTACTATCTTTACTGCTGCCGATCAGCGCAGCATCTGTATCTTTAATAAAGGGGGAAACGGCCCCGATAGCTATCGGGGGTTTCTTCGCCGAATTTATACTTTCATCTTTCCCCGCTGTTGACATTTTGCTCACAGTAGTTGCCCCATCCTTTTCAGCCGTAGTATTACTAAGTATTTTCTCCTCTTCCTTTATCACCGGCCCCAGTTCAAAATGAATGATGGCATTTTCATCTTCCTTCATATCAGAAAAATCAATTACCGGCGCCCGCACAACAGGTATTTCTTCCACCATTTTCGGCATTAAATAATCTTCCCGGGCTACTGGTTTCAGTTTTCCCTCTTCCGCCTCTTCCTTCTTTTCTGCCACTGGCTCCTCTTTTACTGCTTCCTTTATATTCACCACGGGAGTTTCCTCCTCCGTCTTTCCAAGCACCATCACAATCTTTTCTTCAGGTTTTGGTTCCTCTTTTTTCGGAGCCGGTTTGGCAAACGGATCTTTATGATCAAATCCGGTAGCGATCAGGGTAATACCAAGTTTATCACCCAGGCCACTGTCGTAACCCATACCCAGAATCACATCAGTATTGTCGCCGGCCTGTGTCAGCAGGTAATTTTGTATCACTTCCACTTCATCCATGGTAAATTCATGCTCGCCGCTGGCCGATGTGATATTGATGAGTATCCATTTGGCCCCGCTGATATCACTATCGTTCAGCAGCGGTGAATTCAATGCTTCCTCAATGGCCTTCTGTGCCCGGTTCTCCCCTGCTGCTTCTGCATTGCCCAGTATGGCAACACCGCCGCTCTTCATCACGGTGCATACATCGGCAAAGTCCACATTGATCTGGCCGGTACTGTTGATCACATCCGTGATACATTTGGCCGCCGTGGCCAGTACATTATCGGCCTTGGCAAAAGCCTCCCGCATTTTTAAGTTGCCGTATTGGTGCCTCAATTTGTCATTGCTGATGACAAGCAGCGTATCCACATATTGCTTCAGATTTTTAATCCCCTCTTCTGCCTGCTGCTGGCGTTTTTTACCCTCATAAGCAAACGGAGTGGTAACGATGCCTACGGTGAGAACGCCAAGGTCTTTGCATACTTTGGCGATTATGGGCGCCCCGCCGGTTCCTGTTCCGCCACCCATTCCTGCTGTAATGAAGGCCATCTTGGTGTTGACCTCCAGAATCCTTCTGATTTCTTCCAGAGATTCTTCAGTTGCTTGCCTTCCGATGTCGGGATTGGCGCCGGCCCCCAGTCCCTGTGTAAGATGGGGTCCCAACTGAACACGGTTAGGTATTCCGCTGCTGGCCAGGGCCTGAGCATCCGTATTACAAATGACAAAATTCACCCCGTCAATCTGCTGGCTGAACATATAATTCACAGCATTACCGCCGCCGCCGCCAACTCCTATTACTTTCAGTATGGATGATTTTTCCTTGGGCAGATCAAAATGTATCATAAGTACTCGTTTTGTAGGTTAGTTTTAGATTCAAAAAATTATAAGTCAACACTGCATAGCTGGTCCGGAGTGTTTGATTTTAATTTTCATTTTACCGGTTTTTATAGGTGTTTATCCTCCTCTTCCTTAAAGAGGTCAATAATTCTGTCTTTAAACTTGCTCCAGAATCCCGTCAGGTTTTTTCTTTTCACCATTTCTTTCTCGCTTACTGAAGTTTCTTCTTCCGGTATTGCTTCCTCCTGCGCTTTTTGTTTCAGTGCATCCGGCACTTCCACATTTTTGAAATCCATTTCAAACTGCTTGCGGTTGTGCTCATAATCATCGTAGCCTTTCAGTATAAGCCCGATGCAGGTGGAGTAGGTGGGCCTGGCCAGTTCTTCGATATGTCCTGCCGCCAGGTGTTCATTCGGGAAGCCGATTCTTGACGGAAGACCGGTTGCGTACTCAGTGAGCTGAATAAGGTGTTTCAACTGCGAACCGCCTCCGGTAAGAATGATGCCGCCGTTCAGCATACGGTTATCCAGCCCCACCTGCTTCAGGTGATAGGTAACAAAGTCCATGATTTCACTCATCCTTGCCTGAATGATGTTGGCCAGGTTCTTTACACTGATCTCCTTGGCAGGCATTCCCCTTAAACCCGGGATGGTGATATAGGCATTGGCTTTGGCTTCGTTTGCCAGGGCGCTGCCAAACTGCACTTTCATAGCTTCTGCCTGTGTTTTGAGTACACCCAACCCGGTTTTGATATCGTTGGTTATGTTCTCTCCGGCAAAGGGAATAACAGCTGTATGTTTTAAAATGCCTTCATAGAATACAGCCAGGTCCGTAGTACCTCCGCCAATGTCCACAATGGCAACACCGGCTTCAAGGTCTTCCTGCCCCATAACGGCTGAAGAAGAAGCCAGCGGCTGCAACACTAAATCTTTTGTATGCAGACCCGATCTCTCCACACTGCGGTTGATATTCCGGATGGCATTTTTATCGCCGGTGATGATATGAAAGTTGGCGCCGATCTTAACACCACCATATCCGATGGGATTCGGAATGTTCTGAAAATTATCCACGGTAAATTCCTGCGGTATTACATCTATGATCTGGTCGCCTGCAGGTATATAGGTTTTGTACTGGTCGTCAACCAGCTGATCAATTTCTTTTTGGGTGATCTCCGTATCTGTATGCTGGCGTACAATATCGCCTCTTGTCTGCAGGCTTTTAATGTGGTGACCGGCAATACCGACATACACTTCGCTGATGTTAAGCCCGGGATTGGAGGCAAAGCAATTGTCCAGCGCCGCCCTGATGGCCTTGATGGTTTCATCAATATTCAGCACCTGTCCGTGCTTTACTCCATTGGAGCTGGATTTACCGAAGCCAAGTATTTCCAGTTTGCCAAACTCATTTTTGCGCCCGGCAATGACCGCAATCTTGGTAGTCCCGATATCGAGACCGACAATAATGGGTTGTTCGTTGTTCATAGTTGTTGTTTTTAGTTGTTGTTTTTAGTTGTTGTTTATGTCGAAATTTTTATTTCAGTTAATTATAACCTCCGTTTTCATCTGCCTCAGGTTTCTTCGGCATCACTGCTTTGGGAACTTTTTGCCTCGGCTTTTTGCTGTCTGTTCTCTTTTCTGTTTGTTGTGGTTTATCATCCTTTTTCGCCGTTTTGCTTACAGCCTGCCCGTCTGCATTTT
>Ga0194112_10006867_pt1 | contig 14926 bp, 10 predicted proteins | sample TA2MahC400mmetaG_FD_146191 | JGI IMG/M metagenome (GOLD analysis project Ga0194112, IMG submission 146191) | Freshwater microbial communities from Lake Tanganyika, Tanzania - TA2015016 Mahale Deep Cast 400m | ecosystem: Environmental > Aquatic > Freshwater > Lake | place: Tanzania: Lake...
ACAGATGTAACTAACGATTGGGTTTGGACCGGCTCGTGGAACGTTTCTGGAGACGAAAGCGCCTGGCTGAATAACGTTGTGGAAATAAACGATTATGCTCTCGCACAAGCCTACACAAAAGAATTTGAAGAAATGTGGGGGAGTAATACCGATACACCAAATTCATCGGCTGCAAAGTTTGGTCCAGCAAAATCTGATAATACGCCTCACTTTTTCACGATCGGTGGAAGAGAGGTTCAGCTTTATTTTAGTCCAACAGATCAAACTAATTCAAAAATTAAGAATACATTGTCAACTGCCGATTCAAGTCTTTTCTTCGCGCTCTTATCATTTACAAGAAGCGATTTGGCAAGTGAAATCGTTGCACGAAAAAATAATGGCGCAGTTGCAAGAGGTATTATCGATAACGTTAATGACTCCGGCTCTCAGTATTTATTCTTAAAATCAAACATTGAGGCGTTCGATTATAATCTCGGTGCAACGCTGCATCATAAGTATGGAATTGTTGATGCCTCATATCCAAGTTCAAATCCTTTCGTGATCACTGGCTCTCATAATTGGAGTAATTCCGCTGAGCAAGACAATGATGAGAACACTTTAATCATCAAAGACATTTTTATTGCAAATCAATTTATGCAGGAATTCAAAAGAAGATACAACGACCTTGGTGGAACAGGAACTTTCGTAGTTCCAACTTATGTAAGTGTCGAAGATGAAAATCTTGCACCAACCAACATTCAACTCTATCAAAATTTTCCGAATCCCTTTAATCCAGTAACGACAATTACCTTTACGATGCCGACAGAGAAATTCGTTTCTTTATCATTATTCAATTCGCTCGGGCAAAATGTCAAAACACTTTTCGAAGGGGAAGCACAGCCCGGAAAAACCGTAATCGATTTCAAGGCTGATGGATTACCAAGCGGTGTATATTATTATCAAATTACGGCAGGTGATTTTCATTCTACCAAAAAGATGATTTTGATGAAATAGACTTTGCGATGTCCAACTGATTCTCTGAGAGTGAAGAAAATATTTTAATTCACTTCCAAAATTCTTTAAGATTAGTTCTTATGAAAATATTTTTAATAATCAAAAAAATCTTAGAATATTCTTGATTTGCATTTTATTAATTACTAAGATTGAATAGTTTTTGTTTGAGGATTCTTGAAAGAGGTCAAAAAGCAAGTATCATTTTTAAACTGTAAAATCTTCTCACTTCTACATTACTAAATTTTTCGTAGCTTTTTGTACCCCTATTAAGTTATACAATAAATAGGAGGTCGCTGTGAAAATCTCTTTTCCATTTTTTAGGAATATTGTACTATTTATTCTTAACATTCTTTTTTTTCCATTCCCTCCTTTACTGAATTCACAGACCCCAACTTTTGATAAAATTGTTTTCAGCAGAGAGGAAAGTGCTAACGATTGGGATATCTGGACTATGGATTTGAATGGAAGCAACCAAACAAGAATACATAATTCAACATCGAATGATGGTGATCCTCATTTTAGGAGTGATGGCAGTAAGATCGTCTTTAGCCGTTTTACACAGGCCTTGCCCCCTACTGCAGATATTTGTGTAATTGATCCGGATGGAAACAATTTAGTCAATCTGACATCAGATATTCCAGCCGAATGCGGCAGGCCAAAATGGTCCTGGAATGGGATAAAAATTGTCTACAAAGTATCCGCAGGTCCTGACAATGGTGATATTTTTTTGATGAATGCGGATGGTACAAGTAAAACAGCATTAATAACTGGAAGCACAAATGATGAATGGCCCAGTTTTTCACCGGATAGTTTGTACATCGTTCTTCAGAGATATGTTGGTGCGATCTCAAATCAGAAATCAAAGATTATAAGATACAAAATTTCAGATGGGACAATTACAGAATTGACTGACGGGAATTACCTTGATGAAATGCCAGTATATTCACCGGACGGAAATTATGTTTTATTTAAACGGGGTACTACTAATCCGGAAATTTTTAGGATTCGTATTGACAATCTTGCACTAGAAAATCTTACTAATAACTCTGTAGTAGATGATGCCCCTGCATACTCATATGATGGGACGAAAATTGCTTGGATGCAGTCAACTTCGGCTCTGAATACGTGTGAGATCTGGATAATGAATAGTGGTGGTTCAGGTAAAACCCAATTAACCAGTAATTCAGTTGCTGATTTCAATCCAACATTTTCACCATTTTCTACAACTTCGGGACCGGAAATAAATATTAAAGGAAATAATATAACTATTATAAATGGCAGTGCAACACCAAGTACTTTAGATTACACTGATTTTAGCAGTGTGCTAGTTGATAGCGGTGCCATTACAAGAACTTTTGCAATTGAAAATCTTGGTACTGCTAATCTCATACTCTCAGGAAGTCCTCTTGTTCAACTAACCGGAACAAATTCCACTGACTTCTCTGTTCTTGTAAATCCTTCATCAACTATAGCTGCAAGCAGCAACACAACATTTCAAGTCAGATTTGATCCAAGTGCAAGCGGCACAAGAACAGCAACAATAAGTATTCCAAATAATGACTCGGATGAAAATCCATACACACTTGCAATACAAGGATCAGGAACAGCATCTGCAGCTGCTGTCTATGGAAAAATTGCATTTTGCAAACAGCAAAGTACAACCGATTGGGATATTTGGATTATGGATGCCGATGGCAGCAATCAAACAAAATTATTGGATAGTGATGCAAAGGATATGAATCCACACTTCAGCCCCGCCGGAAAATATATTGCATTCTCCAGAACCAGTGGATCATCACCCAACTTTACGAACGATGTTTATATAATGAATAGCGATGGCACTAATGCTACAAATTTAACATCAGACGTATCAGAATCCTGTGTTGGACCAAAGTTTGCGTGGAATGAAAGCAGGTTGGCATTCTTTAGAAATTATATGGGTTCCGGATTCGTTTTGTGTACAATGAATCTTGATGGAACAAATAAACAGTACATCAATGATCAGGCAGGGAACCCTGTTGTTGGTGATTCTCCTTTTTTTACACCGGACGGCCAATGGGTTGTATTTCAAAGAGTAAATCCCGACCAATTGAAAGGGGCAATTTATAAAGTTCCTGCCGCCGGGGGAAACGTAATTCAGCTAACCAATACTTCAGATTTCTATGAACTACCAAGGGTATCACCGGATGGACAGTTTGTAATTTGCAAATACAATCCTATTGCCGGCGGTAAAGCGGACATCGCAAAGTTTTCAATTAATCAAACACCTCCAACGTCCAATGTTGCTAATCTTACCAATACAATGAATGAAGATGAGGACTCGCCGATGTACTCATATGAGGGAGATAGAATAGCATATATGGGGACAGCCGGTACCACTTCAATGGAAATTTGGACTATGAATCCCGATGGTTCAGTTAGAACAAGACTGACCAATAATTCTCAGCAGGATTTTGATCCCACTTTTTCCCCCGCCAGTGCTGTACCCGGACAAGTTACACTCCTATCCCCATCGAATGGTTCAATAAACCAACCTACGACCTTGACGTTGACATGGAACGCAGTCAGTAGAGCAACGACATATCATATACAGTTATCGGTTGACAGCAGTTTTACTTCATTAGCTGTGGATGATACTAATATTACTTCAACATCAAGGCAACTCACATCATTAGAAAACAATAAAACATACTTTTGGAGAGTGAGAGCAAAGAATACAGCAGGGTGGGGTTTATATTCATCAACTTGGAATTTTACAACGATAATTTCTGTACCATCAGTACCGACATTGACATCGCCAACGAATGGAGCAATTGGCATATCAATTACTCCAACTTTAAGCTGGTTTGCATCAACTGGTGCAGCCACCTATCATTTACAAGTCGCATTAGATTCGATGTTCACTTCCGTTGTGTATAACGATTCTACACTAACTACTATATCTAAGCAAGTTGGACCATTGCTGAATAATACAAAATATTATTGGAGAGTAAATGCGAAGAATACAGGCGGGACAAGTGCTTGGTCTGCAGTTTGGAATTTCACCACTTTAACTACTCATGTTGAGAAAGATAACAATGTTATACCGACTGAATATGAGTTAGCTCAGAACTATCCAAATCCTTTCAATTCTAGAACGACAATTCAATTTGATATACCCCAAATGGGAAATGTAAACATTAAGATATTCAATGCACTAGGAAAAGAGATAAGTGTATTGATTGATGGGTTTCTGCCTGCTGGTAGATATAGATTAAATTGGGAGGCAAAAAATTTGCCAAGCGGTGTCTATTTTTATGAGTTGATAGCGGGCAACTTCAGAGAGGTGAAAAAGATGATTGTTTCAAAGTAACTTAACAAGTTTATGAATTACATTTTTTAATTATATCATTAGGAGAATAGTTGTATGAAAACAATAAACCTTTATCTTTCTTATTTAATATTTCTGATTGTTTCGACTGTATACGCTCAAATAACTCCCCCACTACCTGTAAATGGTTGGTCTTTTCGTGGGTATTCTGGCAGCGGGCCTGCGGCAACATCTTCATATCTTTCTGGTGTGGCCTATGAAGGCAATTATTCACAAGCTTTCTATGTTTCACTTCCTCATGGTGGAGCGACTATTGAGTGGGTCAAAAATTTTGAGAGAGAATATGTAAAACCAACTCATGTAATGTATAAATATGCTTACAAATCTGGTAATTGGTCAGCACCATTTGATTTAAAGATTCACTTTTATATGAAAAAGGGAGACTCACTTTACTACTTTGATGCGAGTACAGTTTATAAAGAATCAACTTTTGGTTGGGTTTCAAGCAGTAAATCTTCTTATTTGGGTTCGGTTCCAAATTTCTCGGAGATTGTTTTAAAATTCTATTTCATGCCTATCACTATAACACCGATAGATGCATCGGCAGAGGTTCTTATTGATTGGCTTCAATTAAGGTATGGAAATGATTCAACGATCACTATCGATCGTTTTGGTGATCCGCTCACTAAATTAGATGAGTCGAACAACATTCCATATCAATTTCGGCTTTCTCAAAACTATCCAAATCCATTCAATCCGAGTACTGTAATTAGCTATCAGCTTTCAGCAGTCAGTCATGTTACGCTAAAAGTTTATGATTTACTGGGAAGGGAAGTTGCAGTTCTTGTGAATGAAGAAAAATGGCCGGGTAATCATGAAGTACGATTAACCATTAACGATCCGTCAGCTGACGGACGTTTAACGAGCGGAATTTACTTTTATCAACTAAAAGCTGGAGGATTTATTGAGACAAAGAAAATGATATTGATGAAATAAGTTGGCATTATTTTAATAGAATTAATTTCTTTGTCGCATCATAATTTTTTGATTGAAGTCTATAATAATAAACTCCAGTAGTCAAGTCCGAAGCGTCAAATCCAATTGTGTGAGTGCCTGCTTCACGGTGACCTCCTATCAAGGTTCGAACTTTTTCTCCAGAAGAATTAAAAATCATTAATTCAACCATTATGCTTTGTGGAAGAGTAAAGTTGATATTTGTAATTGAATTTCCGCCGGAGGTGGATCCGCTCTTGTCTGAAGATGAAGCGGAAAAAGGATTTGGATAATTTTGAGCTAAATGAAATTTGAGATTCTCTCTAGGTTCAAACTCAAATGAACTTGTACCGCCTTCTAGTAATGTTCTTTCAAACACGCCGTGGTATACAACATAAATCTCGTAACTTTTATTTGGATTGACAGCTTTCTACTAACTTCTAAAACGCTATAATCCGATTTTGAAAACAAAAGCAATTGTATCCTATTGTTCTTTACAGATTGGTGTCTAATACGTATCTGAAGCGGGTAACCGTAAATAAATTTGTAAGACTTTTCTATAATCCTTATTTTTGTGCTCAAAATTTTAATCATAAGGATGCTAAATGAACCAAGGTAAGATAGTACAGATTATTGGACCCGTTATAGATATCGATTTTTCTGGCGGAGCACTTCCGCAAATTTACAATGCTGTGAAAGTTCCGCGCCAAACCATCGAAGGACAGAATGAGGAATTAGTGTGTGAGGTTCAGCAGCATTTAGGACAAGATAGAGTCCGAACTGTAGCTATGGATTCTACTGATGGACTAGTTAGAGGAATGGATGCATTCGATACAGGTAAGCCAATCGAAGTTTCAGTTGGACCCGAAGTGTTAGGAAGGTTATTGAATGTAATTGGTGAACCGATTGATGGCTTAGGGGAAATCAAGACTGATAAAAAACTTCCTATTCATCGCGAAGCCGTAGAATTTAAGGATCTAAATCCGACTAAGGAAATGCTTGAAACTGGAATTAAAGTCATTGATTTGATTGAGCCGTATTCCAAAGGCGGGAAGACTGGATTATTCGGCGGGGCAGGAGTTGGTAAAACTGTAGTCATAATGGAGTTGATTCACAACATCGCAAAATTTCACGGCGGATATTCTGTGTTCTCCGGTGTTGGTGAAAGAACTAGAGAAGGAAACGATCTTTGGCTTGAGATGAAAGGGTCTGGAGTGCTTGATAAAACAGCAATGGTCTTTGGACAAATGAACGAGCCGCCAGGAGCAAGACAAAGAGTTGGATTAACCGGTTTAACCGTGGCAGAGTACTTTAGAGATCAAGAAGGAAAAGATGTACTTTTATTCATCGACAATATTTTCAGATTCATCCAAGCTGGCAGTGAAGTAAGTGCACTATTAGGACGAATGCCATCAGCAGTAGGTTACCAACCAACACTTTCGACGGAAATGGGTGAACTTCAAGAGAGAATTACTTCAACGAAGAAAGGTTCGATCACTTCAGTTCAAGCGATTTATGTTCCAGCTGATGACCTAACTGATCCCGCACCAGCGTCGGCATTTTCACATCTTGATGCAACCACAGTATTGAGCCGCCAAATTGCAGAACTTGGAATATATCCTGCAGTTGATCCACTAGATTCAACGTCCAGAATTCTTGAACCAGGAGTTGTTGGTGAAGAACATTATACAACTGCTCGAAGGGTGAAAGAAATTCTTCAGTCGTACAAAGATTTGCAGGACATTATTAATATTCTTGGAATCGATGAACTTTCTGACGATGACAAGATAATAGTTCAGCGTGCAAGAAAAATTCAGAAGTTTCTTTCTCAGCCGTTCTTTGTGGCAGAAGAATTTACAGGAACTCCAGGCCGATATGTAAAACTTGAAGATACGATCAAAGGTTTTAAAGGGATCATTAATGGGGATTATGATCACTTGCCAGAAGGAGCTTTCTTTATGGTAGGAACGATCGAAGAAGCTGTCGAAAAAGCAAAGAGGCTGCAGTGTGAGTGATTCGAAGAATATCAAACTTGAGATAATCACTCCAAACAAAGTTGTGTTCTCAAAAGATGTTCAGTCTGTAACTCTTCCAGGTGAAGTTGGAAGTTTCCAAGTTCTTTATAATCATGCACCAATTCTGAGTAATCTATCAATTGGACAGATCAAAGTTCAAAACGTAGATGATTCTATAGAGTATTTTGCAGCGAGCGGTGGATTTGCAGTTGTTCTTGAAAATGTTGTTACAGTTTTATCAGAGACAACTGAGAAATCTGATTTGATAGACGTAAAACGTGCCGAAGAAGCATTAGAGCGTGCTAAAAGCAGGATTAAGGAAAAAGCTGCAAATTTAGATTATGAGAGAGCTTTCCTTGCAATGGAAAGAGCCAAGAATAGATTAAGAATTTCGCAGAAGTAGATTACCACATTTAGGTAATTTTTGCAAGGCTCGGATTGTTTTATCGCAGTTCGAGCTTTTTTTAGTCTATCAATTTCTGAATATCTTTATCTCGTCCAAAGAGAATTAGAATATCGTCTTTCTCAAGAACTGTACTCGCAGAAGGAACTCCAGCAATTTTTTCAACCGTTTCGCTTTGAGAGGTTTTTTTATCAATTGCGGTTACAAATTTTTTTATTGTGATTAGATTGACATTGTACCTAATTCTTAAATCAAGTTCTTGAATTGACTTACCGATAAATGCATCCGGTGTTTTTAAATGTACGATATTGTGCCCGCTCCCTAATGGAATGTAATCAAGAATATCTTCATGAATAAGGTTGCTTGCGAGCTTTTTTGAAATTTCCTCTTCGGGTGAAATAACTTCTTTAACTCCGACTTTTGACAGTATCTTTTTATGTACTGGGGAGGTTGAACGTGCAATAATTCTTTTAACTCCCATGTGAATTAGATTCATTATTGTTAACAGTGCATCTTCAAACCCGGCGCCGATGGAAACAACTACTGCGTCCATCTCAATAATACCTTGTGCTTTGAGCGCTCGTTCATCTGTGCTGTCAAGCCGAACAGCGACCGTGACTTTATCCTTAATCTCTTCAATTACATTGAAGTTGCTGTCTATTGCTAGAACTTCAGCGCCAAGTTCCGTTAGTGTAGTAGCTAATGGTATCCCAAAATCTCCTAATCCAATTATTGCGATTTTCTTTGCCACGTTTTATCTCCGATTATTAAATGGTTGATATATTTTCTGATGGATAGTCGTAGTTTTCTGTAACGATTTTTCTAGTAAGTGCCAGCATAAAAGTTAATGGTCCAACTCTTCCAATGTACATGATCAATGAAATAATAATTTTTCCCGGATCAGTCAATTGTCCTGTAATTCCTCTTGATAATCCAACTGTACTGAAGGCAGAAACTTGTTCGAAGATCAAATCCAGCAAGCTGTGCTTTTCTATGTACGAAAGAATTATCAAAGTTGAAAAAAGAAATACAAATGAAAAAACCATTTTAGTAAAAACTCTATGAATGATTTCATCCGGAATACTTCTATGAAAGATCTCGACTTTTTTCTTTCCGCGGACAAATTCAAAAAATGCAACAATGGATATAAATACAGTTGTAGTTTTTAATCCGCCGCCTGTTCCGCCAGGCGAAGCACCAATCAACATCAACATTATAAAGATCAATGATGTCGGAATTAAAATCTTGTCGATAGGAATTGAATTAAATCCGGCGGTTCGCGTGGTCACCGATTGAAAGAAAGCAGCTAACAACTTTTGATCTAGGGTAAAATCTTTCAATGTATTGTTATTCTCTAATCCAACGAAAAAAAACATTCCAGCAAATATTAAAACAATAGTAGAGAAAAGAACAATTTTGGATTGAATAGTAAGATGCTTACGTCTTAATCTGCTCTTTTTAAATCTGCTGACCGCAGTTTCGAGAACATTTAGAAATGCAGAGAAGCCGAACCCTCCGAAGATAATTAGAAAAGAAACTGTAGTCAGTATCGTATAATTAAATCTTGTATGAATTGAGTAAAGATTCTCTGAAAAAGTCGAAAATCCAGCATTACAAAATGCAGAAACAGAATGAAAGATTGAGTGAAAGATTCGTTCATTTAAACTTAGTGATGTCCCTTCGAAACCCTGAAAGATTATTATAGCGCCTATTGCTTCCAATCCGAAAGTCAGTAAAATTATTTGGATCAAAGTTTTTGAGATTTGCCCAATTTTTTCTTCGTCTATCATATCGCCGATTAAAACTCTCTCTTTAATTCCCAGTCCGCCGGCAAAGAAAATTGCAAAGAAAGTTGTTATTGTCATTACGCCAAGTCCGCCGATTTGAAATAAGCATAAAATGATAATCTGTCCAAATTGAGTGAAGTATGTTGCTGTATCAACAACAATTAATCCAGTCACGCAAACGGCGCTTGTTGATGTAAACAATGCATCGACTAAAGAGATGTTTCCAGTTGTGGTTGCTTTGGGAAGCATCAACAATCCAGTTCCGAAGAATATTAAAAGAAGAAAACTGAATAGAAAAAGTTTTGCCGGTTGAATTTTAAACTCAGCAATTGTGTGTCCAAATCTTACTGCTTTTATCGCTAAGCTTACGACAATATAAATTTGCAGCACAATTATGTAGAAAACATTTAAATCTGTAACATGGAAATAACCAGCAACATCGGTAAATACAGATGGGATGATAATAAAAATCACTGTTTGAATTAAAATTAAAATCAAGAGTATTAAATCAAACCAACGCGATTTCATGTATTCAATTCTGTGTTCTGAATAAAATATTTTTCCGAATTGGTAATAAATGAACAATCCAAAAATTATTACATAAGAATAACTAATCAGATTGTGGATCTCTGGAGTGAGGTAAAATCCATACTGCAATAGAAGTGCAGCGAATGCAAGCAGAGCGATAACAAATAGAAATCTTCCACTGTATTTGTCAAAAAAGTGCCGCAAAGAATTTTCCTATTTTGTATCTAAAATTAACGGCAGCCCGTCTTTGCCTGCGCCAATTACTACTACTTTGGCATTCTGTGACGATGCAAGTTTCTCAGTTGCCTCAATTCCTTTCCATCTCAGCAAGGGTTCGCTTATTCCGCGAGCAACAATATCCTGAAAATCAGCAATTCCTTTTGCCTCAATTCTTTTCCTTTGTGCTTCTTGTTCTTCTTTTGCTAAAACAAATTGCATTCGCTGACTTTCCTGCTCGGCTTGAAGTTTAGCTTCAATAGACTGAGCTAATCCTGAGGGGAGCCCCACTTTTCGTAAGGGAGTTGACTCAATGGATATTCCGCGTGCTTCTACAATGTTAGCTAACTCTTTTCTTATTAGCAGTGCCAATGTTTCTCGTTCTGAGGTGTAAAGTGCTTTTGCATCGTAGCTTGCAGTTACGCCGCGACAAACTGAGCGGAATTGTGGCACCAGAATTATTTGAGCGTAATTCTCACCAACTGTTTTGTAAATTGAAGCAACCATATCAGGGGTTAAATGAAAAAGAGCGCTTATCTCAAGTCCTACAGTCAAACCTTCCTTTGATGGAACATCCATATCCTCTTTAAGTTCTTGGGTCTTTACAGAGAATTTGACAACCTTTGCTAATGGATTAACTGGATTGATTCCAGCTTTAAGCGTGTTATCGGAAACCATACCGAAGAAATCGACAACACCGACATTTCCCGCTGGAATTACTGTAAAACATTGCAGAAGTGCGAGAAGTGCAAATATTCCAACTGCTATTGGTGAAAAAGTTCTAAAAGGATTGCCGACTAAATTTCTGCTTTTACTATAAAGTACAATGGATGCAATCAATAATATTAAAAAGAATATAAATAACATTTTCTGAACTCCTTTATTATAATTCTAAATTAAAAGATTCGATTTGTTTTGCCAAAGGCAAGATTTATTTGAAGGGAACGTAAAACTCTTAGAAGATATTTTCTTCATTAATCCGTAAAAATTGTCAATTCAAATTTACCTAAAATAATATTGATTGAAAAATTATATACTCAGCTTAAAATAGTAGAAAATCCAAATTCCAAATAACAAAACCCAAATATTGATAAGAACTTCATGAAATATTCATAATTTCAGAAGTCAATCATCTGACTAAAGCATAAAACAATTAACAAATAACTAATAACTAATAACTAAACTCCCATCAACTCCTCGATTCTCTTAATAGTTAACGGAGCGGAACCTTCGAAGTGATTGTTGACATTTACAAATAAATCGACTTTTTTCTTTTGAAGAGTTTGAATCATTTCAACAACTTTTTTGAGCTCAGACTCGTTAGGTTCGATGCGTTTACTCCAATCGCTGCCGCTTCTCTCTTCAATTCCTTTTCTATCAGGACCATGCAAACGTATAACTGTCTGCTTCTTGATTGACTTTTCAAATTTCTGAAATAGTCCGAAGATGTCTGGCATGTAATATCCTTGGAGAAAAACGTGAGCTAATCCATCATCTTTTAAAAAATCAAAATAAGTTTGGTTTAAGTAATTCGGATTGCGGATTTCAATTCCATAATTGAACTCATCAGAGCATTTCGAAATGAATGAAGAGAATTTATCCTGAAATTCAATCTGAGAACTCATCTTTTGCTTGTTTAAATATTCAAATTGGAACATTAAAATTCCGATTTTTTCTTTCATCGGTTCGAGCTTTTTCAATATCGTATCAAAAAGTTTTTTTGAAAGAAAATTGTCATTTGGAATTAAGGGTGCAGACTTTGATTTCTTGTAGTAATGTGTGAGCGTTATGCTATTTGGGAGCTTTATCGTGAATTGAAAACTGTCCGGCACTGACTTGTAGTATTCATTTACATCCTTAGGATTCGGCAGACGTATTTTGTCCTTATCAAAAAGCGACCAAAACCATTGATCGATCTCGACTGTGTTAAAGTATTTTGAGTATTCTTCGAGATAATTGAATTTTGCATCATTTGGATAGATTATTCCTTTCCATGAATCGTATTTCCAACTGCATGTACCGATTTTTAATTTCTTCAATTTATGTTCCTCTGTTTCTCTTTACAAATAACTTTGCTTTCTTGGCTCATTGGCGATTAAAGATATTTTCGAAACATATATCGCTCAATTTGGTATTAAAGATAAAAAATTTATATTCATACAAAAAGTAGGAACGAATAAATGAAATATTTTGCGACAATTATTTGCATACTTTTAACTTCTGCAATTGGGATTGGACAGATCAGAGTAAAAGTTATTGGCGGTGATACACATCATTTTGGAACGATTTATAAAGGACAAAAAGTAAAGCACGTATTTGAAATTGAGAACCTAACTTCAAAAACAATTCAAGTAGATAAAGTGGAAACTTCCTGCGGCTGCACGGCTGCACTAATCTCGAACAAGACTTTGAAACCAAAACAGAAAGCAAAGGTTACAGCCGAATTTGATTCCGAAAGCTTCCAAGGATACCAAGAAAAAAACATTTACGTCCATGAGCGGCGATCGAAAGAGCCGCTGGTTATTTTAAAAGTTCAAGTCAACATTGCAGTCGAATTAGACGTTGTTCCGCTTTATCTCGTATTCGACAATGCTGTTGTTGGTTCGGATAAAAATGCATTCGTTCAAATAATTAATAGAACCAGCAGTCCGATTAAAATTTTAAAAGTCGATAACTCAACTAAAAATCTAAAATTAAAGATTGATAAATACACGCTTAACTCAGATGAAGTTGCCACAATTGAGGGGACCTATTTACCAACTCATTCTGGCTTAGTTAGAGGTTCATTTTATCTTGAAACAAATGCTAAGCACCAGAAAAAAGTCGAAATAAAATTTTACAGCAATGTTAGAGACAAATTGTAGAAAATTAATTATATTTCTTACGGTAATTTATAAGTAATTATTGTTCATTGATGATTTGAAAAATTCGAAATTCTAATTTCGAAGTCCTAAAACCCATAGCTTAATTCGGAATTAGATATATTCATCAAGTGCTGCTTAGAAAAATAGTCTGAGTATTTATTAAAAAATTGGGTGATTTATGAAAGCAATAATTTTTGTTTTCGCTTTTCTCTTCTCGTCACTAAATCTTTATTCACAGACTTCTCATCTTGTTCACGAAAAAGCTCCCCGTCCAAAATTTGAGGATCTGAAATTGGACAAAAACTATCCTCATGATCCGATGCCATCACAATATCCTCCTACTGGAGTGTTAATTGGAAAAATGTGGAATGCTTACTCAACGCAGGCATCTTATACAAATCAAATTTTCACAGATCCATTTTCCGGATTGATCAGTGTTGTACATCGGGGCAGCAGAAAGTATCCGAACAGCGGCACAATAGTTTATCAGGCGACCGATGATAATGGAGCCAATTGGACACCCGAGGTTGGTCCGATGAATTTACCGGGCTCTCTGGGCCGACATCCGAATATTGCATTATCAAATCCAACCAAGGATGTAACTCCGGGTGCACAAAGTGTTATCGCAAGTTTCCCAATTCTAACTACAACTTGGCATTATTTAGAATTTTCTTCCGATCCTACTGTTGGAAGCATGACTTTCACTCACTTTTTAGATAGTACATATTATCCAAATGATGAAATGTTCATCAACTCTAAAGGAGATATTTTTACAGTCGCTCCGAAAATTGATTATCAAATTATTGGATCCGATACTGTTAATATGGATCTGTTCATGTCTACAAACAGAGGTGTAACTTGGACTAAGAGCCCAATTTCTAAAACTTCTGATTTCGAGCAAGACACCTGGAATGGAACGAAAGGTTTCATTAACAAAAATGGGACTGGCTATATAATGGTTCAGGGAAAAAAATCAGGACAAAATTTTTATTCATTCGGTTACAAGAAGACAACTAATGATGGAGCAACATGGGATACGAATTGGACATGGGTGAATCCATATACAATTCCTTCATTATCAGGAAAGGTTCACGCATTGAATTATGAAGTTGATGCTGCAACGGATAATTATGGAAAACTTCATTTTGTTGGAACGTTCTTAGATACACTTGATAAGTCCCTCTCAGGATATACTGGAATCTATCATTTATGGGGTGAGGAGATAAATTGGAATGGGGAATTGATTGCTAAAGTAAATAGAACTTCACTTAGTTTGCCAGGCGGACTGACTACATTAAATGAAGTAAAATTTGCTTCGTCGTGGAATGGAACTTTTGGAGTGATTAAGTTTTGTGATATACCAAGCCAACTGGATTCCTTATATGATATATTTCTTGCTGGTGCATGGGGTTCACCAAAAACTATTCTAAACGTAACTAATACTAAAAATATAAATGAAAAATATACTCAGATGTCTTCATTTCTGTATACTGGGGTTCATTATTTTGGGAGGGTAGATATAATGTATACGATATTTGGGAATAATGATACAAATGATCTTATTGAAGCAGAATTATGGTATTTGTGTGGTTTGTATTTTGGAATTTATGATTATGCTGAAGATGATTTTTATCCACCAATTAAATTTCATCTTTCACAAAACTTTCCCAATCCATTCAACAACCAAACGAAGCTTGAATATTACGTACCCTATGAATTCGATGGGAAGGTTCTAATTAAAGCTTATAACATTTTAGGCAAGGAGGTCGCAACTTTAGTTGATGAACACAAGCGTGAAGGACTTCATTCGGTAACTT
>Ga0194112_10006868_pt1 | contig 14925 bp, 10 predicted proteins | sample TA2MahC400mmetaG_FD_146191 | JGI IMG/M metagenome (GOLD analysis project Ga0194112, IMG submission 146191) | Freshwater microbial communities from Lake Tanganyika, Tanzania - TA2015016 Mahale Deep Cast 400m | ecosystem: Environmental > Aquatic > Freshwater > Lake | place: Tanzania: Lake...
AATTGAGTGTGGCGGACATTCAACCCGACCTGGACCGCCGCCGGCCCGGACAATCCAAAATCGTGTCGCCCCGGAAGGAAGCCGATCTTGTCGAGATTCTATCGGGTGTCTTCGAGGGCAAAACGCTAGGCACGCCGATTTGTCTGTGGGTGAAGAACGAAGACGCGCGGCCCGAAGCGTACGCGGAGATGGAAGCCAAGTTTCGCCCGTCGCACGCGGATTACACTTACTTCGCGAAATTTGGGACGCGCGATTGGCGCGGCGGCGGACGCACCAGCGCGCGCGAGACGATTGGGCGCGTTGCCGCGGGCGCCATCGCGAAGAAGATTTTGCGGCAACGCTTCGGAGTGGAAGTTCTCGCTTACGTGAAACAGGTCCAGCGGCTCGTCGCCGAGGTCCATCCGGAAAGTGTCCAAACAAAGGATGTCGAAGCCAATATTGTTCGCTGTCCGGATCAGGCCGTCGCAGAACAAATGATCCAATTGATCGAGGAGATGCGGAAAGCAGGCGACAGCGTCGGAGGCATTGTGGAAGGCGTGGCGCGCGGCGTGCCGCCAGGCTGGGGCGAACCGGTGTTCGATCGGCTGGAAGCGGATTTGGGCAAAGCGATGTTGAGCCTGCCCGCATCCAAAGGGTTCGACATCGGCTCGGGTTTCGCCGGCATTTTGATGACCGGGACGCAGCACAACGATCCGTTCCGCGCCCAAGGCGGCAAGGTTATCACAAAGACGAACTTCTCCGGCGGCGTGCAAGGCGGGATCTCGAATGGCCAAACGATTTACTTCCGCGTCGCGTTCAAGCCGGTGGCGACGGTCATGCACGAACAGGAAACTGTCGATGCCGAATTCAAGAACACGACGTTGAAGGCGCGAGGCCGACACGATCCGTGCGTGTTGCCGCGTGCGGTTCCCATGGTGGAAGCGATGACGGCGCTGGTGCTGGTGGATCACGCGTTGCGGCATCAGGCACAGTGTGGAAGTTGAAGAAGTTGAGAGGGGTTTGGGTTGAGAGTTGAGAGAAGTTGAGAGAAGGAGAATTCGCGACAATCCGGGAAATTCGTGGCAAACTTCGAACCTGCCTATGAACCGACGAAACTTCATCCAGACGGGTTCCTGCTTCGCCCTCGGCGCTGCCGCTGTATCCCGATTCTCCTGGCCCGCCGAAAGCGCCGAACCGCTGCCTTCGCCGCCCCGGCTGAATTTTCAGGACGAAGCCAGCAAACTCAAGATCACCGGCGTCCGGATGGTTCGTCCGCGTCCGAAGCGGCCCTTGCTTGCTTACAAACCCGCGCCGGGCTCATGGTCCACCGGCGGCTCCGAGGTGGCCAATCCGATGTCGATTTACCCCAAATACAAAGCCCAGCGGAGTTTGTTCATGGCGGGCGATCTGGGGCCGGACGCGGTCGAAATCACCACGGACAAAGGCGTGACCGGGATCGGGTACGGCGGGCCGGGCGCGGCGTTCGTCATCGAGAAACATCTTACTAAACTGCTGCTCGGCGAAGACCCGTTCGATGTCGAGCGGCTTTGGGACATCATGTGGCGCTCGACGCTTTACTACGGACGCAAGGGGCTGGTCGTTCACGCGATCAGCGCGGTCGATAACGCCCTTTGGGATGTGATTGGCAAAGCGCTTGGGATGCCCGTTTACAAACTCCTTGGGGGAGCGACCAAGGAACGAATCCCCGCTTACTGCACGGGCAATGACATCGAGCAACATGCCGAGTTCGGCTACAAAAAGATCAAGCTGGCCGTGCCGTACGGTCCGGCGGATGGCCGCGACGGAATGAAGAAAAACGTCGCTCTGGTCCGGCGCACACGGGAGTTGCTCGGACCGGACGGCGAAATCATGCTCGATTGCTGGATGGCTCTGACCGAGCGTTACACGATCGAGTTCGCCCAGATGCTCGAACCGTATCGCGTCTATTGGATGGAGGAATGTTTGCCGCCCGATGACTACGATGGCTTCAGGCGATTAAATGAGGCGATTGATTCGACGCGCATGGCGACCGGCGAGCACGAGTACACCCGTTACGGATTCCGCCAACTGCTCGAATACAAAGCGGCGGACATCTGGCAGCCGGACATGAACTGGTGCGGCGGGTTGACCGAATTGCGGCGCATCGCGGCGCTGGCTGCGGCTTACGATATCCCGGTCATTCCGCACGGCGGCTGGCGAGGCGGCGCGCCGCATTTCATTTTTGCCACGACGAACAGTCCGTGGTGCGAAATGTTCCTTCCGGCGCCCGGTGGTCCGCCGGAAGTTTACAGGCGATTCGAGGAAGACAACCAGATCACGCGCGGCCCGGAAGGCATCTACATGCGGCCTTCGGACAGACCGGGGTTCGGATGGGAACTGGAGGTGTAGTCGTGCCGCGGTGGATGTCACAGGCGGCTGTTCGCCAGGCAAGCTAACCACGGATCACACAGATTACACGGATGACGGGAAACCGGGGAGAGTTCCTTATCCGCGTCATTTTGCCGGGAGCGCCGACATCCTTGCCGGCGAATCCTGTTGTCTTTCAGCAGCCTGACACGCCAGCGGGGACGCCGGCACTCCCAGAGCCGCAAAATGAGAATCGCTGATCCGTGACCCGTGACCTTGACCTGTTTTCTCGGGTCTGCCACAAAGGCGACCATGAATCTTCTTCCCTCACTCGCCTGGTCCATTTGTGCCGGGGCAATCACGGCGTCGGCGGCCGATTACGTCGTCCACTCTTTCAAAAAACTTCATCTGGAGAAATATTACTGGAGCGAAGGCGCGAACTTCGGCGACCTCAATCGCGATGGCCGGCCGGACGCGATCTCCGGCCCGTACTGGTGGGAAGGGCCGGACTTTGCGAAGCGCCATGAGATTTACCCGGCGAAGACGACTTTCAAGGTGATGAAGGACGGCGCGGAGGAAACGCTCCCCGGCTTCGAAGGGGTGTTCGGCAAAAAGAACGCCTATTCCACCGACAATTTTTTCTCCTTCGTTTACGACTTCAACGGCGACGGCTGGAATGACGTGCTCACCTACGGACTCCCCGGCACTCCCGCTTACCTCTACCTCAACCCGCAAGGCAAGGCTCGGCATTGGGAGCGGCATCCGGTGCTCGATGCCGTGGACAATGAATCGCCCACGTTCGCCGACCTGACCGGCGACGGGAAACCTGAGATCGTCTGCAACTTCGGAGGCAACTTCGGTTTTGCGTCGCCGGACTGGCGCAACGTGACCGCGAAGTGGCCGTTCACCGCGATCTCCAGCGGAGGCAACTGGCAACGCTTCACTCACGGCCTGGGCATTGGCGACGTGAATGGCGATGGACGGCTTGATTTTCTTTACAAGGACGGTTGGTGGGAACAGCCGAGCTCACGCGAGACCGCTTCCCCCTGGATGCGCCATCCTGCGGCGTTCAGCCCCGGCGGCGGCGCGCAGATGTTCACCTATGACGTCAACGGCGACGGTTTGAACGACGTGGTCACGAGCCTCGCGGCACATGGGTATGGTCTCGGTTGGTACGAACAACTCCGCGAGAAGGACGCGGGCGGGCACGCGCAATTCAAGGCGCACGTCTTCATGAACAAGGAGCCAGGCGAAAATCGCTACGGCGTGGCCTTCTCCCAGCTTCACGCGGTGGAATTGGTCGATGTGGATGGCGACGGCCTCAAGGACATTGTCACCGGCAAATGCTTCTGGGCGCACGGCCCGACCGGCGATCCGGATCCGGGCGCGCCGGCAGTGCTTTATTGGTTCCGGCTCGTCCGCGGCCCAGGCGGCCAGGTGGATTGGGCGCCGCATCTGATCGACAACGATTCCGGTGTGGGCCGGCAAATCGGCGTCGCGGACGTGAACGGCGATGGCCGGCCCGAGTTCATCATCGGCAACAAAAAGGGGACGTTCGTTTTCCGGCACGAAACACGGAAGGTTTCCCGCGAGGAATGGACCCGAGCGCAGCCGCCGGTGAAGTTCTCTTCGGCTGGGGACAAAGAGTTGAAGCCGAACGAAGTCATCCAGCGCACGGGTCCGCCGCGCGAGCCGCAGCCGGCAAAATAGCCTCCAAGTCTAACCCGCGGCGCGCGCTTTGAGTCTTCCCAGCATTTGTTTGCCTTCAGAATTCAAAGACGGAAAGATCTCCATACCCTCCGCAACGGCCAGCGCTTTGAGCGCCTGATCGAAGGACAGCAACCGGGTTGCTCCGGAGAGCTTTGCTGAAGCAAGGATGGCGATGTCGAATGTGCCCAACACAGCGCGGTGCGAATAGCGCGCGAACAATTCAAAGGCATCGCGCCGGAGAAAATCCCAGTTCATCGGGTCCAGGTAAATCAGGCGATTGAAATCGGCCAGGAACCGGCGCCATTCTTCCGGATCGGGTTCCTTGGCCGTCCTGGAAAAAACGTTTCGCGCCTCCAAATAAACGATGTGGGAGATGGCCAGTTGCCCGCCCTGCCTTCGCATGAACCGTTGGGCGGTCGCTTCGCGCGCTTGCTGCTCGGGTTCCGGAGACTCGAAGTAGAGCGCCTCCAGCCAATTCGTGTCGGCAAAGTTCATCGGCCAGCGCGCCGGACTTCGTCAGCCGTGTAACGAAACTTACGCCGCGGCCGGCGGAAATGCGCGTCCCAATCGGGTGCGGGCTGGTCCAAAGCCTGATCGATCAGCCCATTGATCCAGCGATTCAGGTTGCCTCCAGACTTTTTGAGCAACTCGGATTTGGGACGCGTCAATCGGACGGTGACAGTTTCAGTCATACGCGTCTTGTACCACACGGTGTCTCCGTGTCAATTCGTGTTCCCGTGGAAAGCACCCTGGCCCCGGTGCCGGGCACGCGGCCCTTGACCCCTTGGAATTGCCCCAAACCGGCTCGGGAGGGAAGGGTGAGAGGGTCGGTTGCCGCGAAATAGGATCGGCTGAGCATCGACGGCCTGGTATTTCCTGGTAGCCGTTGTGGCCGTTGTCTGTGGTGTCAATATTTCGCCCTGTATGGTAATTTTGCACTCCGATGACACGCGCCTGGCTGCTGATTGTCTCTTTTCTTCTGGTCGCTTCACCAGCGAGGTTGCCTGCGGCCGCGGTGGACTATCTCCGAGAGGTCAAACCTCTTCTTCAGGAGCGGTGTTACGCCTGCCACGGAGCGCTCAAACAAAAGAAGGCGTTACGGCTCGACACCGTGGCGTCGATGCTGAAAGGAGGCGCCGACGGGCCGGTGATTCTGCGCGGTGATCCACGTCAAAGCCTCCTCATCCAACGCGTCACTGCGACCCATCTCGATGACCGCATGCCGCCCGAGCACGAAGGCGAACCGTTATCGCCTGCGCAAGTGAAGCTGCTCAGCGACTGGATTGCCGCCGGTGCGCCCGCGCCGAACCATGAAGAAGGGGAAGCCGACCCAAAAGACCATTGGGCTTTTCGTCCCTGCGTCCGCCCTCCGGCGCCGGTCGATAGCAATCCGGCGTGGGTGAGAAATCCCATCGACGCCTTCATCGCGCAGCAACACGCGCGGCGCGGCCTCAGACCGCAGGTTGAAGCGCCGCGCGAGGTGTTGCTGCGAAGGCTCTACCTGGACCTCATCGGGCTGCCACCCGCCGCGGAAGAAATCGCGGCCGCAAGTCAGGGTCCTCCGAGCCGTTGGTATGAAGATACCGCCCAACGCTTGCTCCATGACCCACGCCATGGCGAACGTTGGGCGCGTCATTGGATGGACATCTGGCGCTACAGCGATTGGTGGGGCCTTGGGGACCAACTCCGCAACAGTCAGAAGCACATCTGGCATTGGCGGGACTGGATCATCGAGTCGCTCAACTCCGACACGCCCTACGACGAGATGGTGAGGTGGATGCTGGCCGCCGATGAGCTCCACCCGAACGACCTCGGCAAACTCCGCGCCACCGGTTTCCTCGCGCGAAATTACTTTCTCTTCAACCGCAATCAGTGGCTCGAAGAAACCGTGGAGCACGTCAGCAAGAGTCTGCTCGGACTAACGATGAACTGCGCGAAATGCCACGACCACAAATACGATCCCATTTCCCAGACCGACTTCTACCGGATGCGCGCATTCTTCGAGCCTTATCATGTCCGGCTCGACGTGCTGCCCGGTGAAGCAGATCTGACGAAGGATGGCATCCCGCGAATCTTCGACGGCCTGCTCAACGCGCCCACGTATCGTTTTATTCGCGGTCAAGAGACTCAGCCCGATAAATCCGCGGTCATCGCTCCGGGAGTGCCCGGACTGCTCGCTTTCAGGGAGTTCAAGGTGCAGCCCGTGTCGTTGCCGGTTGAAGCCTACCAGCCGGAACGCCGGGCTTGGGTGATGGAGACGTATCTGGCTCCGGCCCGAAAGAAACTGCAAGCGGCGCAAGAGCCGATTCCCAGATTGAAACAGACCTTGGCTGGCGCACTTCGACAAGAAGCGGACCTGCTCGCCCCCATTGTAGGGATGGCTTCCAGCCTGCCGGTTCCCGAGGCGTCCTCGCCCCGTGATCGGAGCCGCTCGACGCCACTCGAACCGGCCAACAGGATCTCTGACCCAGATCTCCGAACCGGCTCTGCGGCGTTGGCCGCAAGTCAGACCCCGAGTTCAGCTACTTTGACGCGCGACCGGGCCCGGATGGCTGTTGAGGAAGCGCGAGGCGCGTTGCACGTCGCCGAGTCCACTCTGGCGTTCGCGAAAGCGGATCTCGCCAGCCTGGAGCGCCGAGCCGAGGCAATGCAGGCTTCATGGGTCCGAACTGCTCGCAAGCAGGATGACGCCGAGCTTGCGGCCGTCGAGCATGAAAAGAGGATCGCGGCGCTGAAAGCTGAGCGAGAAGCGTCCACCGCCAAAGCCCGGCTGACACTGGCCGAAGCCGAGCGCCGCTTGCAGAAGGCCGCCGAAGACAAGAAGGAGTCCATTGAGAAAGAGATCAAGCAAGCCCGGGAAGCGGTTACCAAAGCCATCAAAACCGCCGAGGCTCCCGTCAAACCTGAAGATCAATACACCCAATTGGCCGGCGCGCAATGGACGCCCACACGCTTTCTTAACTCGACGGCGGACGATCCGATCGTGAAATTCGCGGCCGAGAGCAGCGGACGCCGAAAGGCGCTCGCGGAGTGGATCACCGACCGGCGGCACCCGCTCACGGCGCGCGTGGCGGTCAATCATATTTGGACGCGGCATTTCGGCACGCCGCTGGTCTCCACGATCTTTGATTTCGGTCGCAAAGGCGCGGCTCCGGCGCATCCCGAACTGCTCGATTGGCTCGCTGCCGAATTGATCGAGAGCGGCTGGAGCATGAAACATCTGCATCGCCTGATCGTTACGTCTGCCGCCTACCGTATGTCTTCGTCGCTCGCCGGAAGCGAGTCCAACGCCGCAAGGGACCCGGAGAATGTGTACCTTTGGCGGCGCAATCACATCCGCCTCGAAGCGGAAGTGGTGCGCGACTCGATCCTCTCGCTTGCCGGAACCCTCGATTCGGGCATCGGCGGCCCGCCCGTGAGCGCGGCGAGTCAGGAAAACTCGAAACGTCGAAGCCTGTACTTCTTCCACTCGAACAATGAGCGCAATCTGTTCCTCACAACCTTCGATGGCGCGGGCGTCAAGGAATGTTACCGCCGTGATCAAAGCATCGTGCCGCAACAGGCCTTGGCGCTGACGAACAGCAAACTCGTGTTGGATGCCGCCACCCACATCGCCGCGCGTCTGTCTCACGACCGGGAATCCGGCCCGATCCTGGCAGACGATGCCGCCTTCGTGCGCCGAGCGTTTTTGGAAATGCTCTCCCTTGTCGCTTCCGATGCCGAAGTCGCCCTGAGCCGAAACGCATTGGCGAAATGGCGCGAGCTTGAACCGAATTCCTCCCGCGCGCATGAGACCGCGCGTTCGCGCCTGGTTTGGGCGCTTCTCAATCACCATGACTTCGTGACCCTGCGTTGAAACAACTATGAGCAACTGCCTCCATCCTCGCTGCCGCCCGATCAACCGCCGAGTCTTCCTCGCCGACCTCGGCATGGGATTTACCGGGCTGGCGCTCGGAGCGATGCTGCACCGCGAGGCCTTTGGAAACGGCGCGGCGTGGCCGCCACCGACCGGACTCCCGCACTTCACGCCCCAGGCGAAAAGTGTCATCTGGCTGTTCATGAACGGCGGCGTCAGTCACGTGGAGAGTTTCGATCCGAAGCCAATGCTCACGAGGTACGGCGGCAAAACCATTGCCGAAACGCCCTTCGCCGACGCGCAGAATCCCCAGAAGCTCGCCATCGAACGGCTCGTCGTTCCCGACGCCAACGGCAATCAGCGCAACACGCTTTATCCGCTGCAAGTCGGCTTTAAGAAACACGGCCAGAGCGGCATCGAAGTGAGCGACTGGTTCCCGCACATCGCGCGCCAGGTGGATCGCCTGGCGATTGTTCGCTCGATGTGGACGACGGACAGCAATCACGGCGCACAGACGCAATTTCATTCCGGCCGCAACATGCTCGACGGTGAGTTTCCCACGCTTGGGGCGTGGGTTCACTACGGTCTAGGCTCGCTCAATGACAACTTGCCGCAGTTCATTTCCATCGGCACGCGCGAATATTGGAACAAGAAGGACGGGTTCTATCTCGGCCCGGCGCACGACGCCGTCCCGCTGCGCATCGATCCCAAGAACCCGCTCGACTTTGGCCAGCCCGAACGGCCCTTTTCTGCTGAAGCGCAGAGCATAGGCCGCGATTTGGTGCGCGAACTGAACGCCTTGCGCGGTGTCGAGTATCCGAACGATCCCGCTCTCGCCGCGCGCGTCGCTTCCTATGAACTCGCCTTCCGCATGCAGCACTCGGTGCCCGACGTTTTGGATTACACCAAAGAATCGGAAGAGACGAAGACGCTTTACGGTCTCGATTTGCCGCACTGCCGTGAGTTCGGTTCGCAGCTTCTCGCCGCCCGGCGTTTGGTGGAACGCGGCGTGCGATTCATTCAGATTCAGCATGGCGGCGGCGGCGCGGGAGCCTGGGATGCGCACAGCGGTCTCAAGGCCAATCACTCGAAGCTCGCGCTCGCAGTGGATCAACCGATCGGGGCGTTACTCCAGGATCTCGACGCGCGCGGACTGCTTGACGAAACGCTGGTCGTGTTCGCGACGGAGTTTGGCCGGACGCCCGGTTCGCAAGGTTCCGATGGCCGCGATCATCACATCTTCGGATTCAGCGTCTGGATGGCCGGGGGCGGACTGAAAGGCGGCGTGACACACGGCGCCACCGACGAGATCGGTTTTCACGCCGTTGAGAACCGGCATTATGTCACCGATATCCACGCGACGATTCTGCGCCAACTCGGTCTCGATTCGCGCAAGCTTGAGGTTCCCGGACGCAAGCGTCTGGAAATCGACCACGGAAAGCCAATCCGCGAGATCATGGCGTAACCGCGAAGAGAGAAACCGCAGAGGGACGCCGAGAAACGCAGATCCAATTGGGAACAATCGGTCGCCTTGCCGGTGAACCCGGTTCAGTTTATTGGCCATCTCTGGATTGACGCCACTCCGTGGGTGCGTTTAAGTCGCGTTCATGTTCACCCAGACGCTCATTGGCCGCGCCCACAACCGCCTTGCCCTCGCAACCGCCGTTTTCTTTCCGCTTTTGCTCCCGCGCCCGGAAGCCGCCGAACCCCTTTGGAAGAAGCATGTCGTCCATCAAGGTTTTCCGTGCATGACTGCGGTCGCCGGAGATTTCACGAAAGACAGGAAACCCGATGTCATCGCGAATAGCGGGAACAGGACGCGGCTTTTTGTAGGACCCACCTGGAAGGAAATCGTGCTCGATGCAACTCCCGGCCACGATTTCATTCATTCCGAGACTTTCGACGTGGACGGAGACGGCGATCTGGATTTCATCGGCGCGCGTTACCAACCGGGTTTGATTATCTGGCTCGAACAACCGGATCATCCGCTTACCGATCCCTGGCCGTTGCGCACCGCCAGCAAAGCGCTCAACGGCATCCATGGCCTGTTGAAGGGCGATGTCAACCGCGATGGGCGGATTGATTTGATCGCAAACAGCGCGCAACCCAAAGACACGCCATTCCCGGAATCGCTCCTCTGGCTGGCCGTGCCAAAAAATCCGCGCACCGCCTTAAACTGGGAGCCTCACGTATTCGCCGACCAAGACGCTCCCGGCCTCAGCCACTACCTGGGTTTCGGCGATGTCAACGGAGACGGCCGCCCGGATGCCGCGACTGGAGCCAAAGGAAGCCCGTCTCCCGTCGGCAACTACTTTGCCTGGTGGGAAGCGCCTGAAGACCCGGCCAAAGCCTGGAAGAAACACGTCATCGCCGAGAAGCAAATGGGCGCGACCAACATTCATCCGGGTGATGTCAACCAGGATGGGAAAGCCGATTTCATTGCCAGCCGCGGGCACGGCAACGGCGTGGTCTGGTTTGAAGCTCCTTCGTGGCGAGAACACCCCATTCATCCGACCCTGAAAGAACCCCATTCTCTCATCGTTCTCGACCTGGATGGCGATGGGGATCTCGATGCGGCCACCTGCGCTTACGGCGACAAGCAAGCCTGGTGGTTCGAAAACGATGGAAAGGGAAAGTTCACGAATCATCTCGTCGCCAACGACCAGGAGGCTTACGACATCCGCGCGTTTGACATGGACCAGGACGGGGACCTGGATCTGGTGATCGCCGGTCGCGCCAGCAACAACGTCGCCTGGTACGAGAATCCGCGCCGATAAGATTGACCGCATCTTTGAGTTTTCGCTGCGACAGGCGGCGATTGTCTATTCGGGGATCCCCCTCGCCGTGACGGGCGGCGTGCTGGCGCTCTGGCTGCGCGGGATGCCGTTCGGCATCACCTAGGCCTAGGGTGGTGAGACCGAGAACCCTTCTAAACGGTGTAAGAAACGCGGGATCGCCTGGCGGCAAGCCAATCGACTCCGGCCGATTGCGTACTTTACGGAACGGGGCTGGACACTATGGCACCAGCCTACGCCACGAGACGTCAACCTCGATGAAACCCTACCGACTGGAAAGCCGGATGCGGGAAAACCGCCTGTTTGGTTTGGCGGGAGGGGGGAGCGGCAAACCGCTCTCCCTACCCCGATCTTTCGCGAACAGACTCTGGCCTGGAGTGTCAAAAAGGTCTTCTGCTCAAGCCGGAGATCGCGCCCGGCCTCCGTTACCTGGGCGAAGATTGGTCCGCTTACGAGAAACCGTACGAAGCGAAGAACGAGCCGACTTCGGAAGAGGCCAGTCGATTCATTCAATTCATCAAAGCGGCGACCCTCACCGACGAGGAAACGTTCCGCAGCCTGGTGGACGAATTCATGGACGTGAACCAATTCCTCCGTTTCCTGGCCGTCACCGTGGCCATCGCGGACCTGGATAGCGCCTTGAGCATGGGCCACAATTTTTATCTGTTCCAGCCGGCGCCTCCCAAAACGATCGTGTGGATTCCCTGGGATCTGAACCTCTCTTTGGGTTCGTCCTCCGGCCAGCAAGGAATCGAATTGAGCATTCGCCATCCTTCACCGACCCACAACGGAATGATCGAATGGATTCTGAAAGACGAACAATGGTTCAGGATTTACACGGAACATCTGCGCGACATCCTGCGCGTGGCGTTCCGGGAAGACCGCCTCCTCGAACAGGTCGATAGGCTGCGCACCGCGGTTCGCGAACCCATCGCGCTCGAATCACGGCAAAGCCTCGCGCAATTTGAAAATGCAGTTCTTGGCAGCGGCGCGAACATTCCTCCGCCGGTCAATCAGATGGTGCGAGTGATCGGCCAGCCCGGAACCGCCGTGCAATTTGCCACGCGGACAATCCAAGGGGTCCAGCTTCCGCTGATCAAATGGCTCAAAGCACGAGGGGAATCGATTGCCGCGCAGTTGGAGGGGCGCTCGGCCGTCTTCGCCGGAATTCGTTTTCCCGGCCCGGGCGGCGAGCTCGCGAAGGAGTTTTTCCGAGACGCCGGCGCGAAGCCGGAAGAGAAGTTGTCCGGCCATGCGTTCAAAGAAGCGGTTCGGCAGCGTTTTCGGCAATGGGACACCGACCATAGCGGCACGCTGAGTCTGCCCGAGGTCGTTGCCGGCCTGGCCCCGGCCTCCGGTCCGCCCCCGCTGGCTTTCGCGATGGGGGCCCGCACCAGGCCGCGTGGCCCGCAGGACTTCATCGGTCCGCAGTGGCTGCGCCGCTTTGATCTCGACCGCAACGCCCTGCTTTCAACGGCCGAATGGGAAGCCGTCTTCGATCGCCAGTTTGGAGAATGGGACACGAACCGAGACGGACATCTCGAATCCGACGAACTCAGCCGCGGCCTCACTCACGCGCTGATGGCGTCGTCGGAGCCCATGATCCAAGGTGGGGCCGGAGATCCGCCGCGCCGTGTTCCTCCGGCCAGGCGGCGCTCCCGCCAAAACCGGAAGTTATTTTTGCACAGACCCTAAGCCGGAACAATTCAGTTGGAACTGGGGAGCACACGCGCCCTCGCCTGTCCCGACTGGCGTCTCGCCAGTCGGAGCGTCATTGAAACCATGGCACTGAGTGGGACGGTCCAGTTCGATTGAATGGGGCGGCGAGGGCGCCGACTCCAGCACGCGAGGCGCGTGCGCTCCCCATCCGTCCACTAATTCCCCAATTCCAAGCACGCCAGATTTACGGCTTGCACGGGAGCGCCGCGTCATGGGAAAAGCCGTCGGCACAACTTTCCTCGCTGACCCATGAAGATTGCGATTCTGACCAACGAGTACCCTCCCTACGTCTATGGCGGCGCCGGCGTGCATGTCGAGTATTTGACGCGCGAGCTGGCCGCGCTGGATGATCGCGCGCACACCGTCCAGATCTTTTGCTTTGGCGACCAGCACGAGCAGCGCGGCAATCTTTCGGTGGAAGGTGTGCAACCGAAGCTGAAACTCTCCGCGCACGATCCGCGGCATGAAAAATTTCTCGACACGATTCTCCGGGACATCGCGATGGCCGGGCTGGCGAAGGACGTCGATATCGTCCATTGCCACACGTGGTACAGCCATTTTGCCGGCTGCCTGGTCAAACAGCTCTCCGGAGCCAAGTTGGTACTCACAACGCATTCGCTGGAGCCGCATCGACCGTGGAAAGTCGAGCAGCTCGGCACGGCGTACAACGCCTCGAGCTGGATCGAGCGCACGGCCTATCAGAACGCCGACGGGGTGGTCGCGGTGTCGCATTCCATGAAAAAAAACGTGCACGAACTCTATAGAGTGCCGTCCGAAAAAATCCGCGTGATCCACAATGGAATCGATCTCAACCAGTATCGGCCCACGCCGAACGCCGAAACGCTCCGCGCGCAGGGCATCGATCCGGCGACACCGTACCTTTTGTTCGTAGGCCGGATCACGCGGCAAAAAGGGATTATCCATCTGGTCAACGCCATCAAGTATCTCCGTCCTGGGGTTCAAGTCGTGCTCTGCGCCGGCGCGCCCGACACGAAGGAGATCGGGAAAGAAATGGCCGAGAAAGTCGAGCGCGCACGGCATGAAACCGGAAACAGAATCATTTGGATCGCGGAAATGCTGCCCAAGGACAAGGTCATCCACCTCTACACGCATGCCACGATCTTCGTGTGCCCGTCGGTTTATGAGCCGTTCGGAATCATTAATCTGGAAGCCATGGCGTGCGAAACGCCTGTGGTGGCTTCCGCCGTTGGTGGAATTCCGGAAGTCGTGGAGCACGGGGAGACCGGCTTGCTCGTGACGCCCGAAGCCAGCAGTCCGACCGATGTCGAACCGTCGCACCCGGAACAATTCGCCCGCGACCTCGCCTCCGCCGTCAACTCGCTTTTGGAATCGCCGGACAAAATTCGGGCCATGGGACTCAAAGCCCGCCAGCGGGTGGAGCAGTCCTTTAGCTGGACCAGCATTGCGCGGAAGACGATGGATTTCTACAGCGAACTGAGGCGTGGGGCGTAAAACGTAAAACGTGGGGCGCGGCCATCCCTCCACATTGTTGAGGGGCAGCGGTGTTTTCTCAGCCAGCCACCGAACCGACCGACGATTTAGCTTTGTAACGATGTAACGCTTTAACGCTTCAACAACTTCGATGCGGCATGGCGACGCTGCTGGCGATGCGGATGGGGTTAGCCTGCCTTCCCTGGTTGCCCATCTCGGCGATGATCTGGCCTAAACGGCACAACGCTTTCTCCATCGCCTCGGACCACGGGCTGCCGCAGCTCAAGCGAATGCAATTCCGATACTTCTGCTTCGGCGAAAAAATCGGTCCGGGCGCAATGCCGATTCTCTCCGCCAGGGCGCGCTGGAACAACTCGAGCGAATCGACCCACGGCGGCAGTTCCACCCACAACACGTAACCGCCGGTCGGTCGGGTGACTTTCGTGCCGGCCGGAAAATATTTCGCAATCGCTTCGGTCCGATCAGGCTCGGGTCGTGGTTGGTTTGTAGGACTTCCATCACGAGATCGTTCACGCTGACACGCGTGGCGTGCGCCGCGGGTTGCGACTTCGCGGGTTCGGGCGGTTGCGACCAAAGACGCGGGCGAACGTAATAGCCGGACTGCGGGCGGGCTTTCAATCAGGCCTCGATTTTCCAGGACGCGGTAGGCTTGCGTCACAGTGGCGATGCTCAAATCCTCCTGACGGCTAAGCTGGCGCACAGAGGGAATCCTCTCGCCCGGACGCAGCGTCCCATGCTCGATCAATTCGCCGATCCGCAGCGCGAGTTGTTTGTAAAGTTTGTCGTAAGCTTCAGGATGCGGCGCCAAATGTGCGATGAGGCTTTCGGTAGCCATGGGGGAATCCTACGCTGCGGTCGTGTTTGCAACAGTTACACCAGAACGAACAATTGACCGGTACAGTTTCCGACTCGGCGCAACTGTTCCGGTGGAAATTTTTTTCTGCTCCATCTGTTCATCCTTTCCCTTCTGTCGCATCGTTCGGTTATGAAAATGACCAGTGTGTTCGACGAAACGATCGCCGTCTGCCGCAAGCCGGCGCAGTTCGA
>Ga0194112_10006869_pt1 | contig 14923 bp, 3 predicted proteins | sample TA2MahC400mmetaG_FD_146191 | JGI IMG/M metagenome (GOLD analysis project Ga0194112, IMG submission 146191) | Freshwater microbial communities from Lake Tanganyika, Tanzania - TA2015016 Mahale Deep Cast 400m | ecosystem: Environmental > Aquatic > Freshwater > Lake | place: Tanzania: Lake...
TGTAAGAATAACTGAGACTGCTGAAAGAATTATTGCTATTATAATAAGAATTATTACAATTTTTTCTTGCACCATTTTTCTTATATTTTAAATGTAGATTGTATTTATAAATCTTTCTTTCAATTTTTATTACTTATTCTTGATTAAACTTTCTAAAAATTAATATAAACCAAGAATTTGTCAAGAACCACCAGTCAAAGACTGGTGGCATGAAGATGCCACCCAAATATTAGTGGTTCTTGAGCACATTCAGAATTCCACGAGTGGTTAAACCACTCGTCAAAGACAAGTGGAATTCTGATGTTTAAAATATGATAAAAATAATATTCATATAGATTATTAATTAATATAATCTAATTAGTTTTTATAGATTTATAACCAAAAAATACATAATAAACTAAGATTATTAGCTTAATAGAATTAACCAAGGGCATTGTATAGTTATCGTCACTTTTATTAAACTCATAGAGCATTATCCTCACAAATTGTTTTTGTTAATCTCAATAATAAAGGTGATTAGATTATTTTACCGAAGATGTTGAACAGGGCTAATTTCTTTAATTAATTGAATAGTTATTTAATAAATTATTATTATTTTGGCAGATGACGTTAAGTATCCAGTGTCTTAACCAAGATAATTTTATTAATTCAAAAAATTTATTTTTTTTCTTTGTTTTTTTCTTGGCTTTTCTTCCTCTTGAAGAATACAAACCAAGCAACATTTGTCAGCACAAGAAGAATTATCACAATCCATGCAATTGTTTTTATGCTCAATCCTCCGGCTTCAGATGATACAGCATAACCTGTTCCAAAGACATCTAAACTATCCTCCCTAACTCTCAAAATAAGCTCCCTATCTGTTGATTTCTTTCCATATTTAATTATAAGCTTTCCTCTATACTCTCCAACATTAATCCCAGCAGTCTCCCAATACACAACCAATTCCTTAGTTGTTAATGAAGGAATATCCTCGCTTGCTGATTTTAAATCAGACATTATCTCATTTAATTTATCATAAATTAAAAGATTTGCAAATACCTGTTTCAATTCTTGATTCCATTTGTTTTCAACAAGAATTCTGAACTTTGCAATTCCTCCAAGCTTGAAATCACTTACCCACACTCTCTCAATATCTAAAATGCTTGTTCCAACCATGAATTCCTTCTCAAATGTCTTTGTTTCTTTATCATAATAAACACGAACTTTTGCAAGATAACTCCCCCGAGTTACATTAGCAAACCATGTGCTTGTTAATTCTGTTCTTGCTCCAGGCTCTATAGGAAGCTTGTCAGTTTCTATGCTCGCAATCTTATCTGCCCCAGAATAGATATCAATTTCTGCCTTTGCCTCATCAATCTTAGTCTTTCCCCTGTTTATGACTGGAACTATAAATCTCGCAGTCATATTCTGATCTGCATCCAAAACATTTAAGTCTGCCTCAATGCATTTTCCTGGACAAGGCACATAAACATATAGTTGAGAGACAACAGCAACAGTCGCTCCTATAAAAGTTCCTTCTTCTGCTGATTTTGGAATTTCTAATGCAACAATCTCTGCTGTATGCAATCCAGGCTCAAGTTTCTCTGGAAGTTTCATCTTGTAACTAAACTTCTTTTCATCTTCACTTGATAAAAATTTAACACTTGTTTCTTTCAAAGTTATATACTCTGCTAATTCACCTTGAACTTTTAATGAAACCTGCATTTCCTTTTGTTCATTATTTATAACAGAAAATCCAACATCCTTTTCTAAGCCAGGAGCAAAATCAATTGTAGTTCTTCCCGGAATAATTCCTATAGCAGATGCTCGAGGGATAAATGCGATAAATAAAATAGATAAGATAAAAATAATAAATATAAACAATAAATTAATACATCTATAATTAATGCTTCCTTTTACACTAATTTTGTTGTTTATTTTGTTTTTCTTTGTATTTTCAGTCATCTTGCCTCCCTTCATAATTTTCATTGTTCTCATTTGCAATTTTTTCTTTTTCATCTGGCTCGAGTATAATATGTCCTACCATAACTCCTTCCTTGTTTCTTGTCACATTAACTCTGACATTTCCTATATTCACTAATTCAGATTCAGTCTCATCTTCCTCTATCTTTAAGCCAACCTCTGACTTAATCTCAAATTTCTTGCTCCATCCCTCTATGAAATTGTTGCTTGCCTTCCAATAATATGTTCCAGGCTCAAGACTGATTAAAGTATTCTTGTTAATATCAATAAATCTTGAATTTGAAAAATCAGGATTTTTCGAGATAATAATTGTTTTTGCATTTCCTGATTCAAAATTCACAGCATTCCCGCTCACATTTATATTTGTTCTTGGATAAACAAGATAAATTACCGCTACAACTACAAATAAGAAAATTACCTGTACTATAATTATCTTGATGTGTTTGTTCATTTTTTATTTTCTTTTTTCTTTTATTTTCTTGTTTGTTATTTTATTTTGTTTGTTTTTATTTAGTATTTTTTGATTATTTTATTTTCTTGTTTTTATTTTGTTTCATTTTTAATATTAAATATCACCAAACCCGCTTTCTCCTAAATATGATGTAAATGTTATTGTCGAATTTTTGTCCCCAGCAGGCTCATCTATAGGAATCTCAACAAGCAAATCAACAGAAACATTGCTGCATCCTTGCTGATAACCAGATGTAAAATTTAATTGTTTTATTGCCCACGCACTTATTGAAGGAGCCTGCGCCCATGATGTCTGTGTTCCAGAATCAATATAGCATCCAAGGCTGTTATTTCTAATCTTATACTGATAATAATTGCTTGGGTTTGAGGAAGATGTGAATATATTTGTGAAATTTACAGAAATATTCAGAACAGCGTTTCCATCATTTCTTAAAACAAGAGGAGCAGGCGAGTCTGTAGTAGTATTCTTGCTCTCTGTTTTATTCATATATCCAAATTCAACTGTTGAAGTAGGCAGACTAATAGCAATATCTGAAGTTATGTTAATTCTTCTTGGAACTGTCCAGTTTGAATATGCCAAGCCGTCAAATGCCCGAACACTCCAGTTGTAATAATAATTATTGTCAGCAAGATATTTCAGGTAAGGTGTGGTTGTCCAGTTTAGTGTTGTTATTGTTCCTGAATTCAGGTCTCCTGGCGAGCATCTTCCTCCTCCAGAATACAAACATGTTAAGTTGACTTCATATGTAAACAGGCTTAAATCATCATTGTCCAAGTCGCTCGAACTCCAGAAAAATGTTGGTGTCCTGTTTGTTGTCCAGTTGCCGTCAGCAGGCGCTGTAATTGTGACAACAGGCTTGTGAGTAACAGTAAATAATTGAGTATAATTGTTTCCAAGAGATGCATTAAAAGTATGATTTGCAGTATAATCATAGCTCAAATTTTCAGCATAAATCATATAAAACGAGTAATACCTTCTTGTTCCATTATTTATATAATCAATAATTTCTCCAATATCAGTCCATCCAGAAGCATTTGTTGTTAAATTAAAATTATAGCTTCCTGTAATATTATATGCTGTAAGATTTGCCCCTGATACACCATTTCCAGCTGTATCATTAACTTTTGCCTTGTAATACCATTTTCTAATAAGCTCACCAGAAGAAACACGTTCCTTGTTTAAATTATAAGTAGTATTCAAGAAAGTATTATTCAATCCATCATAAACAACCAAATCAATAGTTTCAACAGCTGTTTCTATGTAACTATTTTTAAATAAATTATGTGACGAGGAAGAAATATATAAATCAGGAGAGCCAGATGTTATATTTATATTATCAAATATATTATAAAAACCATTATCTATGGCAAGAGCACCAGATGAACTTGTAAAAGATATTGTAACATTTGACAAATAAGTGTTATTTGAACTTGAAATAAAAATTCCTCCTTGATTACTTGAGATTATTGTAGAATTAACAATTATGTTATTATTTGAAGCTTCTCCAAGATACACTGCTGAACCAACATCTATTCTTGAAATATACAGATTATTGAGATTGTTATTTGTGCTATTTGTCAAGTATATCTCTCCAAAACTTCTAATATTTGTAAAATTATTATAATCGCTGTCTTCAACACTAATTATGTAGATTGCACCTTCTCCATCGCAATATCCTCCGCCAGAACAATTAAATGTTATATCTTCAAATCTTGAATATCTTATATTCTCTAATTTCAAAGGAGTTCCTATTGTTCCTGGCTTAAACATGCTTATATTATAAAGATATGAATTTAAAGAGCCTAAAAGATTAATTCCATTTGTATTTGAAGAATTAAGATTTAGATTGCAATTTTTTATTGTAATTCCTGAATAATTTGAATATATCAAATTTCCAACATAGCTCTCATAAGAATCTAAATAATATCCACCACAATCATAAGTCACATTTTCAGCAGCTATAACAATGCAGTCTTCATCTTCATTCTGAATAATATTTGCAGTCTGATTATAATAAAGGTTTGCCCTGTCAAGAATTCTGCACGAATATACATTTGTGCTCTCTCCAATAGAGTAATTGCTCCAACTAGAAACATTAAACTGAACTGTTCCTGCTGTAAGTGAAGTAAAATTAGTGCACATACCAGCAGAACATAAAGCCCCATCTCTCAAAATTGCAGGATTAATAAAATCAGTTCGGATATTGTATAAAGTTATATTCGCAGATTTATTTAATCCAAATTGGGTTGAATTTACATAAACAGAATTATTTGTGATTCTGACATCATTTGACAAGTTTGTTCCAGAGCCGTTTACAGGATTTGTAAATCTTATTTCCCCCTCCCCTGTATCAATAAATCTAAGAGTTCCTCCTACACCGCTGCGTCCGATAAGGCTGTAATTCCCAATATATGAGTCAGTTATTGTAGTGTCATTTATGCTTGCTGTTGACATATTCAAGTCAAACCATGAGGAATTTGTATTCAAAATTGTCAGATTTGTAAAATTATTCTTGTTTGAGTAAACTCCAGCTAAATTAACAGCAATTCTTCCAGAAGCATTTATGCTTGCAAGAGAAAATAAATTATTCTGGCTCTGGTTTATCAGCATGCTCTCTAATCTGCTTGAATTGCTAATCAAATTTGTGAATGTATTGTTTGAGCTTAATGAAAGATAAATACCATAATAATTTTCATATGAAGAGATGTTTGAAAAATTGCCTGCGTCTGTTCTAAGCAGGAAAATTCCATTATTCTGAATTATATCAGAGCCTCTAACAGAAACATTATTTACAGCAGAAGTGTCTGCATTGCACATGAATAATTCTGAAATCAAAAGATTTGATATTGTTGATGGCTGGGAGTAAAATTTAATATATCTGTTTCCAGAGCCAAGCACATCTGTCAAATTATTCGAGCAGTTGAAGTCATTTCCAGTGTTAAGCATAAAATCAGCAATAATATTGTCAGACAAATTCCCTCCTGAAATCGAGTTGTTTGTGCTTGTAAAAATAAAAATTCCATATTGTGCATTTAGATATGCAGAGCTGTTGATTAATGTATTGTTTGTCCCTCCCCATAAATAAAATCCAGACAAATTATTTGTATTTGCAGTATTTCCAGCAAGGGTGTTGTTTCCGCTCTGATAAAGCAAGATGCCATAAGTATTGTTTTTTGCAGTGTTATTCTCAAGCTTGTTTCCCCACGAGTTTGTCAAGTTAATTCCAAATCTTGAAGCATTTGTTATTGTGTTATTTACAAGAGTATTGTTCCATCCTCCTGCTATTATTATCCCATCTAATCCTATTGCGCTTATTGAGTTGTTTATAATGCTGATGTTTGTAGAATTAAGAATATAAATTCCCTCATAATTCATGCTTGCATTAACTTTCTCAATTCTTCCGTTGATATTATTGATAAAAGCAATTGGATATCTTGTATCTGTTGCAGCAGCCGCATTTCCTTTTCTAATCTCGCAGTTTCTTATAATTGTGCCATTCTTTCCAGAGAAAATTCCATAATATCTTGTTGCTGATGAAGAATTTCCATAAACAATCTGGTTGCTCCAGTTTCTGCAGTCAAGTGTTATATTCTCAGCAGTTATATTAAAGCATGTTGTCGTGTTGCTTGAAAAATTATTAAGAACATAATATGAATTAGGAGTAAATAATATCTCGCATGCTGTCAGATTTCCAGACTGAATCATAAAAACATCAGGAAGCATATTGCCAGTTATGTTTAAAGAATGAGAAAGTGTCAAGTAAGTTGAATTTCTGGCATATATTGTGAAATTATTATTATAGCTTCTTGTTCCGTTATAATTTCTGTATTGTGTTATATTCTGTATTGGCGTCCATCCGCTCAAGTTAGTAGTCAGATTAAATATATAATTTCCAGTAATATTATAAGCAGTTATATTTACCCTGCTCAAGTTATTTGATTTTGTATTATTGACAAATGCCTGATAATACCACTGCCTATACAATTCGCTTTCTCCAGCAACATTCTCTTTGCTTATTAAATAGCTTACATTTCTGAAAACATTGTTTGTTGCATAATTATATGATGAGTTCCATTCGCATAAATTAGCAGGATTTGTAGCAGCACAGTCTTCACTTCCATAACCACCCCAGGATATACCATTACATCCATATCCCTCTCCAATATAAATAGTTCCAGAACAACCCGCGCCCCAAGAGCATCCAGCTCCATAACATGCGTCTTCTGTTGTCAATTGCGAGCAAGCTGTAATTCTCCCTGCATTCTGGCAGAAAGAATTGCCTTCATCCCATGAACATTTGCTGCTTGTCAACACACAATCATCAGAGTTTCCAATCAGATTGCACCCGTATCCATAACCCAAATCCAAAAGAGTTCCAGAACAGCTTGAAAAATCCCATGAACATCTTGAGTTTGTGTAATCATTACAATCGCCTTGGTCTCCAATATGAGAGCAGTCTGTTGAACTTGGAGTTCCTCCGCATGAATCTGAGTTCCAGCCACAATTATTGACATTTCCACAATCTGTTGAAAATGAAAACTGAAAGCAGTCTGAATTGTCTAAACTTCCGTCACAATTTCCATTATACCATGAACATTGTGAGTTTGTATTTGAGTTGCAGTCTCCAGAATCTGTAATCTGGGAGCAGTCAGTGTCAGTTATGCTTCCTCCGCATGCATTTGAGTTCCATGAACACCCCCCTCCGCCAGAATGTAAATCACATTCTCCAGAATTGCTTCCTATTGCCTCGCAACTTCCAGAATTATCACAATTCATATACCAACTACATCCAGTATTTGACTCGCAGTCATTCTGAACACCATATCCATTACAGCATTTTGTAGTTCCGCATTCAGGATAACAATAGCTTCCACTCCAATAACATCCATTAGTTTCACAATCATTTTGACTTTGATAATTCTCACAACCGTCATCGTTTTCACACGGATTACTTTTTCCATTTAAATCTATAGAACATTGCCCTCTGTCACCACAATCACCATAACTTCCGCTCCACTCATCACAATTTAAATCTCCAGAGCAATATTCCCACATACAGCCAGACTCAGAAAAAGCACTGCATGCAGACGAACTTGTCAAATCAGAGCATGCAGTTACAGAATTTTGGCACTCTTCCCCATCCGCCGAACAATAATTAGTATTATCACATAAACTGCTGTCATTTATATCAGAACATCCTGACATTGTTCCAGAACAATATTCCCATTGGCATCCATAGCCAGAAAAAGCATTGCATGTAGATGAAGAAGTCAAATCAGAGCATGCAGAAATGTCATTTGCACAATCATATTCAGAAGTACAGCTTGATACAACAACACACGCATCATATCCTGTTATCTGAGAACAACCAGTAAGCCTCACAGAATCAAGGCATCTTTCAAAGTTAACATACTTGTCTGAGAAAACATCATAAGTTGCAGAATTATTCAAAACAAAGTTGCTGAAAAGATTATTGCTTGCTCCGATAATATAAACTAAATTAGGAGTTGTTCCTGTGCTGTTTATCTTTCCATTATAAACATTATTGCTTGATGATATATTTACAGCCAGGCATCCTTCTGTTGCAGAGCTTCCTTTGCAATTTAAGATAAGATTGTCATACAAAAAATTGCCAGAGCTAGATGAAAGAAGAGCTATTCCGTAATTATTTGACTCAAGAATATTTCCAGTTATGTTGTTTGTTGAAGATGATACCTTAATTGCATAGTTTGTATTAAAGCTCAAGTTATTTCCAGTTATATTGTTGCTGGTTGATGCAGAATCAATCAAAATTCCATCATAATTTGCAAATAAAATGTTATTTGCCAGAATATTTTTCGTTCCAGTTAAATAAATTCCTGCCTGTTTGTTATATTTTGCAGTATTATCAGTCAGATTTCCAGAATTTACATATATGCCATAATTTGTGTTTGAGTTTGCACTGTTTCCAGTCAGGTTGTTGCCTGTGTTTGATTCGAGATAAATTCCTATATCTGAATTATTATTTGCACTATTATTAATTAAAGTACAAGAAGCATTTGAATATATGCCATAAATGCTGTTTGCATTTGCAGTATTATTAACAAGAATATTTTGTGAGCTTAATACATATATTCCATAAGCGGATTTATTTGCAGTATTTCCAGTTAAATTATTCAAAGTGCCTGAATATAAATAAATTCCCGTACTATCAAAAATTGCTGTGTTGTTAAAAATAAGATTATTATTTGAGCTTGAATATAGATAAATTCCATAAGTGTTGTTGTTTGCCATATTTCCAGTTAAATTATTATTTGAGCTTGAATGTAAACCAATTCCAGAATAGCTTCTGCTTATTGAATTGTTGAAAATATTATTCCACGAGCTTGAGGAAAGATTAATACTGTAATTTGTATTTAAAATTATATTTGATGTTATATTATTAAACGAGCATTTTTCTATACTAATTCCCGACTTGCTCGAGTTGATTGTATTGTTTATAATGCTCGAGAAATTTGAATTTACAAGATAAATTCCTGTTCCTGTCTTATTTAAAGAAATATTGCAATTTCTGATTGTTGAATTATACTTGTCAGAGTAAATTGCAATTGTGTTAAGTGTTGTGTTTGAAATCCAGTATCCCTCGCAGTCATAAGTCACATTCTGGGCAGTAATATTTATACAGACTCCAGATGTTGGAATTATATTTGCAATCTGCTTGTAATATCCTCCTGTTGAGCTTAAATTACTGCATAAGTTTATGAAAGATGAAGAAATTTCAATTGTTCTTTTCTCAGATGAATTTACATTTCCAGCATAATCAACAGCATATCCTGTAAATGTGTGATTTCCATCTTGCAAGTTTGTAAAATTATTATAATACTTGTTTGCAGTTGAATTGTACAAAGCCAGAACTTCTGGTGATGTCAATGAACGGTTGAAAATTAAAACTTCGTCAATGCTTCCGTTCCATGATAAAGCAGGAAATGCTTCATTCAAAATTCCAATATAAATTTTATTTGTTAAAGTTCCATTGCAAAAATGAGATTCTCTTGCAACTCCATTAACATAAATTGTATAGTTTGAATAAGTGTCAGAGTAATTTGCAACTCTTGTATAACCAATATAAGTCCAGTTGTTGTTTGAAAAAACATTCACCTGTGTTCTTGGCAGACATCCTGAAGAAAGAGACAAGTCAAGATTGCCTGAGGAAGGATCTTTATGAAACTGAATTGCTAGGCTCCCAGTTACATCAAAAAGGTGCTGCTCTCCCCCCATAGAATTAAAGGAATTAGCCCAACCAAAAACAGAGATATTATAATTATTCGAAGAAGGCAAAGGAGTAGCAACAACATAATCACCATCCCCGTCAAATGAGAAAGCTTTCCCAAACATCCCGGAATCATTCTGGACAGCATTTCCCTGTTTGCTTCCATTATTTCTCCCTGTATAATCTACAACATCTCCACTCAAGTTAACATCATCAAATCTCCACCACGATACAAGACTTGAATCAAAATCCACAAATGAGTAATGAGGATTTGTGTCATTTGTTGTCAAGTTTACATAAATTGAATTCAGGTTTTGAACTGAACTATTAGCAGGAGTAGGAGCAGTAAAATTAATTGTTGGCTTGATTGTATCAGTCAAAAATGAAACAGATACGGAATTAAGATTGTTCTCAGAATCATTCGAGTATAAAGTTACATTTGCAATTCCCTCAGAAACATTTAAAGTGGTATTCAAGCAGCTTGTTATGCTTGTGTTTGTAACTCCCATATCAATTGTATACCAGCATGCCTGCGAATTAGTGTCAAGAATACTATAATTTAGTGCAACAGAAACATTTGTGTTATATCTTGAATTATTTACAGGACGGAATATTATAATTGTCGGAGCCCCTATATTTGAAATATTCATCAGGGCAGAATTAGAAGCATTTGCAATAATTAACGGAGTATAGAAACTTGATGACAAGTTTGGCCCTGCAACAAGTTTAATTTGAGGAAGAATATTTGTAGTGTTGGGAGAAATAAAAAACTGATTATTCGAGAGTGTGTCAGAGCCATTTCCAGACAAGTTCTGCCAGTTTGTATAATTCCACAAAGCCCTTCCCTTAACATATAATTCCTTGATTTCATCTGCAGTCAAGCTCCTGTTGAATATCATTAATTCATCTATTGTGCCGTTGAAGTGCGAAGAAGATGTTCCGTCTGTATCTGTAAATGCACTGATACGGAAAGGGTTTGTGTCGTCGACATCGGAAATGTCATCGCCAGATTCAGCGCTGCTCGTCAGGCTTCCATCAACATAGAAACTGTAAGTGCTTCCGTTTCTCGTTACAACCACATGATACCACTGCCCTGTATTCAGAGCTTCTCCGCTGTTCAGAACCGACTCATCATAACCAAAAATCCAGCCATCGCCATCGCTATTCTGCACATCAAATACCAGTTTACCGCTTGCGGTGTCTTTGATGACAAAATCCCCATTTTTGTCGTTGTCGGCGTAACCTCTTGACAAGGGCACTCCAGAGTCCGGGGATCGCGGTTCCTTCTCAAACCACAGCGAGATTGAAAAATTAGTATAGATAAATTTTGGGTTGCTTGAAATATCAATATAATCTTCATCTCCATCAAAATTTCCTCCCCTAAAATAAAATCCAGGAACAGTATCAGCATCTCCAGCAGAAGTTCCATTATTCAAACCAGTAGCATCTTTTACTTCTCCTGCTGTTCCAGTCCATGAAGCCTCGTCAAAATGCCAGTATGCTGCAAGAGAATTATTCTCATTAAAATCAGAATTATTATAGCCAAGACTTGAATCCCAAACTCCAACTCTTGCAGAAATATTGCTTCCTAAGTTTCTTTGATAATTCTGAAAGCTTATATTCACAGAATCTGCTCCAGATGTGATGTTAAACTGCCTTGCAGACTGCTCTCCCTGTGAGATAAATCTTGCTGATTGATTGTTGTAAATTGCTGAGATTTGAGAAGAGTTAAGGGTTGTGTTGAAAATCATAACTTCATCTATGCTTCCGTTGAAATCATAAGACCCTGTAGTCCAAACTCCTATTCTTGGATTAGCATTAACAGCACTCCAATTTTCATAACTTCCACCTGTTGTTTGTGTTCCATTTAAAACTCCATTTAAATAAAAAGTTAATCCTTTTGTTCCATTATATACAACAGCAATATGTTGCCAAATGTTTAAAGTTATAGGAGTATTACTGCTTCTAACCTGACTTCCACCAGAATAAAAAAATCCAATATAACCATTTCCTGAAGCTGTAGTAATAATCATAGAAGTTCCGTTATTTGTATTACCATTATTAATTACCCAAGTATAAGAAGGATTTAAAGTTTTCAAATTAATCCAAGCCATGTAAGTATGAGGAGTAATTGAATCAAAAGCAGGCAATCCAGTTAAATCAGTCCAATCATCATTCCCATCCAAGCATATCCCATCATTATAAACTCCGCAAGTTGAATTTGCAACTGCTCCACCATATAAAACTCCATCATAATTATTATTTGTAAAATCAAAAACTGTTGAAGCATTGTCAGCGTCAAAACTCCAGTATCCAAGAAGAGAATTGTATGGCGGGTCTGATGAAAAATAATTTACTGTCAGATGTGAATATTCATTGTCAATTGTTATGTTGCTCAAAGTCATGTTTGCAGATGAGAAAATAATGCTGTATGACTGGACAGACAAATGAGGAACATTCCATTCAATATAATCAATTCTCCCGTCTTCATCCAAATCATAATCATCATAAGAAATTTCAATCAAATACACATCACTCGCCTCTGATGAGGCTCGCTCGCTAGTGATATTTTCAGAATTATTCTCAGTCAGATTTTCATTATTCTCAAGAACAGCATTTCCTGTAATCAGGCTCTGAGTTTCATTGCTTGTTGTTTCAGTCTCATTGTTAATACTTTCATTAAGTATCTCGCTTGAATTAATTGTGGCATTAATTTCTGTATCATTGATTATTGTATTATTTTTTATAGGATTTTCTGTTTGTGTATTGTTAATTATCTCATTTGCTATTGTCTTATTCTCATTTGCTATTGTCTTATTCACATTTACATATCCATACTTGACAGCATCTTCATAAGAAGCATGCCAGTATAATTTTATTATGCTTGAATTTACAGGGGCAATGTTGTCAAGAGTTGTATAAGCAAGAATATCTGTATAATTCAATTCACTTGGAGCTGATATTATAACTTGCTTTCCTCCTGAAATGTTTGTCTCGTTTGCTCCAGGAGCCTGAGTATAATACTCAACAGCATAACTTGCATTAGCTTGAAAATTAATTATCTTGCTGTTCTCTGTTTCTGTTATATTGCTGTTGATTTCCTCAACAGCTCTTCCTGTAATCCTAAATTTTCTCCATAACCTTGTTAATATCCCTGCTCCTGCTGTTTCAGAAGATATTGCCTGTCCTGTAATCAGGCTTTTCCTGTCTGTTTCTTTTATTTCTTTTTCATAATTATCAGCCTGGTTTAAAATTTCATTAATGCTTGCTGCCTTAATTGTAATATTCTCAGCTTCTTTAGGCAGTTCTATGCTTAAGTTTGTTAAATTTTCTGTAACAATGCTTTTCACCCACTTGACAGGCTTTCCAATAACCGCTTTATATTGCTTTGTAAAAATCCCTGCGCTTGAAACTTCAATATCAAAATTCTGTTTTATGCTGTCATTTTTAGAATAAGCTGTTATGCTTGCATTTCTTATTCCAGCAAAATTATAATCAGGGGATAAAATAAGCATTTCTCCTTTCATCTTGAAAGAAATATTTTCTGGTTCGCTAAAATTATAACCTTCTGCGCCTGAAAAATACTCGCTCAGGTTTAGAGTAAAATTCTCATTTCTTGATATTTTTATGCCAGCAATTTTCTTGTTGAGATAAAAGCTTATATTCTTTTCCTCAATCTCTGTTTCATTCTCTATTCCAGTAATATTCTCTTTTACTGAAATTTCCTTGCTTGCTTCAGTAAGCACAACATCATTATAAACTAATTTTATTGTTATTTTTCCCTCAATTGCTTCTAATCCCAAAGATTCAAGCGAGATATTCAAAAAATTATCTTTTCCAAGATACTCTTTTCCAAACCCTTTTTCAGAATACGAATAATTTGTAATAATTGTTAATTTTCCAGCTTCTGTTTTTGTATCAAGAATATTGCCTGATAAATTTTCATAATCAGAATGAATATTTTTAAGTGAAAAGCTCTGGTTTTCAATCAAATACTCAAAACCCTCATTTCTAGACACTTTTCCATAAATCTCATTCTCAAGAATTATTGCGCCAGTAATTCCTGCTGGTTGTTCTGCTGGTTGGGTTGGTGTTTCTGTTGGAGTTGTTGTAGGAGTTTCTTGTTTTTTCTCTTCTTTTTTCTCTGTTTTTTCCTGTTTCTTTTCTTCTTTAGCTTCTTCTTTTGCTTGTTTCTTTTCCTCTTGTTTTGATTGAGCTGGTGTTGTAGGTTCTTCTGCTGGCTGGATTGGGATTGTTGGAGTTGTTGTTGTTTCTTCTGCTGGCTGGATTGGGATTATTGGTGATTCTTGAGTAGGAGTCGTAAGTTGCTGTGGAGTTTCATTCACAGCAGGAATTTCTATTGTCTCGTTTTCAGTTACATTCTCTTCTAAAATTTCTTGTGGTTGTTGTTCATTGCCAGAAATCCCTCCTCCAAAAAGAAGAGTAAAATAAACATAAGGATAAAGGATTTTTTCTCCAATAAATCCATATCCTTCCCCTTCTCCTGAAATATCAAAATTTTCAATATAAAAGCTCCCGTTCGCATTTACTCCAACAACCTGAGAAATATCAAATTCTCTTGTAATGCTTGGTTGTTCTACAATCAATTTTGCATTCCCTGGAATTAATTCTCCGCTTCTTAATTTAACTTCAAGATTGCCGGTTATATTTTCTCCTTGAATATATGAATCTTTAATATTAAAAAAAGCCATTCCAGTAAGCCTCGGGCCGAAAAAATTAAATGAATAAATTCCAAGAATTAAAACCGCAAGAAATAATCCAAAAAGAAGATAGTAATCAAATTTTTTTTGTGGTGTAACTCTTCCAAAATATTTTTTCCTCACTTTTCCTGTCTCATCTCTGTAACTTTCATAAATATACGGCCCATAAATCTTTCCTCTTTTTCTGACAAACCTCTTATAACTCATAGTATCAAAAATTACTCTTTTTTACATAAAAATTATGTTATAACTGGTTTAAATAAGTTTCTCTAAAGCGGTTTTTTGTAGAACAACCACTTTTAGTATTAAGTATTTAATATAAATATTATATTTTATATGTTAAATTATCAAGAATAGTTATTCTACATAAAATATATACTAAAAATAGAATTAGAAAGATATTTAAATCAAGTTCTTTTTACAAAAGAAGCAAAATAGGGAAGAAAAAAATGAACAAAGGAAGAAAAATTACTGGTGGAAAATATCACAGCCTGAGAAAAAGAAAACTTTTTGAAAAAA
>Ga0194112_10006870_pt1 | contig 14921 bp, 7 predicted proteins | sample TA2MahC400mmetaG_FD_146191 | JGI IMG/M metagenome (GOLD analysis project Ga0194112, IMG submission 146191) | Freshwater microbial communities from Lake Tanganyika, Tanzania - TA2015016 Mahale Deep Cast 400m | ecosystem: Environmental > Aquatic > Freshwater > Lake | place: Tanzania: Lake...
TTATCTGGATATTCACACGTTTCTTTTGGTGGTAATTCGGTATATCTCCTGTTTACACATGGAATATACTCTATTCCATAGTTTTCTAACTTTGATAAAGAAATCATAGAATCAACTTCTCTTTCAGTATCAATATCAGTAATCATGTGCATAGCAACTATATTTTTTTTATGCACTTTTTCTTTTAATTTGTTATTCATGTTTAATACATGCAATAATTTTTTAACATTATCATTTATATCTTTTGTTATGTAATTAACTCTATCATCGTATTCATTACCGTATGTTTCTAATTTTTTTATGAAAGTTGGTAATCCGTATGACAATGCTTCCTTTACAACCAAAGGATTTAATTCAAGGTTTGATGTAAAATAAAAAACATCAGCGGCTTTGTAAAATTTATCAACATTTTCTCTTTCACCATGCCATATACAATTTGATGGAAATTTATCCATTATCGGTTTCCAATAATTCTCAAAATTACCGGCTTGATTTCCAACAAAATGAAATTTAATTGGTTTATCTTGAAGTTTTCTTGCAAGTTCAATTAGTTCACCTTGATTTTTTCCCGGAGTAAATAAACCAACATTGAGTATATGCTTAAAATTACTATCAAATCCTAATTCTTTTTTAGCATCATCTTTATTATATTCATTTTTATCTATTGGATATTCCCAAATATCACAAAGTTCTTTTCCAAATTCTTCAATAAAAATATCTTTGCTCCAATTTGAAACAAGTATGAACTTATCTGCTGAATAAATTATTTCCTTTGGATTTGTATTTGATCCATGGGTTGTTACCACTATTTTATATTTTCTATTATCCGAATAAATTTTGTTCAAATCTTCGTTTACAATGAAAGATTGTGGAATTTCTTGAAAATGAATAACATCGGGAGTTATCTCCAAAATAACTTCGTGTATATTTTTGTTGTGATGGGATAGACTGTAAAAATTATTTCCTAATAAATTTACAATCTTATTTCGTTGAACGGTTAAAATTCCGCCTGTAATATCTTGGTATTCAAGACAATATACATCGTATTTATTTTTTATACTTTCTATAAATTTAAAGGTATATTGCGGTAGACCACCTGTGGAAAGATGTGGCACCACAAACAAAACTTTTTTCACAAAAAACCTTTTTATTATTTTACATATAACTGTTGAAGTTTGTATACAAGGTCATATACAACTTGTACTTCTTTTCCTTGAAAAGTACATTCAGAAACTAACTTTAATAAAAATTCCAGTTCCTCCTTGGTAAAAGGAGGAACTGAAACGTTTTGTCTTTCTTTTAATGAATTTTCTTTATTTACTAAACCCATAATATAGCCTATAATTTTTTTCATAACAAATATAACAATTTTTAATAATATATCAAAGCAAAATTATCCTATCCAAATGTACGCCTCTTTGGCGTCAATGTCAACACCGATTGTTCCGTATGCAGTTGCACCGCCGTATTGTGGAGCTGCAGGTGCATTACCAGTTGTCCATTGTTGTATTACACCCATAAATGCATCAGGTGCAATAGTAACTGCAGTTGGTGATAAATTATTTTGAAGTGCCCATCGGTCTGCATCGGCATCAACTCCCAAAGCATAGCCGGTTGTTGAACCTTGTTGAACAATTATACCACCATCGGTTGATGCATCTGATCCAGATGCAAAAAGAGCAAATTTGTCTTCAACTAAAAGATTTGTTGTATCCAGTGTTGTTGTTGTTCCACTAACAGTTAAATCACCAGATACAGTAAGACTTCCAGAAACAGTTGCATTAGCGCCATTAAGAGTAATTGCAGTTGTTCCATTACTTGCCTTAATATCGTTACCACTAACTTTCAAATCACCAGCAACTTCTACATCACCGGTTCCACTAAATGTGAGGGCAGTTGTGCCACCATTCATCTTAATATCATTGCCACCAACAGTAATATCGCCTGTTAAAGTTACATCAACAAATGTTGGACTGTCTCCTGTTTGTAGACCGGTATCAACATCTGTATTTACACCGTTAATTGTTGCACGGACTGTGCCTTGTGACGGTGAACTGAATGAAGAACCACTAACTGTTCCACTTGGAAGAGCAGATACAACACCACTTGTAAATGTTGCTGAGTTTGTATCTAATGTAATGTTTGGGGTGCTTCCTTCACCACTTGTTGCAGATGACAGAAGAGCACCAGAAGCAGATACAGTAGCAACATAATTACCTGTTGTATCTGTTCCAAGAGCAACCGAATTGGCTTGTATTGTTGCAACACCGGTTGATGCATCTATAAGAATATCGCCGCTAACACCTGCATATGATGATGAATTAAAGAAAGTTTGCATTGAACCAGAATTAACATTTAGTGTTTCACCACCAACTGCGGATAAACCATTACCAGCAATATCAGTTAATAAATTTGATAATGTAATTTTCTTATTACCACTTGTTGCATCACCGGCATCATCATTTACAAAAAATTTGTCTGAACCTGCAAGTGTTGTTTTTGCAGTTGTTGGGAATGATGGTGTTGCTGTTACACCTGATAATCCACTACCATCGCCTGTAAAAGATCCGGAAAAAGAACCAGAGAGTCTTGTAGATGCCGATGTAGTTTGAATTTGTTGATTAGTACCGACTAACACACCAACCGAAGCACTAACCGATGCTAATTCGGCCACACTACCCGATACTATGATTTTTTTCCACGCTGCCATTTAATTCTCCAAAATTAAGTTGTTTATATGAATAAATATAGATTACTTCCTGAAATAACTAAACTTCCTGTTGAATCTATTATAGGAAGTTCATTTATAGATGGTAATACAAATTTTCCTTCAACGATAAGACTACCAGTTACATAAGCTGAACCAGTTAATATAAAGGTGTTTACATCAAAAAATGAACTACCAGTAACAGACAATGAACCTGTTATCTGGTGTATATCGTCTAAACTATCACCAAATTTTGATGATCCAGATACCAAAATTGTTTGATAATTAACTACCGATGATGATACCACATAAGTTCTTGCCGTTATTGTTCCGCCTACTAAAAGGTTTCCGTCAAAATTTGCATTTGTTGCATATAATGTTGAAAATCTAGGTGAATCACTTTCTGCCAAACCTAATACACTCCTTTGACCTGATCCAGAAACAATGTTTGTTCCAAATAAATGTGAAAGTGTTTGTGTAGAAGATGATACTATACCACTTGGTTTATTGAGTATATTATCCCAATAAACACTACCACTCAATTCACCATCAGTAACAAATCCTAAATCTTGAATTTGCTGTGAAGATGAAATTACACCACCACCAAATATACCACTAAAAAGTGGAGCAGTAATTGTTCCTTGTGATGTAAGTGAGCCACTTAAAAATAATGAACCAGTAAATTGGTGTGTATCATCTATTGTGTCACCAAATTGAGTTGAACCAGATGCCTTAATTGATTGTATATCAACTATCGATGACGATACCACATAAGTTCTAGCAGTAAGAGTTCCATCAATAAATGCATTACCATCTATTGTTAAATTACTACCAGATATATTTCCAAATACAACATTATCACTTGTTCCTAATCCAATAGAACTTCTTTGTGTAGAAGATGATACTATTCCCGTTCCACCTAATACTTGAACAGAACTTGATACAATTCCACTTGGTTTATTTACAATTTCATCCCAAACACTTGAAGTAATAAATCCAAAGTTTTGTATTTGTTGTGAAGATGATATTGTGCCAGCAGCAACAAGATTTGTCAAACCACTACCATCACCAACAAATGTTCCATATAATGATCCAGATACAAGTACAGAACCTGTAAACTGATGGGTGTCTAGTATATCGTTACCAAATATAGTTGAACCACTACTGAATGATTGGGTTACATTTATTACCGATGATGAAATAATTAACTGTCTAGCAGTTAAATCACCAGTTAGGGTAAGGTTATTAAATATTGGTGAATCCGTTGTAGCAAGACCAAGCACTCCTCTTTGAGCAGAACTTGATATTACATTTGTTCCAACAAGATGTGAAATGGTTTGAACGGATGAAGATACTACACCATTAGGTAATGATGCCGCACCGATATTGGTTAATTGTGAACCGTCACCCTTAAAATAGTAAGCATCAACAGTTCCAGATACAGCTAATAAAGTAACAAGAGATCCAGTTCCATCAAGAAGTGTTGAGTCATCAACAGGATCCGTTTGAAGTAATCTATAATAAGACTCGGAAACAAATAGATTGGTTAGGTCTCTTTGTGAACTTGGCAATTATTCTCTCTCATTAGTTTTCTCATATAAATATAAAAAAACTGCTAATACATGAATTTTTTATGGATTATTATATGGAACCACTATCCAATATACATCATCGGTCATTGGTGTTGCAGAATTACTATCAATGTTAAACCCGTCTATCCTCTTATTTGTTATAGAAAATGAACGAACATCAGTTTCAGGTGTTAATGTAATAGAATATCCAATGGTCGAGTAACTTGATGAAAATGCAACAGAAGCGGTATAATTAAAACCTGTCATGTCAATTATCCATTCACCACTTGAAATTACTCCTGATTTTATACTTGATACATACGATGATGTTCCTGCATATGAAGCAGTGCCATTTAATGAACCCGTAAATGATCCAGTATATGAACCGGTTCTAGATGAAGATGCAAAATTGTCTAACCACCCAAGAGATCCAGAGTAATCATTAAATGAACCCGTAAATGATCCAGTATATGATGGATATGTTTCTGTATAGTTTTCATACGATTCTGACCACATTGATAGTGATCCCGAATACAATTGATATCCAGATTCAAGTATAATACTTCCGGTATCATCGGTTTCTATTATATTGATAATATCTAATGTTGATATATTTTGTATACCGTATTGTGCCATAAATGTCTCTTTTAATATGAAATAACAACAACTACACCACTACCGCCTTTACCACCGGCACCAGATTTACGACCATTTGCACTTATTGCAGATCCACCGCCACCGCCACCTCCGCCAAAATCGCCACCGGCTCCCCCTTGTGCTCCGTCTAAATTATTCCGTTTCCATCCTCCGCCGCCACCTAAACCTATTTTTACAAATAATGAACCACTATATGCTCCACCTGCACTAGCAGTTGCTGCAGTAGTTGTAGATAATCCACCTTTCCATAAACCAACTTGATCCAATCCATAAAATGGCGATGCAATGTTGTTATTAATAGTACCATTTGGATTTGATGCAATTATAGAACCACCATTTCCACCTGCAACATTTCTTTCACCCGTTTCACCGGTTGAACCACCGCCACCTCCACCGCCAGTGCAACCAATTAAATATACCGGAGCATTATGTCTAGAGTTAGCGTTTGTATCATTTGGAGTTTCGTTTTGATTGGCTGATACAATCACTCTTCCCGTCCCACCAGCAATTCCTGGAATAAATCCAAGTCCACCTATAGCAATACCGCTGTATACATCAACACCCATGGTCCCCCAATTGGTTTGTGTATCTGATACATTGTATTTATTTACATCTCTAACTTGAGATCCGCCTCCTAGTCCGGCAAAAGGAAAATCATATGTTCCTTGATCAGTAGTTATTCCTCTAGAACCGTTTATACCACCAGGAGCAATAAATCTACCAAATATAGATTTTCCGCCAGATTGACCATTATTACCATTAATAGCATCAGTTGCAGTAGCTGCAGTTACAGGAGCAGCACCATTTCCTCCACTTCCTACTTGATAAGATACAGTTGCAGCTAAATCCGATGCCCTAACAGTAGCAAATGTTATTGCTCCACCACCACCGCCACCTCCGCCAAATAATTTACGGCCTGGAGAAGTTCCACATAATGCTCCTGATCCACCGCCACCGCCACCGCCTATTAGTATAATATCAACTTTATTAACACCAGTTGGTTTTGACCAATAGTTGGATCCATTTGTATAAACTTGTAAATCAGTTATACCAGCATTCCCTATATCACCTGTTCTATAAAATTCAATTACACATTTTTCAGAATTTGATGGAAGTGTTGTTCCTGATATAGAAGTTACTGTGTATTGATAATACGGTGAACTTATGTTTAATGTAGATACACTAAATATGAGTAGAAGTGAACTTTCATTGCTATTACTTCTAATTATGATAAATCCTTTTGTTGAACTAGTGGAATCATCCCATGTAGCCAAATAACTACCAACTGATGCACTATCAGCATTTGTTGAATTTATTGAAAGAGTATAGGTTGAACCGTTTGATATTGTTGCACTGTTTAGTCTAAATTGTCCTGAGCTAGGAATGGTATTTGTGGTTGTGTTAAAATTATATTCCAAACCACCCTTATCCCCTTGAACACCAGATGTTCCTCTTGTTCCAGAACTTCCTGATGTTCCTCTTGTTCCAGAACTACCGGATGTTCCAGAACTTCCTGATGTGCCAGAACTTCCTGATGTGCCAGAACTTCCTGATGAACCTGATGAACCAGAAGTTCCACTTGAACCAGAAGTTCCTGATGAACCTGATGTTCCACTTGAACCAGAACTTCCTGATGAACCTGATGTGCCAGAACTTCCTGATGTGCCAGAACTTCCTGATGAACCTGATGAACCAGAAGTTCCACTTGAACCAGATGAACCAGATGAACCAGAAGTTCCACTTGAACCAGAAGTTCCTGATGAACCTGATGTGCCAGAACTTCCTGATGAACCTGATGTGCCAGAACTTCCGGATGAACCTGATGTGCCAGAACTTCCTGATGAACCTGATGTTCCACTTGAACCAGAACTTCCTGATGAACCTGATGTGCCAGAACTTCCTGATGTGCCAGAAGTTCCTGATGAACCTGATGTTCCACTTGAACCAGAACTTCCTGATGAACCTGATGTTCCACTTGAACCAGAACTTCCTGATGAACCTGATGTGCCAGAACTTCCTGATGTTCCTGATGTGCCAGAACTTCCTGATGTTCCTGATGAACCAGAAGTTCCACTTGAACCAGAACTTCCTGATGAACCTGATGTGCCAGAACTTCCTGATGTTCCGGATGAACCTGATGTTCCTGATGAACCAGAAGTTCCACTTGAACCAGAAGTTCCTGATGAACCTGATGTGCCAGAACTTCCTGATGTTCCGGATGAACCTGATGTTCCTGATGAACCAGAAGTTCCACTTGAACCAGAAGTTCCTGATGAACCTGATGTGCCAGAACTTCCCGATGAACCTGATGTGCCAGAACTTCCTGATGTGCCAGAACTTCCTGATGTTCCTGATGAACCAGAAGTTCCACTTGAACCAGAACTTCCTGATGAACCTGATGTGCCAGAACTTCCTGATGTTCCGGATGAACCTGATGTTCCTGATGAACCAGATGTTCCACTTGAACCAGAAGTTCCTGATGAACCTGATGTGCCAGAACTTCCTGATGTGCCAGAACTTCCTGATGTGCCAGAACTTCCTGATGAACCTGATGAACCAGAAGTTCCACTTGAACCTGATATGCCAGAACTTCCTGATGAACCTGATGTGCCAGAACTTCCGGATGAACCTGATGTGCCAGAACTTCCGAATGAACCTGATGAACCAGATGTTCCGGATGAACCAGATGTTCCGGATGAACCAGATGTTCCGGATGAACCAGATGTTCCGGATGAACCAGATGTTCCGGATGAACCAAAAAATGTCCCATCTAATCCAGAAGTTCCTGATGTTCCGGATGAACCAAAAAATGTCCCATCTAATCCAGAAGTTCCTGATGAACCTGATGTGCCAGAAGTTCCACTTGAACCAGATGAACCAGAACTTCCTGATGAACCTGAGGTTCCAGATGAACCAGATGAACCAAAAAATGTCCCATCTAATCCAGATGTTCCTGTTGAACCTGATGTGCCAGAAGTTCCACTTGAACCAGATGAACCAGAACTTCCTGATGTTCCTGATGAACCTGATGTGCCAGAAGTTCCTGATGTTCCGGATGAACCAAAAAATGTCCCATCTAATCCAGATGTTCCTGTTGAACCTGATGTGCCAGAAGTTCCTGATGAACCTGATGTGCCAGAACTTCCTGATGAACCTGAGGTTCCAGATGAACCAGATGAACCAAAAAATGTCCCATCTAATCCAGATGTTCCGGATGAACCATTATTTCCTGAAGTTCCAGATGTTCCGGATGTCCCATTTAATCCATCGGTGCCAGAAGTTCCTGATGTTCCAGTTCCACCAATACCGGATGTTCCTACAAAAGAACTTGATATTACATTTGCATTGTATATTGTTACTTCACACCCATCCCACTTTATGTATGATTCATCACATATTGGATCACATCCAGATGTTCCAGCCGCACCTGCAGTGCCAAATGTTGGATTGTATGATCCACTACTACCTACAAGAAATGAAGAACTACCAATCATTGTAAATATAAAATTTGAAGGTGTTGCTCTAAAATCAAAAATAGATCCACATTCATTTATCATATTTATATTTGTTTCGGAGAAGGTATTTACACTTTGACTATGAGGATTGCCTTGAGTTAATCCCCATCCAAAATGAGAAGGAGTTGAAGGATTTTGAATTGCATTGTTTACCCCACTATAACCATAAGACTGAATTGCTGATCCTGATGTTCCGGCTTGTATGTTTGCATACAATTGAACACCACTTGAAGTATATGGAGAAATAAATGTAGATCCAGTTATTATATTAGTTCCACCGTATATGTAACTATTTCCACCAACAAAAAATGCATTAGTAAATGATGCAGAAACATTTGATTCTTTTAGACTATCATTAAAAAATTGTATCTTAAAATCAAGATATTCATTTCTATGATCCTGTTTCAATGGTGCATATATGGTTGTTCTATTTGGAGTAAAACCAAAATCAACATCCTCTTGTATTCTTATATTCGATAATCTTATGCCATCATTTACAAGAAAACGAACTATACCAGTTCCATTTTTTACAACAGGTAGTTTTACGGTGTAATCTTTATTTACTTTATTATCAAATATTCTACCAATTGGAATATCTGCAACCAATCTACCGTATTCAGAATTATTTGCAAAAGCACTTCCTGTTACATATACTCTAAATTTTGGAGTTCTGGAATCTGATTTACTAGGTCTTATGGTATAATCGAATTTTAAGTTGTAAACAGAATCATCATAAAATTCAGTAGCGGCACTTGAAGTTTGTTCAACAAAAATTTCTTGTATTCCAGTTAAAGGTGATGCAACAACAGTTGATATTCCAACAAAGGTTTCATCATTAGCAACTGATCCAGTTGTTATATTTGCAGATGGAGCACCGTTTACAGATACCGCTTTCCAATAACTTGCAGATGAATTTAATTGGTATGTTACTTGTGTTCCAGCAGATTTTACTGTAACATTTTTTGCAAATATACCGATTGGATGATCTATAAATTTTGATGAAGTATCTACCAATCTATTATTTTGTAATACTCTTTCATCATATATTAACTCATATGATTGATTTGGTTTTACGGCACTTCTAGCAAAAACTTTTATTCTAGATGAATTACCAACTTCAGGATCCAATCCAGAAATATCAATCTGTGCATATGTCTTTACATTTTGTGTTATATTTCTAATAGTTGGACTTTTGTAATACTCTATTTGATACGGTTGATTTGAAACAGAACTTAATTTTCTATAAATCCCATCTGATCCAGTTATGTAAACTGCATCTTTTAAGTTTAATTGTCTTGGTCCAACTACCTTATCAACGCTTGATGTATATTGAAATGATGAAGTTTGAACGGTTGGTCTATATCCTGTTGCAAGAGATCCAAATGTTATTTTACCATTAACAAAATCGGAATTGAATAAATCTGTTCTAGCAGTTAATCTTGGTGTTCCGTCTTCTTTTAACTCATAGTTTGCATATCCAGATTTTACATCCAATTTTGTTGGCGTATTTATTTCTTCTATTACAGAAAATGTTTTTTCCTTAATAGAAACTTCTGGAACTTTTGAATATATTATTTCGCTTTCATTTTGTTTTTTTGGATCAACAGAAAGTTTGTGGTTGTATTTGTAATTATACTTCTTTATATTGCTTTTAGTTAAAGGTCTTCCCGTTCTATCAACAGTTACAGTTGCTAGAATAGTTATTGTGCATTCACCTGCAGGAACAGTCTCATAAACATAAACTGAAACATTTATTAGATCTGTTTTTTCTCTTGACTCTAAAACTTCATGGTATATTGGATTACCATTCTTATCAAGAATTTCTATGTCTATTGGAAACTTTGAAGAAACTACTTTTTTATTTGGCTTTATCTTAAATATATTTTTACCGGCAGTAAATACATCGGGTATAAATTTCAAATCAAGAATGTTTGGTGATTTATTATTACTATCCGTAAAGGTAGTTTTTACATCTATGTATTTTCTGGGTAACCGTTTCTTTTCTAACATCCTATGTCTCTATTTTAGAAAATCCGTTTTCTTTTTTAATCTCAATGTGATTGTCCACCATATCACGAACACTATCTATGTGTGATATAAGTATTACAAATTCAAATTGTGTTTTCAAATACTCCATGAACAGAGAGAAGTTTGCCATAACAGTTGGATCAAGAACACCCAATCCTTCATCTATTGCAATAAAGTTTGGTCTTGGTAAAGACGAAACTTGTATCAATGCTGTTCTGATTGCAAGTGATGAAATAAACTTTTCCATACCACTTGACAGTTCCAAATTCCAAAAACGGTCATCGTCATATACTATGTATGTATTGATACTCTTTCCGTCTGTATCAAACAGAACTTGGAAATCGACCACGTTTGCCAATATATTATTTGTTTCTTCTTGAATACTTGGCAAAGCATTACTTATCAATTCATACGGAACACCGTTTCTGTTTACTGCCTTTAGGTAATAGTCGTATGCTTCATATTCTTTTTCAAGGTCTTTCAACTTTTGTATAGATACTTCACATTCGTCTATTACCTTTTCACTAACCTTTACATTACCATTATACTCTAAAATACTTTCATCAATTTTTTTCAATTCAACTTTTAATAGAGTATTCTTTTCAGTTTCCAATTCATCAATTTCTGATTGAATTTTGTTATTCTGATTGATGGCATCTTCATTTTCTTTATACTTTTCAATCTGAATATCTATGTTACCAATTTCATCATGTATTCTTTTCTGTTCTTCTTTTGCAGAAAAAATCTGTTTTTCTACCGAATATATCTGCTTCTCATATTTGAAAGCACTATTTTCAAGAGAATGTAATTTTTCTAATTCAGAATAAACAAATGAATTTTTTGTAAATTCCTCGTTCAAATTACGCAATTCAAAATTCAATTCATCTCTGTCTTGTTCAAATCCCCAAATCTGTGATTTTGCTCTTTCTGCATCCTTAACAAATACATTATTTACACAAAACTCACAGTTTGGATCATACTCATGATCTTTCAAATTATCAATTTTATCTTGACAATGTTGAACTTTTAACTTTACACTACGCAAATCAGCTTCAAGTTCAGTTATTCTGTTACGAACAATGTCAATTCTTTCTTTTCTTACCATCAGAGTTTCTTTATCAAACTCTTTCGATAAACCAAGATACTTCGAGTGTGATGTCTTAGCATCATCTAATTCATCTTCTAATGACTTTATTTCATTTATTAAATCATTACTCTTTCTATCTAATAAATATCTCTTATCCAATAATGATTGGACAGATTTTGAAGAAAAATTGTCTGCAATTGGAATTAGTTTTTTATTCAATTCTGAAATTGAAACGGTTAATTTTTCTATTTTTTTCTCAATATAACCCTTCTGGTCAGTTGTTTCTTCCAAAAGTATTGTATTTGCTTTATGAATACCGATGGCATCTGCTAATTTTGTTGAATGGTCTTGTTTCTTAAATTCCTTGACCAATGCCTGCAATCCCTTGACTTCATCCGTAGCAATAATGTTTAATTCCTCGAATAAATTTAAGTCAAAGAATTGTGCCAACAAATCTTTTCTATCCTTTTGTGCTTTATCTACGAAGTTTGTATTATTACCCTGCAATGACATTGCCGTTAGGACAAAATCATCGTAATTTCCAATATACTTCCGTATGGCGTAATTAGTCCCATCACGGTCTTCGCCGTTGAGTGATACCAAGTCACCGTTTTCTTCATACCAAAAATCTACATTAACTTTTACATTTCCTTTCTTTTCTTTCGTGGCAACTCTCTTTATGTAAAAGTTTTTCTCACCAATCATAAAATGTAGTTTACATTGAAAGTTATCTTTTTTATTATTGAGAACTTGTGCTGCTTTGAATGTTCTCGAGCATTTATCAAATAGACAGAACATAATTGCATCAAGAATGGAAGACTTACCACTTGCATTTGGAGCAAACAATCCGTATATTCCATTCATCCCATCTAATTGTATTCTGTTACCCTTTCCATATGAAAACATATTTTCAAATTCAAATGAAATTGGTTTCCATATAAGATTACGAACAACATCACTTTCTGATAATTTGGTATTTACATTTCTGTTGATACCCCTAATCTTTTCAAGTATATCATCCGTTACCGTAAACTTGTCATTTACATAATTAGTAATCAATTTGTTCTGATATTCAACATCACGAATTTTACCAATTGGATTTACTTTTGTTTGAACATTGCCATTACTTGAACCAACAAGATGTTGTGTTCTAATATCTATAACATTTGTCAATGACTTTAATTCAGTCATTATTTGACTGACTTCGGAATGGGGTGTGTTGGTTATACGCAATCTAATTGAATTATACTTTGTCCATTTTGTTGGCAACTTTTTAATTTTACCGTTTTCAACATCAATAGTGTGATATGACCAATCGTTTTCAATTTCAATAAACTTTGATTTCTTATTCTTAATATCCCATTCAATAATACCATGAACTAAACCTTCACCATAATTTTGTTGTATGAGTGAACCTGCATAAGCAAACTTCCCATCAACGTCAAGATATTGAAACTTATGAATATCGCCAAACATTCCATAATCAAATCCATCAAACATTTCAATCTTTACATCATTATGTTTCATAAGAACACCGGTATCGGTTGCTGCTCTATCAACGGGTCCATGATACAATACTATTTTTGTTCTGTTTCCAACCACATCTTTTGCCAAAATAAAATCTTTTGGATTTTCATAAACCGAGTTAAGAACAAAATCAACATTTTGTAAATAGTAAATACCACTCTGTTTCAAATAAAATAATTGATTTTTTTCATCTGTCAATAGTGATACAATTGGTGAAAGTGCATCCATTCTACTCATGTTATTTAAGTTACAATCGTGATTACCAGCAATCAAAATTGTTGGTGCAATTCTTGAAATAGTATCAAGAAATTCTGTAACCATTTCCACAAGTTCCGGAGTCATATCTGTTTTTGCATGAACAATATCACCGGCAAGATATATGATAGTATTTTTGTTTTCAGCAACTTTACTTCTACAAACATCATAAAGTTTTTTGAATACACTACGATATTCGTCATGTCTTTTTAGATTGCGAATATGAACATCCGATATGTGTAATATCTTTTCAACTTCACTAATAGCGAATGACCATAATGTTTCTTTACGCATACAATATCCTCTGTTTAATTATATCATAACTGTCTGTTGGTGGTGTAACTGATTTCAAACTTGAAAAATCTTTGAAACCCATTTCATTTATATCTTTACTTTGCATTTGAACTATTGATACATTTATACCTTCTGAAAGAAGTGATGAGGATATTTTTATGGCATCCGAATAAGCATCATTATCAAGTGCAACAATTATTTTTGGTGGTTTACGCAACAAAATTCTTTCTCGAAGTTTTGGTTGAATTATTTTGCCGAATAGTGGAACTGCATTATATCTGGCAGTAATTGCATCGAATACACCTTCAACAAGTGTAACCGGTTCATCCCAATCAATAAAACAATCAAATCCAATAACATCTTTACTCCATTTTGGATTTTTATATTTTAGAGTATCTTCTTCAAAAATAGAACGAGAAACAAAAAAGTTTAGATTGAAGTTTTCATCATAAGATGGAACAATAATTCTGCCAGAATAATTACCATTAGGACAATAACCAATCCCATAACGCAATATATCCGTTCTACCGATACCTCTTAATTTCAAATAATTTAATGCTTGTTTCATTTGCATTTTTACTTGAATGTCTTTTATCTTTGGGTATTCGTATAAACGGATAAATTCTTTTGGTAAAACCAATTCTTCTTTTGTTTCGGATTTATCTTTAATGTATAGATTTTTTGTTTTGAGTATTTTATTTAAGTCATCTAGGTATTGTTTACCTGCTTTTACTTTTTTGAATAGTGAAACTATACTTCTACCTTTAGCATTACTAACCCAACAATGCCATGGATTTTCACCGTTATTGTTTACAGTTAAATCAATTTCAAGTTTTGGTTTGTAATGACTGATGAAAGGTGAGAAGAATGAATAATTGTTGCCAGATGTTCTTCTACCTTTACCAAGAACTTTCTCAACAAGAGATAACAAATCGTAATTTATCATAACCACACTTTACGGAAAATAATACTTGTAACAAATATAAGAAAAATTTGTTACAATTACAAGCATTCTTTTAACCATTCTTCTGCCAACCGCTCCGTGAAAGGTTCCACCGTATTTCTTTCATACTCCCGTATTTTATTCCAATATTCATTGCTGAATGATGTAATTTTGTTGGTAGCATTCGGAAGATTTTGGTCTATGGTTAGCCCCATGGCTTCTTTAAGAAGATTTTACTTTTTCATTTTACGTTGAACTATTGCATCTTGAAGTTCGTATTGTAAACTCATTACTAACCACCCTGTATCGTCTGAAATAGCGTCTGCAATTTCATCTT
>Ga0194112_10006873_pt1 | contig 14919 bp, 15 predicted proteins | sample TA2MahC400mmetaG_FD_146191 | JGI IMG/M metagenome (GOLD analysis project Ga0194112, IMG submission 146191) | Freshwater microbial communities from Lake Tanganyika, Tanzania - TA2015016 Mahale Deep Cast 400m | ecosystem: Environmental > Aquatic > Freshwater > Lake | place: Tanzania: Lake...
CTCTCTCCGAGGATGATCATTCATCACCTGAAGGAACACCTCTTGGACGCGGGGTTGAAAGCTACTCGTAGGAAATCTTCCGACGGCGATCGCTCTCGAGCGCTCATTGGAGAGATCGTGTCAGAGGCTGAGCTCTGGGCCTGCACCACGTGTCATGCGTGCATGGAACGCTGCCCGGTGCTCAACGAACATATACCTCTGATTGTCAGTATGAGGCGCCACCTCGTGAGCCAAGGAGCCGTCGATCGCACACTGCAGGACGTCTTGACGCGGATGGGCCGCTACGGAAACTCTGTGGGACAGTCGGATCGGATGCGCGCGAAGTGGACGCAAGGTTTGGAATTCCCAATAAAAGATGCGCGAAAAGAGCCTGTCGAATATCTCTGGTTTGTTGGTGATTACGCTTCGTACGATGCAAGGATCCAAGATACAACGAGAGCCACGGCCAAGATCTTTAAGAAAGCGGGTCTCGATTTTGGGATTCTCTTTGAAGGGGAAAGGAATTCTGGGAACGACATCAGACGGGTCGGTGAGGAGGGCTTGTTTGAGATCCTGAAGGAGAAGAATTCCCAGATAATGAAACAAGCGAAATTCAAGAAGATAGTCACAACAGATCCACATACCTACAATACTCTGAAGAATGAATATGGGCTGAACGGAAAATCGAACGGTGAGGAGAACCCGACCGGAAACGGAACGATCCCGGTCAGACACTACACCGAAGTTCTCGATGAACTGATTCGCGAAGGGAAGCTGAGAATCACCAGAGCCCTCAAGCAGACTGTAACCTACCATGATCCGTGCTACCTCGGCCGATACAACGGCGTCTACGATGCGCCCCGACGAGTCCTCAAAGCACTGGGAACAAGGCTTGTGGAGATGCCGAGGAGCCGTTCAACAAGCTATTGTTGTGGTGCTGGGGGAGGCAGAATCTGGATGGAGGATCAACCTGGGATCAAAGAACGTCCGGCCGAGAGTCGAGTGCGTGAAGCTGTTTCCCTTCAGGGAGTTGAAGTCCTCGTCGTTTGCTGTCCAAAGGACATTGTCATGTTCCAGGACGCCCTGAAAACAACTGGAATAGAAGGAAAGCTTGGCGTGAAGGACATATCGGATCTTCTTCTTGAAGCTGTCGAGTAGAACGAAAAAGGCGAATAAATCAAATGCCAGTCACAGAAGAACACAATGTCGGCGTGAGCAATCTCACGTTGGAGAGTCTCTCCACGACTCCCGAGGGAAGACGCGTTTTGACCTGCATTCAGTGTGGGATGTGCGCAGGAACTTGCCCCTATGGCGATTATCTGGATTATCCTCCAAGGCGGATCATCGCCATGCTGCGCATCGGAGCAATCGAGGAGGTTTTTGAATCCGACTGCCTTCTCAATTGTGTCACGTGTTATTCCTGCATGGCGCAGTGCCCGAGAGGGATTCGCCTGACCGAGGTTCTCCTGCCTCTTGTCAAGGAGGAGATGTTCGTCAAGCTTCCTGAAGTCCCTGCGGAACTGCAGACGGCTCTTCAGAACACGCTGCGTTATGGGAATCCTCAAGGGCTATCGCCGAGAAAGCGAGCAGATTGGGTCAAGACCGCAGGAGTCCCGATCCGAATCCTTTCGCAGCAGGATCCCAGACCCGTGGATGTTCTCTGGTTTGTGGAATGCTATGCTTCCTATCATCCCAGAGGGCAAGATAACAGTCGTGCTGTGGCGAGGCTCTTTCATGCTCTCGGCGTAGACTTTGCCATACTGGGGAATGACGAATACTGCGCGGGTGAGTGCGCACGTCTCGTGGGGGAATCCGGACTGTTTGACACACTTCGGCAACGGAACATGGGGGTATTCCGAAAACATAAGTTCAGTCAGATCGTGACGGGAGGAGCCCACGCGTTCGACGCCTTCAAATATCTCTATCCGGCCCACGGCTTCGACCATCCCATTGAACACACTACCCCGTTCTTCGCCAAGAGATTGGATATCCTGAAGCCGAAGCTGACGAAAAAGCTGGACTACACAGTCACGTACCACGACTCGTGCACTTTGGGTCGTCACAACGGAATATTCGAGGAGCCAAGAGACCTCCTGAGAGCGATCCCTGGCATCAGGATCAAAGAAATGACCCATAATCATATCAATTCACTCTGTTGTGGTGGTGGGGGAGGTGGGATGTGGCTGGACACGTATTACAAATCAAAAGGTATGGAACGGCTTTCTGAACGGCGGATAAAGGAAGCGATTGCGACAGGAGCTGACGTTCTGGCTGTTTCTTGCCCATACGAGATCTCCCGATTTGAAGATGCCTTGAAGGTCATGGGGCATGACAATAGGATGGTTGTAAGAGATGTAGTAGAACTGCTGGCAGAATCCTTAGGAGAAAATTGACATGAAAGGCGAAAACGGACAAGTTCGCATTGGAGTATATATTTGCCATTGCGGTGTGAATATCGCTGCAACGGTGAAGGTGGCAGAGGTCCGGGACTTTATCGCGAACCAGCCGAACGTGGTTGTTGCGCGAGATTACAAATTCATGTGTTCCGATCCCGGACAAGAATTGATCAAGCAAGACATCAAGGACCTTAATGTCAACCGGGTCGTTGTTGCTGCGTGCTCGCCGCTGATGCATGAACTGACGTTTAGACTGGCTGCCGAATCGGCGGGGCTGAACCGCTACCTTGTACAGATAGCAAACATACGCGAGCACTGCTCATGGGTGCACGACGACGCAGAAACAGCGACGGCGAAAGCGATCGCCTTGGTGAATGCTGCAGTAAAACGCGTGGCCCTCCATGAACCGCTGGAAATCACACGTTCGCCTCTGAACAAGAACGCCTTGATTGTTGGAGGCGGAATTGCAGGCATCCAGGCAGCTCTCGAGATTTCAAATGCCGGCCATCATGTCTACCTTGTCGAACGTGAACCAACGATTGGCGGAAGAATGGGGACATTCGACAAGACCTTCCCGACACTAGACTGCGCTGCGTGCATCTTGACACCCAAAATGGTATCTGTCGGCAGTCGGGACAACATCACGTTGCTCACTTACTCTGAGGTTGAAAGCGTTTCCGGCTATATCGGGAATTTCAAGATCGCGGTTCGGAAGAAAGCGGGGTATGTCGACGCGGAGAAGTGCACCGGCTGCGGGCTGTGCTGGAGCAGCTGCCCTGCTATCCGAATACCCTCCGGCAGAGCCATCACCACCGGCGGTGAGCTCGTTAATGAGATCTCCACACGTCCGAAGGACTAGAGATACGGATTATGCGTCTTTCTGAGATACGAGACCTGCTCGCTTGTGAGGTGTTTTCCGCAGAGGACCAGCTGAATCGTGAGGCTAAGCACGGTTGTGCATCCGACCTCATGAGCGATGTGTTAGCGTTCTCGAGGGCCGGGGCGGTCCTCCTGACCGGCCTGGTAAATGTGCATACCGTCCAGACGGCCTATATTGCGGAAATCAATTGCATTGTATTTGTCCGGGGCAAGAGACCGGATGAAAGTGTGATTGCAGTTGCAAAGGAGAAGAAGATCTCGTTGTTGGGGTCTTCCTATTCCATGTATGAAGCATGTGGTATCCTGTATCAGCATGGTCTCACATCGACCATGCAATGTGCGTTGAACCACACGTCTCCAAAGAGGGCATGAGCCCGCGTGAGTCATGGGAAAGCCATTCTCGCATTCGTTTATCGTTGAGGGGAGAAACTTTGTCCAGGCGGGAACGGCGTCGACGAAAATCAAAACCATGCTGAAAGAACTTGGCATCGACGGGGGCGTCGTAAGGCGGGTCGCTATCGCGACGTATGAAGCGGAGATGAACATCGTCATGTATGCGAATTCCGGAACTGTGGTGCTCGAGGTAACTCCGGAGGTGGTCAGGCTAAATGTCAATGATCGAGGACCTGGAATCTCGGACATTGATCTTGCGATGCAAGAGGGGTACTCAACGGCAACACCGGAAATGCGAGAAATGGGATTTGGCGCCGGCATGGGCTTGCCAAACATCAAGAAAAACGCTGATGATCTGAGAATCAAGTCAACCGTCGGCGAAGGGACGAATCTGGAAATCACATTTCGGATCAACTAGGTTTCTTTTCGATCATGGCAACGGCTCCGGAAGAATTCCGGTCGATACGAATAGACAAGGAGCAGTGCGCGGGGCGCATGGCTTGCATGCGTGTGTGTCCGACGGAGGCTATCCGCGTCCGGGATAGGAGGGCTTTTCTGTTGCCCGACAAGTGTATCGACTGCGGTGAGTGCGTTCGGGTATGTCCGAACCACGCAATTGTTCCACAGACGAGTTCGTTCCGTGATTTCTCGCGCTTCAAGTACACCATAGCGCTGCCGTCCCCGGTATTTTACTCGCAGTTCGGAAGAGGCGTGCTGCCAGCGAGCATTCTGAAGGCGTTGAAGAAGGTTGGTTTCGATGATTCGTACGATGTGGCTTGTGCGTCGGAGTCTGTAAGCATCGCGATTCAGGAATTCCTTGACTCGAACGACAGTCCGAGACCGCTCATCTCGCCGTTCTGTCCGACTATCGTGAGACTCGTTCAGATTCGATATCCGAATCTGCTAGACCATCTGATCCCGATCGAATCGCCCATGGAGATAGCGGCTCGCGAAGCCAAACACGTGAAGATGCGCGAGCTCGGCTTGAAAGAGCACGAAATCGGAGTGATTTACTTGACACCATGTCCGGCCAAGACAATCGCCATCCGATATCCGCCTCGGAAGAAACACTCGTTTCTTGATGGAGCGATCGCAATCTCGGAGATCTACCCAACTGTAGTACAGGCTCTCTCTCAGATCGGTGGGTTGAATGGTAACTCAAGCATCCGCGGTCTTGGACTCGGCTGGCCGATGGTCGGTGGACAGGTATCGTCGCTCAAAGCTGAAGAATGTCTGGCCATAGCAGGCCTGGCCGATGTCATCAGGATTCTTGAGGATATTGAAAACGGCAAGCTCAAAGACATCCAGTATATCGAGTGCAACTCTTGCCCGACGGCCTGTGTCGGTGGTTCGCTCACAGTGGAGAATCCGTACATCGCTCGTGGACGCGTGCTCCGGATGATCGAGCAGTTCGGATCGAAGCCGTGTCAAGACTTAGAAAAGATCCGACGGTTGTACCGGCGGAAATTCTTTTCGCTCCCCGGTAAGATCCCAGCGCACCCCGTTCAGCCTCTCGATCAGGATGTCTCGATGGCAATTCAGAAGCTGCAGGGGAAGCATGACCTTTACGAGAAGCTCCCAAAGATTGACTGCGGTGCGTGCGGAAGTCCCACGTGCCTGACGTTTGCCGAAGATGTGGTGAAGGGAAGCGCAGCTCTTGAAGACTGTGTCTTCCTAGCGATGAGGAAGTTTGCCTCGATGTCGAGCAGCCTGCTGGAGACCGTAGAATCACACAGCAGGAAAGTCCCTTATCAGACAGATTTCGAGAAGTCATGAACCTTAGTGAGATCGTCAAGAATCTTGACCTGGTGGTTTGCTGTGGGGAGGAGAAGCTCCAACAGCAGGTAACGGGCGGCTATGTGAGCGATCTGTTGAGTGATGTGATCGCGAACAGCGCAGCGGGGAACGTGTGGGCGACCATGCAGGTCCACGTCAACATTGTAGCTGTGGCGGTTCTCAAAGAACTCGCGGCGATCATCCTTGTCCAGGGTCGAAGTCCCGCTGAGGACACGCTTCGAAAGGCTAGGGAGGAGAACGTGACGATCCTCTCGAGCAAGCTGCCAGCGTATGAGACGGCTGGCAGACTCTATGAGCTGGGAATTGGCTCCAGAAAGTGATGCTGAAATGCTACAGGGCGGACCTGCACATTCATACATGCTTATCACCGTGTGGTGATCTGAGCATGTCTCCGCGAAAGATTGTCGCGGAGGCCTTGAGGAAGGAGATTGACATCATAGGTATTTGCGACCATAACTCGGCTGAAAATATCCCTGCTGTTACGAAAGCTGCTCAGGGAAAAGACGTGGTGGTTATTCCAGGGATGGAAGTCTGCACGAAAGAAGAGATTCACGTCATCGCGCTCTTTGACGACATCGATTCGTCATTCAAGCTTCAGTCACTCGTCCACGACAACCTCCGCGGCGAGAACGATCCGGAAGCGTTCGGGATGCAGGTTATCGCGAACGAGTTTGATGAGGTCGAAGGATTTCAGACGAAACTGCTCATCGGCGCTTCGGAACTACCTGTGGAACTCGTGGTGGACACTATCCATCAGCTGAATGGGATTGCGATTGCCTCGCACATTGACCGGGAGAGCTACAGCGTCATCAGCCAGCTTGGATTCATACCGGAGACAACGAAGTTTGACGCCTTAGAGTTTTCGTCGAATACGAGCGACGCAGAAGCAAGAAGAAGATGGCATCAATACACGCACTACCCGTTCGTGAGGAACTCCGACGCACACAAGCTCGAGGATATTGGAAAGGGGATGTGCGAGTGCACGATCAGGGAACCGTCGCTTCAGGAGATTGCCAAAGCGCTGAGAAACGAAGGAGGCAGAACAGTTCGCGCGATCTAGGAATGGAAGACCTTTCGCTCCATATCTTGGACATCGTGGAAAACTCGGTCTCCGCCGGTGCGAAGAACGTCGAAATCGTCGTCAGTGAGAACCGTCCAAGGGACCTTCTAAGAATAGAAATCTCAGACGATGGCAAGGGGATGAACCCGGCAGCAGTGGCACACGCAACTGATCCGTTCTACACTACACGGACAACCCGGAAAGTCGGATTGGGCCTTGCGTTGCTGGAAGAGGCGGCGAAAATGGCGAATGGATCGATGGATATTCACTCTGTGCCCGGAATCGGGACGAAAGTGATCGCGATATTTCAGCATAGCAACATCGACAGGAAGCCGCTCGGCGACATGGCCGCCACGATCGTCATGCTCGTCGCGGGTAGTCCTGACGTGGAGTTCACGTATCGCTACGAGCACGATGGGTACACATTCACATTTCAGACAAAGGAAATCCGCGCACAGCTACGGGGCCTGGAAATGAACTCACCGGACACCTTATCGTTTATCAGAGAGTACATCACCGAACACACAGTGAGCCTCTCATAGTGTTCAAGGAGACGAACGATGGAATATGACACTCACACGAAGGCAGAAGAGATCATCTGTCGCTGGGACAGGAAGCCCGAGAACATCATCGAGATGATGCACGACATCCAGAACGAATTCAACTATCTGCCGAGGGATGTCCTCTTCGAAATCTCGAAAGAGGCGAGAATACCGCTCAGTAAGATCTACAGCATTGCGACATTCTATAACGCGTTCAGTCTCAAGCCGAAGGGGAAACACCGAATCTGTGTCTGCCTGGGCACGCCGTGCCACGCGCTCGGCGCATCAAGAATTGTCAACGCCCTTGAGCGGGAGCTGAACATCAAGCGTGGCGACGTTACACCTGATATGAAATTCAGTATTGAAGAGACGGGTTGTGTCGGTACGTGTGGACTGGCACCGGTCGTGATCATCGGAGAGGACCTCTTTGGGCCGGTGACAGTTGATGGTGTCCCACGATTACTCAAAAAGTACGAATCGAAGTAAGAACCTCTGCAGGAGCGTAGAACGACCATGGCAAAACTGAAGATAGAAGACCTCGACAGGATTGCAGAAGAGGCACGGAGTAAGATGACCATCAGGGAAGGTGCAGGGAAGGCGAGAATCACCGTCCACATGGGGACGTGCGGGATTGCGGCGGGTGCGCGTGCGATCATGAGCGCGTTTCTCGACGAAATCAAAGCGCACAACATCAAAGACGTCATCATCACCACCTCGGGATGTGCGGGCCTGTGCAGCAGGGAGCCTATGGCGACGGTCGAGTTTGGCAATCAGGCGCCGGTGAAATATGTCGACCTCACGGATGAGAAGGCGAGGAAGATATTCAAAGAGCATGTCCTGGGTGGAAAGTTCGTGATGGAGTATGCACTTTCCGTCGGCAGCGAGCGAATACGGTAGAACCCAATGAGGAGACTCGAGTATGAAACGGTATAGACTCCAACTGATGGTGTGTGCTGGAACCGGGTGTGTATCAAACCATTCCGTCGAGATTAAGGATGCGCTCGACCGGGAAATCGAGAAGCACAAACTGCAAAACGAAGCAGAGGTGGTGTTCACCGGCTGCAACGGATTCTGTGGTGCCGGCCCCATCGTCGTCGTGCAGCCTGACGGAGTGTTCTACCAGCTGCTGAAGACGGCAGACATCCCCCATCTCGTTGAGGAGCATCTCCTCAAAGGACGGCCGGTCAAAAAGCTCATGTATTCACCGCCGGCCGAAAAGATCCCTATCCCGAAGATGTCGGATATTCCCTTCTTCTCAGATCAAACGCTCATTGCGTTGCGCAACCGAGGAATGATCGATCCGGAACAGATTGATGATTACATAGCCCGCGGCGGATACAAAGGATTGGTGAAAGCCCTCACCATGATGACACCGGACGAGGTGCTCAAGGAAATCAAGTCCTCGGGACTGCGCGGGCGTGGGGGCGGTGGATTCCCGACGGGTGTGAAGTGGGAGTCGTGCAAACATGCGCACGGCGACATCAAGCACGTTATCTGTAACGCCGATGAAGGCGATCCTGGCGCGTTCATGGATAGAAGCATCATCGAGGGAGACCCGCATGCGGTCATCGAAGGAATGATCATCGGCGCATATGCAATTGAAAAAGTCCATCAAGGATACATCTACGTCCGGATGGAGTACCCGCTCGCGATCAAGCGATTTCAAATCGCTATCAAACAGGCTCGCGAGTACGGCCTTCTCGGCGAGAACATTCTTGATGCTGGGTTCACGTTCGACATCGATATTCGAAGAGGCGCCGGTGCGTTCGTCTGTGGCGAATCGACAGCGCTCATGGCATCGGTCGAAGGGAAACCCGGCGAGCCCCGTGCAAAATACATTCATACGGTTGAACGCGGTTTGTGGGAGCGGCCGACCTGTCTGAACAACGTGGAGACCTGGGCAAACGTCCCTCAAATCATTCTGAAGGGAGCTCAATGGTTCTCGAGCATTGGGACAGGAGACGTCTCAGCCGATCCATGGGGTGGCAGCAAAGGGACGAAGGTGTTCTCGTTGGCGGGGAAAGTCAACAACACGGGTCTCGTTGAAGTACCGATGGGAATTCCCCTTCGTGACATCGTCTTCAAAATCGGCGGTGGAATCCGGGATGGGAAGAAGTTTAAGGCAGTCCAGACGGGTGGACCGTCGGGCGGCTTCATTCCGGAGAGTCTGCTCGATCTTCCCGTCGACTACGAGGAGCTGACGAAAGTCGGCTCGATGATGGGTTCGGGCGGAATGGTGGTGACCGACGAAGATAACTGTATGGTCGATATGGCGAGATACTTCCTCGCCTTCACACAGGCAGAATCATGTGGGAAATGTACTCCATGCCGTGAGGGAACGAAACAGATGCTCGACATCCTCGACCGGATTTCGGTTGGCGAAGGAACGGAAGAGGATTTGGTGACGCTCGAAGACCTCTCGAATGTCATCGTCGAATCATCGCTCTGTGCTCTCGGCGGTTCGGCGCCCAACCCGGTCCTCACGACGCTGAAGTACTTCCGAGAAGAATATGAAGCACATGTGAAGGACAAGAAGTGTCCCTCACACACATGCCGCAAGCTGAACACATACAGCATTGACGAGAAGATCTGCCTCAAGCTCGGACACGGCTGCCATGTCTGTGTGAAACACTGCCCCGATGCTGCCATCATTGGAGAACGAAAGCAAGTGCACTACATCGACCCGGCCAAATGCAGCAAGTGCGGCGTTTGCTATGATGTCTGCAATTTTAAAGCGGTCCAAGTTGCCTAACGGACAGGAGAGCAAGCATGGTCACACTTAAGATTGATGACAAACAAGTTCAGGTGCCGGAAGATACCTCTATACTGAAGGCGGCTGAGAAAGCAGGTATCTGGATCCCGACACTCTGCTACTCTGAGCTGTTTGAACCGTACGGCGTCTGCCGACTATGTGTCGTTGAGGCCGTGAGAGGAAAGCGGAGCCGCGTCGTTACCTCATGCAACTATCCTGTGCGGGAAGGGATCAACGTTCTCACGAACTCTCCCAAGATCCAGTGGATTCGCAAGACGATCCTGGAACTGATGCTCGCCCGCTGGCCAAACGTGAAGGTTGTAAAAGACCTCGCCCGCGATGTGGGAGTCGAAAAGCCACGGTTCGTGAGCCTGCAGAGAGACGAGGCAGAGGATGCATGCATTCTCTGTGGGAAGTGCGTGAGCGTGTGCAGGGAAGTCGTACAGGCCAACGTGCTGGGATTTGCATACCGAGGTATCAAGCGAGAGATCGCCCTTCCATTTGGCGTCCAGTCGGAAGCCTGTATTGTCTGCGGTGCATGTGCTCACGTGTGTCCGACCGGGCACATCAAGATGGTCGTGGAGGATTACAAAGGGAAGAAGCCGGAGTTCACACTTGGCCCGAAGACGGCCATCTACGTCCCGACGCTACAGGCGGTACCGCGCGTGCCGGTCATTGACGCTGACTCCTGCATCCACTTCAAGACCGGCGGATGCGAATATTGCGCAAAAGTGTGTGAGCCAAATGCCATCAACTTCGGAATGAAAGATGAGGTAGAAGAAATTGAGGTCGGGCAAATACTCGTGGCTACAGGCTTCGATATTTTCGATGCTTCCGCGATGGCCCAGTATGGCTACGGCACGCTCGACAATGTGTACAGCTCCCTCGAATTTGAAATGATGTTGAATTCAACGGGCCCGACGAACGGACAAGTCTTGACGAAAGATGGCAGAGAGCCGCGGTCGGTTGCGATTGTCCACTGTATCGGTTCCAGAGATACAAATCACCACTCCTACTGCTCACGTGTTTGCTGTATGTACGCCCTGAAGTATGCACACCTCGTTCATGACCGAACGAAGGCCTCGATATATCAGTTCTATATTGATATGCGTGCTTTTGGCAAGGGGTATGAGGAATTCTATGTGCGTATCCTCGATAAGGGAGTGAAGGTGATCCGGGGTAAGGTGGCAGAGGTTGTTGAAGCGCCGCCGGCGCAAAAAGACGAGGGTTCGCTCGTCGTTCGGTGTGAGGATACTCTTGCCGGAAAATTATTGGAGATCCCAGTTGACATGGTGGTTCTCTGCAACGCCATCGAGGCGAGAAGAGACAGTGATGCCGTCAGGAGGCTCTTTTCAATCAGCAAGAGCCCGGACGGGTTCTTCCTCGAACGGCATCCGAAACTCGATCCTACGTCGACAATGACCGATGGTGTGTATATTGCAGGGTGCGCGCAAGGTCCAAAAGATATCCCGGACGTGGTTGCCCAAGCCAGCTCGGCAGCGGCACGCATGCTCTCATTTATCTCCAAAGGCGAGGTTGAGATTGATCCCGTCCGTGCGTTTGTCCAGGAAGAGTACTGCAGCGGCTGCAAGATCTGTAATAGCCTGTGTCCGTACACTGCCATTGAGTTCCTGGCGGAGAAGAAGGTTTCGCATGTGAACGAAGCACTCTGCAAGGGATGTGGGACGTGCGTTGCAGCCTGTCCCTCCTCAGCGATGACGGGTCACGGATTCACAGACGCTCAGATTCTCGCAGAACTGGATGGAATCATGGTTTAGGTCTTCGAACGTAAAAACAAGCGGAATTGCTTTAGAGATCGGAACATTGGAAAGGTAATGACACATGGCATTTGAACCGAAAATCATCGGATTCCTCTGCAATTGGTGCTCTTACACGGGAGCAGACCTCGCCGGCGTTTCCCGGATCAAGTCTGCCCCCAACGTCAGGGTCATCCGAACAATGTGTAGCGGAAGAGTCGACCCCTCGTTCATCCTCAAAGCATTTCAGATCGGCGCTGATGGCGTCATCGTGATGGGTTGCCATTTGGGCGATTGCCATTATCAGGAGGGGAACTACAAGACCATCAGACGTATCCCGTTTCTCAAACGTCTGGTCAAGGGCTTCGGCATTGATCCGCGACGGCTCAGGCTCGAGTGGGTATCGGCATCGGAAGGCGACAGGTTCGCCCGCATCGTGAACGAATTTACGGAAGAAATCCGATCCCTCGGTCCACTTAAGCTCCAGGTTCACACAGAGTTGCGGAAAACGATCCACGAGCCGGTCGAAGTCGTGTGAAAGAGTCCTTTACCCCAAGGAGATTACCATGGCGAAACCAAAATTGGCACTGTATTGGGCGGCGAGCTGCGGCGGATGCGAAATCGCTGTGCTCGACGTCCAGGAAAAAATCCTCGATGTCGCCAACGCGTTCGACATCGTATTCTGGCCCGTTGCGATGGACTTCAAATACGCCGACGTCCGCAAGATGGAGGACAAGAGCATAGACCTCTGTCTTTTCAACGGGTCGATCCGCAACTCTGAGAATGCAGAGATCGCCCATCTCCTTCGAGCGAAATCGAAAGCGCTCGTTGCGTTTGGCTCCTGTGCGCTCGAAGGTGGCATCCCCGGTCTTGCCAATCTCACCACGAAGCAAGAAATTCTCGAATTCGTTTACAGGGGCTCGCCTTCGACGGTGGTCACGGATGGAGGGGTCTTCCCCCAGCAGCACACAAAGGTGCCAGAGGGCGAGATTGAGATTCCAGAGATGTGGGAGACCGTGAAATCGCTCGACCAGGTCGTCGAAGTCGACTACTACATACCTGGATGCCCACCGGTGCCAAATCAAATCTGGGGTGTCATCGAGTACATCTTGAGCGGTAAGCCGCTGCCGCCGAAAGGATCCGTCATCGGCGCCGGGGTGAAGACGTGTTGCGACGAATGCAAGCGAGAGCGGAAGGAGAAGAAGCTGAAGCAGTTCTTTCGCCCCTATGAGATCGAGACCAAGCCAAGTGAGTGTCTCCTCGATCAGGGTATCGTTTGTATGGGGCCGGCAACGCGAGACGGCTGCGGTGCACTCTGCCCAGCGGCGAACATGCCCTGCCGCGGCTGCTATGGACTGCCACCGAACGTCATGGATCAGGGTGCAAAAATGGTGAGCGCGCTCAGTTCGGTCATCGACGCACACGAGCCGGCGGAGATCGAACGAATCCTTGACCAGATCTCTGACCCCATGGGCACATTCTACAGGTTCTCGCTCGCTCACTCAATTCTGCGGAGGGTTGAAAAGTCATGAAGCAGATCAAAATCGATCCGATCACGAGACTGGAAGGTCACGGAAAGATTGATATTTTTCTCGATGACAATGGAGAGGTAGCAAACACGTACTTCCAGATACCGGAACTCCGTGGTTTTGAGCAGTTTTGCGTCGGCAGACCGGTCGAGGAGCTGCCGCGCATCACCACGCGCATCTGCGGAGTATGTCCGGAAGCCCACCACATGGCCTCTGTCAAAGCGTGCGATGCAGTCTTCCACGTCGATCCGCCGCCGACAGCAAAGAAGCTCCGCCAGCTTCTGTATAATACGTTCTACGCAGGTGACCATACGACACACTTCTATGCCCTGGGCGGACCCGATTTCGTCGTGGGACCGGATGCTCCGGCTGCCGAGCGCAACATACTCGGGGTCGTCAAGAAAGTTGGCCTGGAGATCGGCGGCAAGGTCATAGAAATGCGGAAGCGAACACAGGAAGTCATCAAGACGATCGGCGGAAAACAGACGCACCAGGTGACCTCTCTCCCCGGAGGCATCAGCAAGGGACTTACCGAGGAGGAACGGAAGCAGATCGAGGAACACTGCAGATGGTTTGTCGAGTTCGGGAAATTTACGATTCAGATCTTTGAGGATGTTGTGCTGAAGAACAAAGCATATGTTGATCTGATACTTTCCGACACGTACGCGCACAAGACCTATTATATGGGTCTCGTCGACGAGAAAAACAGGGTCAATTTCTACGATGGGAGGGTGCGCGTTGTGGATCCGGAAGGGAAAGAGTTCGTGAAGTACGCCCCGCACGAATACTTGGACAACGTGGCCGAACACGTCGAGCCGTGGACGTACCTCAAATTCCCGTTCCTGAAGAAGGTGGGGTGGAAGGGGTTTGTGGATGGGAAGGAGAGTGGTGTGTACTGTGCGACGCCGCTGTCTCGGCTCAACGCTGCGGATGCAATGCCGACCCCGCTTGCGCAGGCAGAGTACGAACGCATGTATTCGACCCTTGGCGGGAAACCGGTGCACGCCCGGCTCGCGACACACTGGGCGCGCATCATCGAACTCCTGAGCGGAGCCGAGATGGCGCTCGATTTGGCCCGCGATCCTGAGATTACCGGCACGTGTATCCGCGCCATTCCGAAAGAGAAGCCAACAGAAGGGGTCGGCATCGTCGAGGCGCCACGTGGAACCTTGACCCACCACTACGTCACCGACGAAAAGGGGATTCTGAAGAAAGTGAACTTGATCGTGGGGACAACGAACAACTACGCACCGATCGCAATGTCGATCCACAAAGCTGCGAAAGGCCTTATCAAGAAGGGATCACAAGTGACAGACGGGGTCCTGAATATGATCGAGATGGCCTTCAGGGCGTATGATCCTTGCTTTGGGTGTGCCACACACGCACTTCCCGGTCGGATGCCCCTTGTCGTTCGCATTCGAGACAAGAACGGAGAGGTCCTCGAGGAAATCAAAAGGCTCTGAATATCGACCTCTAGAATACCCCAAGCGCAAGTGACAGGAAGTCCGTTCATTCAACTCGCCAGGCAGGGTTCTCGAGCAGACCCTCGGGGGCAAAGGAACTGATTTCCCTTTGATGCCTCCCGCGACCAGGTCAGGGCTGATTGCGTTCGAAGCTAAAGAAGTGTATCATGCCGCCGGTCGCGGTTTGTCCCGCGCAAGGCCTCACGTCGCGGACATTTGGTGAGGTTCCACCATGCTTTTTCCTTCGCACCGCCCCGCAGTCCCCGAACCAGAAAGTTGAGTATGGCAATCTCCGCTGCCGACAAGCTGACCTGTAGCGAATGCCACCGCGAAGTCAGAGAGGAAGACCAGTTCTGTCCGAACTGCGGAAGC
>Ga0194112_10006881_pt1 | contig 14911 bp, 12 predicted proteins | sample TA2MahC400mmetaG_FD_146191 | JGI IMG/M metagenome (GOLD analysis project Ga0194112, IMG submission 146191) | Freshwater microbial communities from Lake Tanganyika, Tanzania - TA2015016 Mahale Deep Cast 400m | ecosystem: Environmental > Aquatic > Freshwater > Lake | place: Tanzania: Lake...
TCACCCAAGATCTTGTGATAAATTCTCTTAGCTAACTTCTTGTTGGTTGTTTCCGCAGATTTTCGTATCTGTCTTCCCTTGTAAGTGAACCTCATCCACCAGGTTTGGCCTCTATGATACAAGCCCATGTTCCGCCTCCTTTCTGAGGCCCTTGTCTTTACCTGGTTTCTCCAGGAAAGAAGTATATCGATTTCCTTTAACCTCTGCAATACTCTTTTTAATGATGCGATCAATGTCTTGTGCTTCTCTGCCTGTTACCCTTAAGATTTGCCTGGCCTTTCTCTCTTCATCTACTCTCTCCTTTCTGAATCCCTCGACCCATGCCTCCAGATCCTTTCTTTTGAACCTCACAATCCTTCCAAGTCTGTAATGGGGTATTTGTCCTAAGCTTGCCCACTGGTAGACGGTTGATGGCCTGACGCTGAGCAGTGAGGCAACGTCATGGACTGTAAGAAATTTATCTGATTTATCGACTTCTGGTATGATCTTCTCAAACATCAACATATTCCCCAAAGAACTCCAATCCTCTTGCCTTAGCCTAAGCTCTGAGATCCCTGAGTTGCAAATCGGGATCCTGAACCCTGTCAGAGGTTGAAACCCGTATCTCTACCTCCAAGGTTTTTTATGTAGCACAGCTTTATGGTGTTCCATATATAGTATTACTGTCGGAGCTGTTGACCAGAGGGAGGAGATTAGCTTTTTCCAGTAGGGGACCCGCTTCCAGAAGGAATAAAAGCCAAAGAATTCGGGAAGGCTATTTTTATTTGACAAAATCCCCATTTTTTATTAAATTTATTTTGTAGGAACGGGAAAAGGTGAAAAATATATTTCTGAAAGGAGGTGGGTAAATAAAGGGGAACAGTTAAAATAAGATAAAGTGATTTAAGGTAGAGCATGGCTCGAAAATGATTTTGAGAACGTTGAAGGAAGTTTTTGTTTGGATCTTCGGACTAAAGTTTGAAAGGTGGTTGCCTAATATAGGCCAGTGAAGGGATTTTAAGGAATTAAAAGGGGTGTCAGGATTTTTGGGAGAGAGTTTTCTTTCCCTGAGCGTGTGTCTTTTAAGAGATGAGATGTTTTTACCCCTGATTTTAAGGGGAGTAGCTTGCCAGATGACCTCTGGTTGATAGGTATAGGGAAGCCAGGGCGTACCAATATTACCTGCCTTAGCAGTTAAGTTACCGATTCTTCAAAAATAGGGATTTATCACTGGACATCAAAGTTGGGGAACTTCTCCGCTGATTTCACCAGTGTACCAATCTAATTATTTTAACTGATCTCCTAAAAAACCAAATGATTAAACTGGATGGAAATATTCTGGGAGCTAATCTCTCAAAGGGTCAAGACTCCCCATAAGATCAGCCCTCAGAATCTAACAGGTTTGGTTTCAGAAGTCTTGTTTGTAAATTAGGTAAATTAGGAGGTCAAAGGAAATGAAAGAAATTCTTGAGGCAATTAACAAGACAAAGAATACTCCGTTTTTTTGGCAATATACTGATCTTGATCGGCTCGAAGAACTCTTCATACCTTCGGGGTGGAAAAGGCAGCACGTTATTACGAAGGAACTTTTTGATAATGCCCTGGATGCGATTGAAAGGACAACCGTTCGTGGGGAAATAACCATAGTACTTACCCCACAGGGAGTGTTCAGGGTCAGAAACCCTGGAACCATCCCGCTTCACGAATTGACCAAGTTTGTAGACCTCAATCTGGCATATACATCGAAATCTGGCAAGAGGAGCCTGCTCCGTGGCGCCCTTGGCTATGGTTTGAGGATTGCAATCATGCTCTCGGATCTTGAGACCCGTCCCTTTGTAATCAGGACAGATGGAAAGCAGTTCGAGGTTCGGTTGATTGACAGGCTTTCTTGGGATCCAAAGAGAGTCCTTGAGTTGAGGGAGACCGGAAATGCGCCATTCAGAGGAGAGGTAGAGGTTGAGGCATGTCTGCCGGGTGTAGAAGGGGTACAGGATCTCATTACTTCGTTTGTTACCGTTAACCCGCATGTGCAGTTTACAGTCAACATAGACGGCACGGAGAGAAGGTTCAAAAGGACTGCAAGGACTTACCAAAAGGACGTGAGACTCGATTTAAACCGATATGACGAGGATGATGAGCTTAAAGAGCTTATTCGTTCTTACAAATATGATGCTGAATCAGCAGCTTGCCTCTTCCTCGATGGAAGTCAACTCTATGAAATGAAGAGATGGCTTCCCCAGACATTAAAAGATGACAGGTGGACAGAAAATAAGGATTTTCCCAGATTTATGAAAAAACTCCGCTCACTGTATGAAGTAAACCCCGTGAGGCCTACACCTTTTGGCGAAAAGGCGCTCAAGTCAAGAATCATGCAAGTCCTGGAACTATCGAAAAGAGATATGAGGTATGGGTCGATTAACCCGCACGAAAACCTGAAAGGCAGCCGAGGCGATGACCTGAATGGAACCGTGGAATTCGTCAGACTCGGGGGAGAAAGGATTCACGTTGTATCAATAAACGGCACGGTACTACCCAGGGAGAGACTTGTGGTCGAGACACCATGGAAGTTATTGCCAAGTAGTGTTGAGGCCCTCGCGAGAGGAAAGGATGGCATGGGAGGCATTGTCTTTATTTATCAAACCACTGATCAGATTTTCAAAGGTTTAAACAAGATGGAAAGGGTATCGATAGACAACGAAACAGTTGCAAAGTTGATTGTTCCTCCGGGTGAGAGGGATGAGATGAAAAGGAAGGGTTCCCGTATTGAGTGGATCAACCCCCAGTGGCTTAAAGGCAAAGAAGCACAGGGCTATAAGGATGAGAGGATGCAAAAACTTTTCTCAAAACAACACGAAAGACTTTCCCTCCTGGCAGATGAGATTGTGCCACTTGTGAATAAACTCTTCAAGGAAGTCGGAAGGGTTTCCTCCAGGCAGGTCTATTATCAGGCTGTGGTGGGTGGACTCATTTTCAATACCTCAAGATCATCTAAGAACTTTAACAGATTTCTCATTAGACTGCGGGAATGGGATATTCTTGAATACGATTTATTCGAAGACCGCTCAAGAAGGATATACAGGCCCAGCCTTTTGAGCTTCAATGTCTCTCCTGCACAGTACTGTTGTGACCTCATCTCAAGAATCGGTCAGCCAGACCTGGACATCTGGGAAGATCAGGACTACTACGTAGAGCTCTGGGTTGAAAAAGAGGCGCTTTTATCTCTACTTCAGGAGATCAAAGAAAAATGGAGGATTTCAACCTTTCCGCTCAAGGGTTTTGCATCGAGACAGAAGTTATACGAGGCATACAAGCACCTGAAATTTAAGAAGATGGAGGGCAAGAGGTGCGTTATTCTCTACATGGGTGATCTTGATCCATCCGGAATTGCCATTTTCAAGGCATTGAAGGAAAAACCCTTAAGGCAGTGGAGGAGCGATCTAAAGGAATTTTTAAAGTCAAAGGAGAACTTTGTCTTGGAGGAGGATGGAGAAGGAGGCTGCAGCGAGAAAGATGAGATTAACGAGAAGGACGAGATCGAAGGGGTGCTTTGCGAAAGACTTATGGATGTAACGGAGATCGAGAGAATAGCATTAACGGAAGATCAGGTTGAGCAATACCTTAAGCCCTACGGACTCTTCAATCCTGATGCCCAGGAGGTCAAGATGTCTGATACCAGGGCTAAGGCGTTCCTTGAGGAGTTTGGAAAAAGGCTCGGCAATAAGTGCTACGAGCTTGATGCCCTCTCGCCAAAAGTTTTTCTAAAAATTGCCTATAATATAATTGGAAGATATTTTGATCCTTCTAAAGCAGGAGATGAAGATGGGTGGAAGAGGCGTTTTAAAAAATACAGAGATAGCCTTTCAAAGATTGCCCCGGTATTCATATCAAAGCTTGAGACTCACAGTGCAGAAGAAATAATCGAGGCGATGAACAAACCTCGATAGTTCATCTGCTCTGCTTACCACAACTCCGGTCCACTGTTCTCGCCGGTGAAATGAGTCCTGAACAGGGATGCAGTTTGAGCCCACAAGGTCTTTTTCTTTATCAACCTGGGTTTAGAATACAAGGAAAGTCAAATATAGTCTTTTTTAAGGGGATTCAAAGGAAATTTTGACTATACTTAACTACTATTGAAAGAGATCCTGGGTTCCTCCCTCTCTCCCGGGAGCAGGGATGACCTTCTTCGGCCATCTTACGGCCTCTGCTCCCTCTTACTTTACTCTTTTCTTCAACTTTTTCAGAATTACCATTTTTCCCTCCTTAAGGACTTCATTACCTTTTTTGGGGTTTTAGTCATTTTTTATCGCAAAAAAACCATTTCAGAAGTAATACTATTATGGAGAGAGAAAAATCTCTCCCCTCTGGTTGAGGGCAGGGGAGTATTTTCGGGTAGGCCAGATGGTCGAAATAATATTTTTCGTAGGATAAAAAACCGAATGGTCAGCTCCCCCAATAATTGCGGCTGGCGAACTGAATATGGTAGCTGGTTTTTCCACATAAACCATCCCAAAATAGGGCTAAAAGTGGGATGGATTTTTGTTGCCTTTTGACCCCTGTTACCACTTTGTTCCCACATAACAGTAATACTTATTATATAGTAAACTACAATTTCGAAGGGTCTTTTTATTCCCCCCTTGAGGGGGGTCAGGGGGGTGATAGGGTCGTAAGACCCTTTTCTGCTGCCTGCGTGGATATCAGCTTGGAGTATCTTTCAAGGTAAGGTTTCGAAAAAGTAATACTAAGGAAGGAGGCAACCATGGTCAATTATGAAAATAAGGAGTTAGAAAGTCTTATTCGCAGGGGGTCATTTCTTAGTCCATCCGATCAGTTTCAACTGGTAGATTCATTGATGAAGCTTTTGGAGAAAAAAGACTCTTATTGGGCTGCAAAGGTTCATATTGAGGGGTTGCCACGTCTTCCCTTGAGGAATCAGGTTCATATTGCTGCAAGATGGGGGAATGCGATTAAGTTGGATCAGCCTTTAGCTCTAAGTGTCTGTTCTGCACTAAACAATGCAATCAATCTTAGAAGGAAGCCTGAGGGTTGGATGGAGAGCAGGTTGGAGAAAGACCCCGGTTTAACTCCCAGGAGGCTTGCTTATGAATGTTTCTATTATTTGAGGTTAAAGAGGGAGATGATGCCTTTTTTAATAAATATGGGGCGTAAGGTTAAAAGGAGAGTTTGCGCCAGGAGAAGGAGAGCTCTTAAGGATGGAGCCTCAGCCGAGCTTAAGGTGAGGGAAATGGGTTCGTCTGAGGATCTCTGTTCTGAAGAGGGAGGCCTGATACGAATCGATTTTGGGGCAGAGGGGCTATCTGGTGAGAAAAAAGGGGGTTAAGGTATTTGGCATTCATCATCTCCCGTTTGGAATTAATTCTTACACCACTATTGATGACGTAAGGCAGTGGGCGGAGGGGACTTACTCTTCCTGTGACGAAATGTCTTCTCCTGGTGATGCTCCCATGGTCATATGTCCTTTGGGGATGATAGATCATAGATTAGCCACATCGATATAACCGATCAGGTCGACGACCCTATCGATCTGGTTAATCAGGTTGCGGGCTTATTTTTATGAATAGGAGGGATTAATGTTAGAGATTGGAAAAAAAGACATCAAAGACAATGGTCTTGCTTTTGAAAGTAGCTGCAATCAGACCACAGAGCCTCGGACAGGGCAGGGAGTTTCTCATTTTTGGTCTCAGGATGTCCTTTCAGAGTTCTTTGAACCTTACAGGAAATTCTTTAAGATTTATTCAACAAGTGATGGGTTTTTATCCATACTTGATCTTCTCGATCGTGAGGGTCATTGTTCTTCTGTGGTGAAGTCAGACAGATTCAGGGAGGGGTATCCCTTGCAGGTCTTTGAAGCTCTTAAGGGGGTTACTCTCAGGGATCACAGCGTAAATGTTGCAAGACAGATGCTTAAACTTTTAAAGAAGAAGTATCGCGATTATGAAAATCTCATTCCCAAAGCCTTAATTGTCTCCTTCGGTCATGATCTTGGGAAGATTCCTTCTCTTGAATTAGCCAGTAGGGACGAAGTGGCAGACCATTCCGAGTTAGGGGCCGGAAAGGTCGGGCAGTTTTTTTCTTCCGAGGGGTCTCCCTTGTGGGTTTCTTCCGTCCTTGGGGTGATAAGGAACCATCACAGGCTTGTGGATGATTCTCTAACGCTCCTTCTTCAGAAGGCGGATACTCTGGCAAGGCAGGAGGAGGCTTTGGCAGGGATGTCTGGTTTCAGGTCGGTCAAATGGGATGATTGGTTTGATCCCTCGGGTTTTTTTAAGTTTCTGTTGCCTCATATAAACGAGGTTCAGTATCCTGGAAAGTGGGAGGCCTTCAGTTTCGGTTCTTATGTTTATTTTTCACCTTATTCTCTCTATGATTGGGCGAGGGGGTATTCTCTTGAGAGGAAGGTTCTGGAGATGAGTCTATGGAGGGTTCTTGAAAGGGAAGAGGTTCTTCGTAAGATAGTGGGCAGTTTAAGGAGGGTGGGTTTTATCTCTGACCAGTTGCCGGAGGGAGCGGTAGGGAGAAGTTATGAGGTAAGGATGAGTATCGTCCGTAGCGTAAGGCTTTTTCTTACTCCTGTGAAGATTGATTCCTTTGGGGTGCTTCCTCATAAATTAGAGAAGAAGAAGATGGGTAAGTTGAGTCTAATTCGTTCGGTAAGACCCCACTACAGGGGTTATTCTACCGAGGATTCTTTTCCCTCTGGGAGCTGGTGAATATGGATAAGGAATTTCTTATTCCTTTTTCCAAATGTCTTTTTATCTACGATTGCAGGTTTCTTAATCCCCCGCTTTACGAAGAGCCTTGTAAAAAACCCTCCGAACAGCGTTCGTTGAAAGAGGTCCCTTCCGAGAAGGGTTACAGAACAGCCAGTCCCGGGGCCGATACTTCTTCCAGTACTCCCGTAAAATATCCAAATTCCGCTTGCCCAATAATGTATACCGATCCCTGTTCCCTTTCCCATGGGCCACCCGAATCATCATCCGCTGACTGTCGATATCCGTCAGCTTCAATTGAGGGGCTTCGCTGATCCGCAGACCCGCAGAGTAGATCGTCATCAGGATCGCTCGATGTTTGAGATTCTTAATCGCTCCAAACAGAGCCTCCACCTCCTGTTGAGACAGAACAGTCGGAAGCCTCCTACCCCCCTTCCCCTTGGGAATCCGGAACCCTTCCCAATCCCTCTTGAGCGTCGTCTCATAAAAAAACTTCAACGCCCCGTAGGCTTGAGTGACCGCTCCCTGAGAAACCTTTCGCTCCTTGATGAGATAATGAAGGTACTCTCGAATCTCTGGGTCCCCCAATTCCGCAAGGGATCGATGAAAGTAAAGGGCAAACCTCCTAACACAGGCCAAATAAGTGCTCCTCGTGTGAGGACTGAAATTCCTTAACTCCAAATCCCTCTTCATCTGATCGTGTAATCTTCCCATGACCGCTCTCCTTTCTTTAACTGTGGATTTAGTAACCTCCACGTTCTATCAGAAAAGAAAGCAGGCTGGAACTGCTGAACCCGTGAAGAAGAGACAGGACACTTCGGAAGAACACTCCCTCGCGACAACCTATTCTGTTATCAAAGAACTAACGGTTTAAACTACCGCGAAGCGGTTTCGTTCATCTCACCAAATTCGACCCTTCCAATGATCCTAGTTGAGCAGAAGGAGTTCGAAGAGTCCAAGAAGCAAATTTTTCAGCTTTTGGAGACTTCTTGAATTAATTCGCGATTAAGTCTAAAATTAATATGTCAGTGAGGAGTTTTCAAATGAAGATTCACAACCTCAGGAAGAAATATTTCCTTCTTCTTATTTATTCTTTTTAGTTTATTAACCTTTCTTTTTGTTACTATGAGGAAAGGAACGTTAAGACACATTACGATCCCCCATTTAAAAAACCTTGTTTAAGCAAAAGTGTTGGGAAGGGTCTGGTAGTGGTAGAATAAGTTCGGAACAATATGGATTTAAAGTGGAATCCCACTGATCTGTGGTAGCAATGAAGAAGAAAATGGCGAAAACTATGGACCCCCATGTTTTAAGACGCAAGTTAGCTGAGGACTTTCGAACCCTATCACATCAAATATTACAATATGCAAACCGAGGTATCTTGAGGATTAATTTCCAGCAAGAAGTCTCGAAGATGATCATGGAGTTCTCGGGATGCGATGCGGTTGAACTATGGGTGAAGGACCATGATAGATACTACCGTTGTAGAGGGAGCCGGCACCCTGGGGCATCTTTCTCCTTTGAAATAACTCCATGCGCACAAGATGAAAACGGCGACACCGCCCCTCGTTCTGATGAGGATGCAAAAATATTCTATCTGTGCAGGGACATTATCCTTGGTCACGTTGACCTATCTCAACCCGGTTTCACGAAAAATGGAAGTTTCTGGACAGGCGACATAAAGAAAACAATCCTTCCCTGTTCAAAGACTGATAAAAAATCTCGTGTTAAAGGTTTTAACATCAACGGTGACTACCGATCCCTTGGCCTGATTTTACTTCTATTCGATCACCAAAACATTGGGCTTTTACAATTGAAAAGTCATCGCAGAAACTACTTTAAAAAGAGTGAAATAGAACTCTACGAAGACCTCGCCCAGAGCCTTGGAATTGCGTTGGCACACAGACATGCCCAGTGGGGTTTACGTGAACGAGTGAAGGAAATGACATGCTTTTATGGTATAGCTCGCTTGGCCGTCCAGCCTAACGTATCGATGGAAGAGATTCTGCAGGGCATTGCGGAGATTCTTCCTCCGGCCTGGTTATATCCTGAAATTGCCTCAGCTAGGATTATTTTGGATGGGCATTCGTATTCAACCCCTGGTTTTCAAGAAGGAAGGCACAAACAGACGTCAGATATAATCGTGAGTGGGAAACTGCGAGGTATGGTTGAGGTGGTCTACTCAGAGGAGAAACCTGAGCTTGATGAGGGACCATTCCTTAAAGAGGAGCGAAACCTGATTGATACTGTTGCAAAAGAGGTGGCAATTATTATCACCCAGAAACAGGCTGAACAGGACAAATTGGTGCTCCAGGAACAGCTCAGACATGCTGACCGATTGGCCACTATCGGGCAGCTTGCTACAGGTGTCGCCCACGAACTGAATGAACCCTTAAGTAATATCTTAGGATTTGCCCAACTCGCAAAGAAATGCCAAGGCCTTCCCAAACAGGCCGAGTTGGACATCGAGAAGATCTTGACTGCCTCTTTGAATGCACGGGAAGTCGTCAAGAAACTTCTGATATTTGCTCGAAAATTGCCTCCAAGAAAGACAAAAGTCAATTTGAATCAGTTGGTCGAAGAAGGACTCCATTTTTTTGAATCTCGGTGCGTCAAAGAGGGCATTGAACTGGTTCGTTCACTTTCTCCTGACCTGCCAGAGATTGCTGCGGATCCGGCACAGTTGAATCAAGTTCTTGTCAATCTGATCATCAATGCCTTGCAGGCAATGCCAACAGGCGGGAGATTGACAATACAGACTCTTACTGGTAAAGGCTACGTCTCGCTCATTGTGGAAGACACAGGGATTGGCATGAACAAAGAGGTAATGAAGCAGATATTCACTCCATTTTTTACAACGAAGGACGTTGGCCAAGGAACAGGGTTGGGACTGCCTGTTGTGCATGGAATTGTGACATCGCACGGAGGTTCTATCAAAGTTGAGAGCAAACTCAATCAAGGTTCGAGGTTCGAGATCCAACTACCCGTGACGGGTTCACAAGATGTTGAAGGAGGTAACTAAATGGCAGATTCGGTTAAGAAAGAACGGATTCTGGTTGTAGATGATAATCCAAATACATTGGAGGTTCTCCAGAGAAACCTGACATCACAGGGATACCAGGCCTTCATTGCCTCTAATGTAGCTGAAGCCATCAAAATACTTGACGTTGCACCCATTGATTTGGTCATCACGGACTTCAAAATGCCGGGGGTCAGCGGTCTTGATTTAGTAAGGCATGTCCGAGAAAACTTTAAAGAGACCGAGGTCATGATGATTACCGGTTACCCCACAGTCGAAGGAGCGGTCAAGGCGGTTAAGACCGGGGCCGAGGAGTATCTGACCAAACCTTTTACCGACGAGGAACTCTCCTCGGCTGTCCGTAGGGCACTCGACAAACTCCATGTTCGCAGGGCTGCACAAGTCCGATCGCATCGGGCACAGCCAGCTTCTTACGGCCTTATCGGTGAGTCAGGGGCAATGCAAAAGGTTTTTAGTGCCATAGCCAAAGCTGCATCAGCTTCTGCCACGGTACTCATCTTAGGAGAAAGCGGCACAGGTAAAGAACTTTTAGCGCGAGCCATTCACTACAATAGTTCAAGGGCTTCTGCACCATTCGTGCCTGTAAACTGCGGAGCTATCCCCGGAGAACTGTTGGAAAGCGAACTTTTCGGACATATCAAAGGGGCCTTTACTGGAGCTAGCGAAACCAGAGCAGGCTTCTTTCAAACGGCTGATGGTGGTACAATCTTTCTTGACGAAATCAGTGAGACAAGCCTTTCAATGCAAGTAAAACTTCTACGAGTGCTTCAGGATAGGGAAGTCTGCATGGTTGGGTCGAGCCGTTCTCGAAGAGTAGATGTGAGGATTCTGGCATCGACCAACAAAGACTTGTCCAGTTTGGTAAAGAAGGGAGTATTTCGGGAAGACCTTTTTTTCCGCATCAATGTCATTACGATTGAAATACCTCCGTTGCGGGAAAGAGGAGATGATATTTTGCTTTTAACCAAGTATTTCACAAACAAGTTTGCCGAGGAATTAGGTAAACCGACACTTCGGTTTACCGATAATGCACTACAAGTGCTAAAAAATTATCATTGGCCAGGCAACGTGAGAGAGCTTGAGAATGTCATCCAGCGCCTCGTAGTCATGACGGATGGGGACCTCATTGAGGTTCCTGATCTACCGTCACTGATGCGTTTTTCAGCCCTACGGGAGACAGGTCTTCATAGGACTCTCGCTGAAGTGGAAGCCGAATATATTCGCAATGTCTTGGTAAGTGTAGATGGCAACAAGACACGGGCAGCGGAGATACTCGGAATTGACCGCAAGACGTTGCGAGAAAAACTGAAACTCTATGGAACACACTTGACATGAGTAACCCTCTTTCGAGGAAATTCTCACCAGCGGTTCAAATCTCCCCAACGACTCTCCCCTTTTTCATTGATCACCTAACATAGGATAGAACATTTTCAAAAAGATTGTATCCCCTAATCCCTCGATTTTTCTTAGCCTTTTCCAATAAGTAATATTCCAGACCGAAAAGAATAGCCATCTGTTTCGAGAGTCTCATTTTTGGCAACAGAATTGCTCTATTCTCTCATGAAAATACCTCAAATAAAAAAGAAGGGGAGAAAGTATGAAGAGAATTACCCAACCGACTAAAAAGAGAAAGGAATTAAGAATTGATTTAAGAGAGAAAGAATATGTTGGTTTATGTTCCTCCTGTAAAACTGCCTCGAGCTGTACTTATACAAAAGATCTTAGGAGACCGGTTTTACAATGTGAAGAGTTTGATGGCTATGAACCTCATCCAGTGAGACCTGTTGTTAAAAACATTTTATTAACGGCTGCCCCTGAATTCAGGGCCAATGCTGAGGAGAAAGATTCAGGTAAATACAAAGGACTATGCAGCATTTGTGAAGACCGTAAAACATGCACTTTTATAAAACCTGAGGGAGGGGTCTGGCATTGCGAGGAATACCGGTAAGATGACCAAATCATCATCTTAAAGGGAAAGTTTTTGTATGAAGGAAAAGATATGGAACCGGAACATATCCTGAGAATAGTAGAGCATCACACCAGCAGCAAGGGCGGACTGATCTCCATCCTCGAAGAAATCCAGGCGAAGTACAGCTACCTCCCCGAAAAGGCGCTAAGGATCGTGGCCCAAAAGACCGGACACTCAATGGTGGATATCTATGGTGTGGCCACCTTCTACAAATCGTTCAGTTTAAAACCCCGGGGGATACATCTTATCTCCGTCTGTCTGGGCACCGCCTGCCATGTCCGTGGTGCTCAATCTATTATTCAGGAGTTTAAAAACCAGCTGGGAATTGGGGCTGGTGAAACGGCACCGGACAATGAAGTCACCCTGGAGACGGTGAACTGCCTCGGAGCCTGTGCGCTCGGACCGATTGTTGTTGTGGATGGACATTACTTCTCCAATGTCAATCCACCGAAGGTGAAAGAAATTATCTATAAAACCAAGGCCGGGCTCGATCGGGTCGATATTACTACGGATGAGCGAATTTTCCCTCTGGAGGTTTGCTGTCCGCGATGCAATCACAGTTTAATGGACCCCCATCACTATATCGACGGCCACCCTTCCATCCGGGTGACGGTCTCTTTTGGAGATAAGCATAGATGGGTAAGACTCTCCTCTCTTTACGGCAGTTTCGCCGTGGGTCAGGAATATGAAGTCCCAATCGACTCAGTGGTTAACTTTTTCTGTCCTCACTGCCATGCCGAATTGATTGGCACCTCAGATTGCATGACCTGTGGCGCACCCATGGTGCCGATGCTAATACGCAGTAAAAGGGGGGTTGTGCAGATCTGTTCGAGGAGGGGGTGTAAGGGGCATATGTTAGATCTTATGGGGAATCAACTTCCGATTGAACGAGATGGAAGTAACGAAGCCCGTTAAAGGGATTCAAGACAGATATAAAAAAGAACGGACTTATGGAAAAGCTCAAATCGATTGATGATTTACTGATCCTGCAAAACAGGCTGGTTGCTCATAGGGATCCCCGAATTCCAATCATTGTTATTCCGGCGGGGACGTGTGGTCAAGCAAGTGGTGCCAATGACCTCATTCGTATTGCAAAACGCGAACTTCTAGCCAAGGAACTAACAGATAAAATACATTTGCGTATCACTGGTTGCCATGGATTTTGTCAAGTGGAACCTTCGGTAGTTGTCGAGCCATTTGGAACCTTCTACCCGAAGGTTGGCCTCAAGGATATGGTTCGGATCATCGAGGCTGTAGCCAAAGGTGAGATCATTGAGGACTTTCTCTTTGTGGACCAAGAAACCGGGAAGCCTATTGAGAAACAGAGTCATATACCGTTCTTTAAAAGGCAAGTCCGGACCCTCCTTTCTCTCAATGAGAAGGTCGATCCGATTCGCATTTTTGACTACATTGAGAACGGAGGGTATCTGCCGCTAGTCAAAGTACTATCCAATGGTAATCCCCATTGGGTGGTAGAGGAGGTTAAGGCTTCTGGGCTGCGCGGCCGGGGTGGTGCAGGGTTTCCCACGGGTCTGAAGTGGGAGCTTCTAGCCAAGCGGACAAGTAGCAACTGCAGGTTCCTTGTTTGTAATGGGGATGAGGGAGACCCTGGTGCTTACATGGACCGCAGTCTCCTCGAAGGTAACCCTCATAGTATCATAGAAGGAATGATTATCGGTGCCTATGGGACAGGAGCTACAGAAGGGGTGATTTACGTCCGAAATGAATACCCACTTGCTATCAAACATCTCACCATTGCGCTCCGGCAGGCGAAGGAACTTGGCCTTCTGGGAGAGGATATCCTGGGAACGGGGGTTAACTTCGATATCAAACTCGTCAGGGGTGCAGGAGCGTTCGTTTGCGGAGAGGAGACGGCATTGATGAGGTCTATCGAAGGGAAGATAGGTGAACCGTGCCAAAGACCTCCATTTCCTGTGCAGAAAGGGATCAATGGCAAACCTACGGCGATCAACAATGTGGAGACTTGGGCTAACATTCCGATCATCATTGGGGTTGGCGCTCAGGAATTCTCGAAAATGGGGACGAAGAAGAACTCCGGCACCAAGATATTTAGCCTTGTGGGCAAGATTAAAAATACTGGTTTAGTAGAGGTACCCATGGGTATCACTATTGATGAGATTGTTAACGATATCGGTGGAGGCCCGGTCGGCAAGTCAAAGATTAAGGCGGTACAGACAGGTGGGCCATCCGGCGGCTGTATCCCGGCAAAAATGTTTGATATGGCCATCGATTACGAAACTCTTACTCAGGCGGGATCGATCATGGGATCGGGTGGTATGATCGTCATGGATGAGAACACCTGCATGGTGGATATCGCCAAGTATTTCATGAACTTTCTGAAGGATGAGTCCTGCGGAAAATGCTTCACGTGCCGAAAAGGTACCCAGCGAATGTATGAGATTCTCGATGACATCTCAATGGGCAAAGGAACCTTAGGATCTCTGGATCTTCTTGAGGAACTTGCCAATACAGTGAAGGGAACGACCCTATGTGGTCTGGGACAGACAGCACCAAACCCTGTCCTCTCTACGCTTCGATATTTTAGAAATGAATATTTGGAACATATTGTGCATAAACGGTGCCCTTCAGGCGTGTGTAAGGAATTGATTACTTACTCCATCAACGAAAACTGCACAGGCTGCCAACTCTGCCAGCGGGCCTGTTCTTCAGAGGCAATCACAGGCAAGAAAAAGGAGCTCCACAGGATCGATCCAGGAAAATGCATCAAATGTGGTGCGTGCAAGAGTGTCTGTAAATTTAACGCTGTGGATGTAAGATAATAGATCGGGAACAAGGCTCAATACAATGGTCACTCTGTATATCAATGGTTTAGAGGTTTCGGTTGAGGAAGGCACGACCCTGCTCGAGGCTTCGAGGTTCTTCGGATTTCCTATTCCAACTTTGTGCCATATGGATGGACTTTCTCCTTATGGGGCCTGCCGGCTTTGTGTGGTGGAGATCGTTGAAGGGTCGAATGCGAAGCTTGTTACTTCCTGCACCTACCCCGTAACAGCGGGGCTTCATGTACGCACAGGATCAACCCGCGTTGTAAAGGCCCGTAAGATGATCCTGGAACTTCTTCTCGCCTCTTGCCCCCAATCGAAGACGATCCAAGACTTAGCTTCGGCCTATGAAGTGCGCCAGCAACGTTTCAAACAGGAGTACGAAGACTGC
>Ga0194112_10006887_pt1 | contig 14903 bp, 14 predicted proteins | sample TA2MahC400mmetaG_FD_146191 | JGI IMG/M metagenome (GOLD analysis project Ga0194112, IMG submission 146191) | Freshwater microbial communities from Lake Tanganyika, Tanzania - TA2015016 Mahale Deep Cast 400m | ecosystem: Environmental > Aquatic > Freshwater > Lake | place: Tanzania: Lake...
GGAAGCTGATGTTCTGCCACTGAACTACACCCGCGTTTAACGATTTGAGCGTAGCAACGCACGGTTATCGCCGAGTTTCGCAAGCCCCCGTGATTTACTAAGGTTTTTTGGTCGTGATTCTGTCTGATCAAAGCATCAAAGAGGCACTGCAGGCCAAACGCATCGTCATCGATCCGCTCGACATGACTTGCATCCAGCCGTCGTCGATCGATGTCAAGGTCGCGAGTCTGTTTCGCGTATTTCGCAACCATACGGCGGCAGTCATCGACGTAAAGCAAGACCTCACCGAACTGACCGAACTGTTGGAAATCACGAACGACGAGGCGTTCATGTTGCACCCCGGCGAGTTCGTGCTGGGTTCGACGCTCGAGCGAATCGCGATCGCCAACGACCTGGTCGCCCGTGTCGAAGGCAAGAGTTCGCTCGGCCGACTTGGTTTGTTGATTCACTCGACCGCAGGGTTCATCGACGCCGGGTTCGACGGCCACATCACGCTCGAGTTGTCGAACGTGGCGAATTTGCCGATCACGATTTACCCCGGAATGAAAATTGGTCAGGTGAGTTTCATGACGATGACGACGCCCGCCGACAAACCGTACGGCTCGGGTGCGAGCGGTTCAAAATATCAAGGTCAGTGCGGCCCGACACCGAGCCGCTACTTCGAGAATTTCAAATAGTCAGTCAAAACTCGTCGCGCCCGGCGCGCCCGTCGAGGCGCTGGCGACGGCCAACGGAGAATCTTGATTGGCCACGGCGCGCTCGCCGTTTTCGATCGCATCAAGAAGGTGGATCGCGATATCGCCGACCTTGATCTCTGAGTCGTCTTTGCCCGCTCCTTTGACGCCGTCGTCGAGCATGATGTAACAGAACGGGCACGCAGTCGCGACGCGCGACGCGCCCGTGGCGATCGCCTCTCGGGCGCGTTCATCGTTGACCTTCGTGCCGATGTCTTCTTCCATCCACATTCGCGCACCACCCGCGCCGCAGCACATGCCCTTGGTGCCGTTGCGCGGCATCTCGACGATCTCGATGCCCTTGATCGAGCCGACAACTTTGCGCGGCGCCAAATACACGTCGTTGTGTCGACCGAGGTAGCACGAGTCGTGATATGTGATTCTTTCTTCGAGCGAGGCGTTGCTCACGTCGAGTCTGCCCGAGGTGATGAGATCTTCGAGCAACTGCGTGTGATGGACAACCTCGTAGTTTCCGCCCAACTGCGGGTATTCGTTCTTGAGCGTGTTGAAACAATGCGGGCACTGGGTGATGATCTTGCGCACACCCATCGTGTTCAACATCTCGACATTGGGCATCGCCAGCATCTGAAACAAATACTCGTTGCCGCTGCGTCGCGCGCTGTCGCCGGTGCACATTTCGCTGGGGCCCAAGATCGCCACATCGATACCCGCGCGCTTCAGAAGTTTGGCCATCGACTGGGTGACTTTCTTGTTCTTGTCGTCGAAACTGCCCGCGCAACCGACCCAATAGAGATATTCGTGCTTGAGCGGCGCACCCGGATCGAGAATTTCTACATCCAGATTTCTCGCCCATTCACCGCGGTCGGTTTGGCTCATGCCCCAAGGGTTGCTCTGGTTTTCCATCGAGCGATAGGCGTTGCCGAGTTGCGCCGGAAAGTTGCTCTCCATCAGCGACAAATAGCGACGCATGTCGAGAATCTTGTCGAGAATCTCGATGTTCACGGGGCAGATCTCGTCGCAGGCTTTGCAACTCGTGCACGCCCAGATCTCTTCGGCGGTGATGCGCTCGAAGACCGAGTTGGCGTTGATCTTTATCTCGCTGTCGGCGCTCAGAGGCGGCGAAACCTTGCCGCCGGGCGCGTGGCTCGCCGTCGCGGCCATGACCTCTCCGCTCTTGAGAACGATTTCGCGCGGATCAAGGGGTTTGCCGGTGGCGTGGGCCGGGCAGACGCTGGTGCAACGCCCGCACATCGTGCACGCGTCGAGATCGAGCAACTGTTTCCAGGTGAACTCTTCGATGACGTTGACGCCGAAGGATTCGAGCGATGTCTCGGTCAGATTCGGCATCGCCTTCATCGCGCCCTTGGGTCGCTCGCGATCTTTGAGATACATGTTCAGCGGCGAGGTGAAGATGTGGCGCAACATCGTGATCGGCAAGATCGCCAAGAACACGATGAAAGTCAGAACGTGCGCCACCCACCATGCTTGGTGCCAAGTCGTCAGTGTCGACGCGCTCGCACCGTTCACCAACTGGGCGAGCGGATACCCGACGACGCTCCACTTTTCGTGGTCGAGGTTGACGCCCGCCGCCCGACCTTGGGCGATGCGGAACATTTCGGCGCCAAAACCCGTCACGCCGATGGCCAACAGCACGCCGAGAATCAGCGCGTGCTCGGGCTTGGTCTTGATGCGAATTCGGTACGGTCGTTGCACGTAACGGCGCACGATCGCCCAGACGACGCCGAGCGTGAACACGACCCCCGCCACGTCACCGACGAGGGCGTAACCGCGATAGACATCGCCGTGCAGAAATTTCAGGGCTTCGGGCATCTGGTGATCGATCTCGAGCACCGTCGTGACGCCGAGCAGAACCAAAAAACCGAAATAGATCATCGAGTGCATCAAACCTGCGGCGCTGTCGCGCAGCAGCGTGCGCATGTAGACACCCGAGCGATAATCGGCGAGTCGACGCTTGACATTTTTCGGCGTCGTCTTGCGCCGGTCGGGCGCGCCGCGCTCCCAGTTGCGAATGCGGTCGGCGAACCGCAACGAGCCCCAGACCAAGATCATCGGAATAACCGTGTAGAAGGCGACCTGGAACGCGCCGGGAATGCCACCGAAAACCTCGCGGTGAATCGGCGAGGTGCTCTTCCAACCCGTCAACTGCGGCACGATGCCCGAGATCAGCGTGAAGGTGCCGATACCCACGCCGAAGGCGATCGAAAGTTGGTACGGTTTCAACCGCCTCGAAACGGCAGGTTCGCCGGTCGTGTTTTTTTCGAGCATCGCGGTTGTTACCTCGAACTCAGACTAGTTATTTCAGCCGAAATACGCGCGGTCCAAATCGCGAATGCGCAACGAAAGCGAGCCCAATAGTTTGTGAGTTAGTGCGGGCACTTTGTCGGTGAGGCGCAGAAAACTGCCCCGACTGATCACAAGAAGTTGACAATCCGTTTCGCAAACCACGGTCGCGGTGCGCGGGCCGTGGTCGAGCAGTGAAAGTTCGCCGACCACCGAACCGGTGCCGAGCGTCGCGACTTTCTTGCCGCTTTTCTTGACCACGGCCTTCCCGCTCAGAATGATGAACGCCTCTTTGCCCGGGTCGCCCTGCTTGATCATCGTCCTGCCTTTGGCCATCGAGACTCGGTCGCCCGCTTTGGCGATGCGCTCCAAATCTTTCGACGAGCATGAACTGAACAGCGGTGAGTAACGCAGATGTTTGAGAGAGTTCTTTCGATCGGCCATGCCAAAATCTTAGTGTTCCTCGGCCCGGCTCTGCTCGGCTACCTCTTGGATCGCCTTGGCGATCGCCGCGGGGTCGCCGAGGTATGTGACCGACGAAACCTTCATTTGTCCGGTGAATTCGTATCGGCGAGGCACCCCCGTCGGAATGTTGAATTCGGCGATCTGCGCGGGGCTGAGGTTTTCGAGATACATCACCATTGCCCGCAAAGAATTGCCGTGCGCCGTGACCAACACATTTTTGTCGCGAGCCAGTTCGGGCGAGATCGTCCGGGTGTAGAACGGCACCACCCGCGTCACCACATCGAGCAAGCACTCGGTGTCGGGCAGGTCGCGCAGCGCGATGTGTCGATAGCGAGGATCGTTGCGCGGGTGCTCGGGGCTCGTTTCGTCGACTGGTGGTGGCGCGATGTCGTAGCTTCGGCGCCACAGATTCGTCTGCGCTTGGCCGTATCTTTCGGCGGTGGCCTTTTTGTCGAGCCCCTGCAGCGCGCCATAGTGCCGCTCGTTCAGTCGCCAGTCTTGTCGAACTTCGACGGCCGTCTGGCCCATCGCCTCGAGCGCAATTCGGTTCGTCTCGACCGCCCGGGTCAGAAGCGAGGTGAAAACCAGATCGAATCGCACGCCCTCGGCCAACAGTGTCTCACCGGCGTGTTTTGCCTCGAGTTCACCCTGCTTGGTTAGTCCGACATCGTGCCAACCGGTGAACAGGTTGAGTTCGTTCCAGGTGCTCTGACCGTGGCGCAACAACACCAGCACACCCGTCATCGACGCATCACGAATCAAATCGTATGCGCAAAACGCTGCGTGGAATATGTATGAATATATGTATGGTTTTCGCCGCAGCGAACGGTTTTGATGTCGTCGTGGTCGGTTCGGCGAACCTCGATCTGGTCGCCCGTGCGCCGCGGTTGCCCAAGCCCGGCGAGACGGTCACGGGGGCGAACTTCTTCGAGGCGTGCGGCGGCAAAGGAGTCAACCAGGCGATCGCCGCGGCACGGGCGGGCGCCAAGACGGCGTTTCTCGGCGCTCTCGGTCAAGATCACGCGGGCGATGTTTTGCTCGACGTGTTACGACGAGACGGTGTCGATGTCGCCGCGGTGCGCAGGGTCGCCGCACCAACGGGTCGAGCGTTGATCGGTGTCGGCGACGACGGGGAGAACTCGATCATCGTCGTGCCCGGGGCGAATCACGAATTGAATATCGACGACATCGAGCGACACCGCGAGTTGCTCGGATCGTGCAAAGTTTTGTTGTGCCAACTCGAGGTGCCGCTGGCGGTCGTGCGCAGAGCCTGCGAACTCGTCGGCTCGACGACGACCCGCATCTTGAACCCCGCGCCGGCCCAAGTTTTGCCGGGCGACCTGCTCGGTGTCGTCGATATCTTGGTGCCCAACGAGCACGAACTCGGACTGTTGGGCGGGGTCGACGAGTTGCGTCGTCGGGGCGTGGCGACCGTGATCGTGACGCAGGGGGACAAGGGTGCGATGTTGGTGACCGGGGCCGGGGTGGCGCAGGTTGATCCGCATAAGGTCACCGCGGTCGATTCGACGGGCGCGGGCGACGCGTTCTGCGGCATGGTTGCGGCCCGGTTGGCGATCGGCGAGTCGGTGCCCGAAGCCCTGCGCGCAGCCGTGATTGCGGGCGCCCTGGCTACTCAAACCGAGGGGGCAGTGCCCTCAATTCCCTTATGGAATATGGTAAAAGTCAAACTTGAGTCAAAGTGACTAAAGTTTTTTGCTTAAGGGGTTGTAAAGAGATCTAAAGCGCCTTATCGTGCTTTGTGCTTGCCGATACCCCCATCGGCAGGCAACCACAACAAACGGAGAAATCAAATGTCTAAAGCAGTCGGTATCGACCTCGGCACAACCAACTCGGTCGTCAGCGTTCTTGAAGCGGGCGAACCAGTGGTGGTTCCAAACTCGGAAGGCTCGCGCACCACGCCATCTGTGGTCGCGTTTTCGAAAGGTGGAGACGTGCTCGTCGGCGAAGTCGCCAAGCGTCAGGCCATCACCAACACAGAGCGAACATTTCGCAGCATCAAACGGCACATGGGTTCGAACTGGAAATCGGCCGACATCGACGGCAAAAAGTATACGCCGCAAGAAATCAGCGCGCGCACGCTGATGAAGTTGAAGCGCGATGCAGAGGCCTATCTCGGCACGTCGGTGACCCAAGCGGTCATCACCGTGCCCGCATATTTCGACGACGCGCAACGCACCGCGACCAAAGAAGCGGGGCAGATTGCCGGTCTTGAAGTTTTGCGGATCATCAACGAGCCGACCGCGGCGGCCCTCGCATACGGGCTCGACAAGGGCGGCGGAGACGAGACGATTCTCGTGTTCGACTTGGGTGGCGGCACCTTCGACGTCAGCGTGCTTGAAATCGGCGACGGCGTGTTCGAAGTCAAGAGCACCCATGGCGACACCAATTTGGGTGGCGACGACTGGGACCAACGGGTGATCGATTGGCTGGTCAAAGAGTTCAAGTCGGCGCACGGCATCGATCTCGGCACAGACCGCATGGCGTTGCAACGCCTCAAAGAAGCGGCCGAGAAGGCCAAGATCGAGTTGTCGCAGGTCCAACAGACGCAGATCAACCTGCCGTTCATCACCGCGACCCCGAACGGTCCGTTGCATCTCGACGTCTCGTTGAGCCGATCGAAATTTCAAGAGATGACCAACGATCTGCTCGAGAAATGTCGCAAACCGTTCGAACAGGCGATCACCGACGCGGGCATCAGCAAGAGTCAGATCAAGCACGTCATTTTGGTGGGCGGTTCGACCCGCATGCCGGCCGTACTCGAATTGGTCCAGTCGTTGACGGGCAAAGAGCCGAACCGATCGGTGAACCCCGATGAGGTTGTCGCCGCCGGCGCCGCGATTCAAGCGGGCGTTTTGCGTGGCGATGTCAAAGACGTGTTGTTGCTCGACGTGACACCACTGTCTTTGGGCATCGAAACAAAGGGCGGCGTGATGACGAAATTGATCGAGCGCAACACGACCATTCCGACGAAGCGCACCGAGGTTTTCTCGACGGCCGAAGACATGCAACCGTCGGTCGAGATTCATGTGCTGCAGGGCGAGCGGGAGATGGCCAGTTACAACAAGACACTCGGCAAGTTTCAACTCGTAGACCTGCCCCCGGCCCCGCGAGGTGTGCCACAGATCGAAGTCACCTTTGACATCGATGCCAACGGCATCGTGCATGTCTCGGCCAAAGACCGCGGCACGAACAAAGAACAGTCGATGACGATCACCGGCCAGTCTTCGTTGTCGAAAGAGGACATCAACAAGATGGTCAAAGACGCCGAGGCTCACGCCGAAGAAGACAAGAAGCGTCGCGAAGAAGCCGAGGTTCGCAACAACGCCGATTCGCTGGTCTACCAGACCGAAAAAGTGTTGCGCGAGCAGGGCGAAAAACTCACGGCCGAAGACAAGTCGGCCGTCGAGGGCCCGCTCGCCGATCTGCGATCGGCGCTCAACGGCAGCGACACCGACACGATCAAGAACGCGACCGAAAAGTTGACGACCGCGAGCCAGGCTTTCAGCCAAAAACTTTACGAAGCTGCATCCCGTGACACGAACGCGGCCGGCACTTCGGCTTCGGGCCAGCAAGGTGGCGGAAACGACTCAGACATCGTGGATGCCGAAATCGTCGACGAGAAATAGTCTCGGGTCGCAAGATTTTATGACCGATGAAAAGGCCGAGTCGACGAGCGAAGAACTGAGCATCGAGGCGCTCGTCGAGCAACTGACCAAAGAACGCGACGAATTCAAAGACATCGCCCTGCGCGTGCAAGCCGAGTTCGAGAACTATCGAAAGCGTTCGGCGGCCCAGTTGGTCGACGAGTCAGATCGCAACGTAGGTCGCATCGTCGAGAGTTTGCTCGACACGCTCGACGCGTGCGAGGCGGCGATGGCCCATGGCATCGAGGGTGTCGAGGAGATTTTCGGCTTGATGCTCGGCGCGTTGCAAAAGCAGGGTCTCGAAGTTCTCGACTTGGTCGACACGGTGTTTGACCCGGGTGTCGCCGACGCCGTCGTGCATGAGCCCGCCGACGCCGACGCCGATTCGTCGAACCCAGAATCGCGTGTCGTTGAGGTGCTTCGCACGGGTTATCGCTGGAAGGGTCGAGTTCTTCGCGCCGCAATGGTCAAAGTCAAGGGCTGACCAAGGCGTCGTGCGATGAGTGCACAACGTGAGTGGTTCGAGAAGGATTATTACGCGGTGCTCGGCGTGGCCAAGACGGCGACCGACAAAGAAATAACCAAGACATACCGAAAACTGGCGCGCAAATATCACCCCGACGCCAACCCGAACAACGCCGCCGCCGAAGAAAAATTCAAAGAAATTTCCGCGGCCTACGACGTTCTCGGCGACGAAAAGCGTCGCAAAGAATACGACGAAGTTCGCCGCGCGGGCCCGTCGGCTTTCGGCATGCACGGCGGCCCTGGTGCGCAGGGAGGTTTCAGCGGCGGTCAACCCTTCGATATGGGTGGCGCCGATATTTCAGATCTGATCAGTCAAATGTTCGGCGGGCGCGGTGGCCGTTCGCGCAACGGCGTAGATCCGCGACGCGGGTCAGACCTCGAGGCGAGTCTCGAGATCAGTTTTATCGACGCGATCAACGGCCTGACCACATCGTTGCGCTTGTCGACCGAGGGCGAAAAAACCCCGCGCGAAGTCAAGGTGCGCATTCCGGCGGGGGTCGACAACGGTCAACGAATTCGAATCAAGGGTCGCGGAGAAAAGGGTCGCAGCGGCGGCCCTTCGGGCGACTTGTTGATCACCTGCAATGTCGCGCCGCACGGCGTTTTTGGTCGCGAGGGCAAGAACCTGACCGTGACGATGCCGATCACCTTCACCGAGGCGGCACTCGGCGCAAACATCGAAGTGCCGACGGTCGACGGGTCGACCGTCACTTTGCGTCTCAAACCCGGCACGCAGGCGGGCTCGAGACATCGGGTCAAGAGCAAGGGGATCAACGCCGGTGGCTCGGCCGGCGACCTGATCGTCACGGTAGACGTCGTCGTGCCGCGCGACCTCACCGACAAACAACGAAGGCTCGTCGAACAACTCGCCGAAATCTCGCACGACTCGCCCCGCAAGAACTTTTTTTCGAACGCCAAGCATTAACCAGTCAGGAGAAATTATGCAATACGAAACACAAGCCGTATACGTGATCTCGGTGGCCGCCGAACTCGCGGGCATGCATCCGCAAACTTTGCGAATCTACGAGCGTCGTGGTCTCGTGCAGCCGGCGCGCACCGCGGGCGGCAAACAGCGTCGCTACAGCAACGCCGACATCGCGCAGTTGTTGCGCATCGCCGAGTTGGCCGAACTCGGCATGAACCTCGAGGGTATTCGTCAGGTGATGGCGCTCGAGAATCAGGTCGCCCAACTCAAACAAGCGGTCGCGCAATTGCAGAGTCAACTCGAGCGCGCCACCGCCAACGTCAAAAAGAGTTATGGCCTCGTGCCATTGAATCAAATCACGAATCAAACCACGATGATTTTTTCTCGCAACCCGCACCCACTCGACGAGGAGCGTTGAGTTTCGGCGAGTAGACTTTAGCCACGTACCTGCAAATTATCCGCAAATAGTAGGAGCGTTTGATGCCCGTGTCAGTCGTCGTCGGAACCCAATGGGGCGACGAGGGCAAGGCAAAGATAATCGACCTTCTGGCTGAGAGCCACCAGGTCGTGGCGCGTTATCAGGGCGGACACAATGCGGGCCATACGGTGGTCGTCGGCGACCAAAAATATGCGTTGCAACTCGTGCCGAGCGGCGTTTTTTACCCGCATGTCACGCCCGTGATCGGAAACGGTGTGGTCGTCGACCTGCCGACCCTGTTCAACGAGATCGACACGCTCGAGTCGCGCGGCGTTTCGTGTTCGCGGCTGAAGGTTTCAAGTCTTGCGCACCTGATATTTCCGTGGCATCAGGCCCACGATGCGTTGAGCGAGTCGGCGCTCGGCGACCAAAAGATCGGCACGACATTGAAGGGCATCGGACCCGCCTACGCCGACAAGTCGCGGCGGGTCGGCATTCGTGCCGGAGACGTTCGCGATTCGGGTCGATTCAAAAAACTCGTCCATGCCCGGGCCACGGATGAACAAAAAATTTTCGTTGCGCTCGGTGGTCAGCGGCTGAATGTCGAAGAAATCGTCGAAAAGTTCGTCGGCTTGGGCAAACGCCTCGAGCCGTATGTCGCCGACACCGTGAACTTGTTGCATGACGCGCTCCGACGAAATGAGAATCTGTTGCTCGAAGGCGCGCAGGCCACATTTTTGGATATCGATCACGGCACATACCCGTTCGTCACAGCGTCGAACCCGACCGCGGGCGGGGCGTGCGTGGGCTCGGGTCTCGGTCCGCGCGACATCACGCGAATAATCGGCATCGCCAAGGCCTATACGACGCGCGTCGGTAGCGGACCATTTCCTTCCGAGTTGCTGGGCGACCTCGGCGAAAAAATTGTCGATATCGGCCGCGAGTTCGGCACCGTCACGGGGCGTCGTCGTCGACCGGGTTGGCTCGATCTCGTGATGTTGCGACACGCCGCGCGCTTGAATTCTCTCACCGAGATCGCCTTGACGAAACTCGACGTGCTCGACACGTTTTCGACCGTGCGAGTTTGCGTCGGCTATGAAGTCGACGGCACCGAACTTCTCGGGTATCCCGACGACGCCCAGGTTCTGGCCAAAGTGGTGCCGCAATATGTCGATCTCGACGGATGGAACGCTTCGATCAAGCATGTGCGTAGTTACGCCGACCTGCCGCAACAGGCCAAGGCCTTGATTCAACTCGTCGAGCAACATGTCGGCGTGCCCGTCTCGATGATCGGTGTCGGCCCCGAGCGCAACGAATGCGTGGTTCGCCGATGATCGAGCGATACAGCCTGCCCGAGATGGCGGAAATCTTTTCTGACGAGTCGAAGTTTCGTCGTTATCTCGAAATCGAATTGTTGGCCACCGCCGCGCAGAGCGAAGTGGGTGTCGTGCCGCGCGATCAAGCCAAGATGTGTCGCGATCTCGCGCCCGTGGTCGACGCCGCTTTCGTCGACGAGGTCGCCGCGAGAGAACGCGTCACCGAGCACGATGTCGCCGCGTTTGTCGATGTGGTGCAAAAGAAAATCGGGATGCCGGCGGGTTCGTGGATTCATCACGGTTTGACCAGTTCAGATGTCGTCGACACCGCCTGGTGCTGGATGTTGCGCGATGCGGCGAGCCTGATCGATCGCGCGCTCGTCGACTTCTACGAATCGTTGGTCGATCTGGCCAACAAACACCGCGACACCGTGATGATCGGCAGAACGCACGGGGTGCACGCCGAACCCACCACCTTCGGCGCCAAGGTCGCGCTATGGGCGTTGCAGGTTCGTCGTGATCGCGATCGTCTCCTCGGCGCGACCAAACGCATCGCGGTGTGCAAACTTTCCGGCGCGGTCGGCACCTATTCGAGCATCGACCCGCGAGTCGAGAAAAGCGTGGCCGCGGCCCTGGGGTTGACGCCCGTGCCCGCGACGCAGATCATCGCGCGCGATCGTCACGCCGAATATCTGTGGGCGTGCGCCAGTATCGGCACCACGATCGAGATGATCGCCGTCGAGTTGCGTCACCTGCAGCGCACCGAGGTCGACGAGGTGCGCGAAGGTTTCGCCTCGGGACAAAAGGGCAGTTCGGCGATGCCCCACAAGCGCAACCCGATTTCCTCCGAGACGCTCAGTGGTCTTTCGCGGGTGTTGCGGGCCAATTTGCAGGTGGGTCTTCAAGATGTGCCGTTGTGGCACGAGCGCGACATCTCGCATTCGTCGGCCGAGAGAATCGTGCTTCCCGATTCTTCGATGCTCGCCTATTACGTCTTGCGCCGAGCGACGCGAATCGTCACGAATCTCGAGGTTGATGCGACGCAGATGTCGAAGAACCTCGAGTTGCTGCACGGCGTCGTCTATTCGCAGGCGGTTTTGCTGGCGATGGTCGGCTCTGGTTCGGGGCGCGACGATGCCTATCGATTGGTGCAAGAACTCGCGGCCAAAGCGATCGCCGCAAAGACGAGTTTCAAACAAGTTCTGCGCGATGATGCGAGGGTTGAATTGTCGCCCAAACAATTGGACGAAATATTTTCTGTTTCGGCGTCGGTGGCGCGAGCCAATCTTGTGTTCGACGCGCTGAACTCGGCAGATTAGCAGCACTGGCGTGGCAGATTTACCAAAACTCGACGCCCCACGCGAGGCCCTGCGTCGGCACATCTTGCAGCACTCGCTCAAGACCGGCGAGTTCACTCTCAAATCGGGTCGCACCAGCAACTGGTTTTTGGATTCGAAACAGACCGCATGTCGCAGCGACGGCATTTTGCTGGTCAGCGACGTGGCATTGTCGATATTGCCCCCGAACATCGACGCAATCGGCGGTTTGACCATGGGCGCCGACCCCGTCGCTTTCGGCATCGCCGCGGTGGCGGCGACCAGGGGTCGTAATCTGCGCAGTTTCAGCGTGCGCAAAGAGGCCAAAGATCACGGCGTCACTGGTCGTGTTGCGGGAGCGTTGCAACCAGGCGACAAGGTGGCGATCGTCGAAGACACGGTCACCCGCGGCACTTCGTTGTTCGAGGCCGTCGAGGTGGTTCGTGCGTTCGGTGCGACACCGATATTCATCACCGTGGTCGTAGATCGGGGCGGCACATGCGAGGCGATGGCCAAAAACGCAAATATCGCCTACGAGCCGATGTTGACCGCGCCCGATCTTGGCTACGCTTTTGGCTCATGAATAAATTTTCAATCGCCAAAAATTCGCTGATTGCAGTCGCTCTTTCTTTGGCGACGGTCGCCTGTTCTGGTTCAGAACCATATTCCGGCGGCGACGATGCCTCGTCATCGCAAGACGAAAGTTATGGCGATGGCTCCGAAAGCGAAACAGAAAGCGACACTGAAGCCGGCGTGGTCGATGAAATCGTGGAGATCGATGTTGTAATCGGCCAAACCTCGGGTTCGGCCATTCCGTTTCAGGCCACTTTGGGTCAGACCGTGCGAATCACGCTTCTCAACCCCGATGCCGACGACGAGTTTCATCTGCACGGCTACGACTTGGGTGGCGATGTGACACCGGCCGGCCAAGAAGAAGTTTTCGAATTCACCGCCGACAAACTCGGCACATTCGAACTCGAGAGCCATGTCACCGGCGACTGGATCTTGACCCTCGTCGTCGAAGAACCTTAATAATTTTTCGGCGTCGGTTCGACGATCGGGCAACGTCTCAGTTGCCGAGCGAAATATCTAACTGGTCGCGCAAGACATTGGTCAGTGCGAACGCATATACAGACGAGATGTGGGTGAGATCGCGGTAGATCGCCATATTGCCGATCACAACGGGGCAGACCGATTCGGTGCAGAACCAATCGGCGAGGTCGATGAATCGTGAAGTTTCGCTGCTCCAAACACCTTTCAAGATTTCGGCGGTTTCAAAGTTGAAAGCGGTTTCACGCAGAAAGTTGCAATTTTGCACCGTCTGGGTATTCGCCGAAAGGCAGATCGGCACATGCAACGAGGGCCCAGGAGTATCGGCGATGTACAAGACTTTCTGGCCCGAAGTCGTGAGTGCCGCATGCATCTCGTTGATGTTGTTGATGAAACCATCAGGTGATTCGTCAACCAGATCTTCTCGATTGGTGAAACCCGAAACGACGACAAGCGAGAATTTGGCGCGGTTGATTTCGGCGACCACATTCGCTACCCACTTGCGACATTTTTCGATTGTTCCACCCGAGATGCCGAGCATCGTGCAGCCAGAGCGGGTGAAGGTCTGCAATCGCCAACCCCTTTGTTCGGAAATGCGATTCAGGGGCTCGAACCACTGCGCGGCGTGCGAGTCACCGACGAGGGCGATCGAGGTCGACGCCTCGAGGTCACCGAACACGCACACAGGCGGCAGGTCAAAATCGTGATCGTGACAACCGAGTTTGTATATCTCGGGTTCGTCGTTGGCCAAAACATCGAGCGATGGTTCGAGATCTGGCGGAAGTAACGACAGACCTGGCGAGCGACTTAGCAGGTCTTTCAATTGCTGATCCGAGTATTGAAAGATCGTGGTTGTCGTCGAAACACCCGTGTCGCCGGCCCGAGTTTCGCCGGTGACCGTCGGTTTCGGGTTGGTCTGGTCGTTTTGAGCGGTGATGAACGACGCGCCAAGCCCGACGACGATTAATGCGGCGCCAAAAACCAATGATCTGTTGGCGTCGCGCAGGAAGTTCGGCACCCGATGAATCGGCTGCTCGACGAATCTGAAGGTCAACTCTGAAAGCGCGAAAGTTGCGATCATGCACAATGCAATCTGGTTGACCGAAAGTTCGGCTTTTGCCGCAGCGCGAGCCACGATCAAAATCGGCCAATGCCACAGGTAGAGCGAATACGAGCGACTGCCAATCCATTGAAAAATTTCCAGTTGTAAAACTCGGTTCGGGCCAAATCTCGAGTTGTCGCCGGTGGCGATCATCGCGACTGTGGCGAAAACGGGCAGCATCGCGGCGTATCCGGGGAAAATCGTCTTGTCGTCGTAAACGAGCGATGCGACAATCGTCGCGACGGCACCCAACCAACCAAATACAGCCAGCAGTTTGGGTTCAAGTTTCGCCACCCGACTTTGAGCGGTCGCCAGTAGCGCCCCGGCCCCCAACTCCCATGCTCGATAGGGCAACAGATAAAAACTCGCCGGTCCCGAGTCTTTTGTGGTCGCTACACAGAGCACAAGAGAAAGCACGGTGACCGCCGCGATACCGATGTTCAGGCCCAGTTTTGAATCGCGGCGTGTCTTGAGCAGCAAAATCACCAGAACGGGAAAGAAGATGTAGAACTGCTCTTCAACGCCGAGAGACCAATAGTGCTGCAGTGGTGAGGCGGGAAGGGTGCTGCGTAAATAGTCCGACTCGCGGGCGGCGAAGACAAAGTTGGTTGCAAAGAGTGCGGCAGCCCGAGCGTCTTGCGTCAAATCTCTGAGTCGCAGCGGTTCGAGCCAGATTCGCGAAACGATCAGGGTGCCGATTACGACCACGACCGACGCCGGCAACAGGCGGCGAATTCGTCGCGCATAAAAGTTCTTCAGCGAGATCTTTTGTCGCGAGTCGTGCTCCCTGATCAGCAACGAGGTGATCAAGAATCCCGAGATGACGAAAAAAATGTCGACACCGATGTAGCCGCCGCTGAAACCGGGCACGCCGGCGTGATACGCCAACACCAGCAAGACGGCAAGCGCCCTGAGGCCTTGAATGTCGCGTCTTCGGCGCAAAAACTGACGCGTCGAGTCGATCTCTTCGACGGCCGAATTGAACATCGTGTTAAGGGTAATTAAATTGTGGTCGGGACCGGCGTCGATCCGGTGACCCTGCGCTTTTCAGGCGCATGCTCTGCCTACTGAGCTACCCGACCTGGAGAAGTGCGAACACTCCCCAGCGGTCCCGACGGGACTTGA
>Ga0194112_10006894_pt1 | contig 14893 bp, 14 predicted proteins | sample TA2MahC400mmetaG_FD_146191 | JGI IMG/M metagenome (GOLD analysis project Ga0194112, IMG submission 146191) | Freshwater microbial communities from Lake Tanganyika, Tanzania - TA2015016 Mahale Deep Cast 400m | ecosystem: Environmental > Aquatic > Freshwater > Lake | place: Tanzania: Lake...
GGGCGGGGCTTGAACTTGCCGCGCTGGTGCCAGTGGCTCAACCCCGTATAAAGGTGCTCGAGCGCGGCGTTGTAGAGCGAGCGTGTGGCGGCCAGCGCCTCGTCCAGGATTCGGTGCTGGGCCTTGGTGGGCAACAGCCGGAACACCTCCACCCGGTCCGTCCAGGCGCGGGGTTCCTTCGGCTTTTTGGGGGCTTTGGGTGTCTTGGCAGCCTTACCCGTCTGGGGTGAAGGGGTGGCCGATGCCGCGCCGGGTTCAGGCGGAGTGGCCAGGCCGCCAGCAACCACCTGGCAGTCCACCTCTTGGTGTGCCTCGCCCGCCCCCTCCACACCCAAGCCGGCGGCAGCCGGGCCGGAAAGGGCCGGCACAACCAAGGGGGTGGGGAATGGGAAAGCGCACATGTCCGCCATATGGCCGAAACCATCCACATGTCAAGTTCAAACTGAGACAATACCACCGGGAGACACCCATGTCCCTCTTTCCTGACATCCCGCATTGCCTTGAATTGGGCAACGTCACCTTCGGCGGCGAAGCCCGGCCCATTGCACGGGTGGCCGTCACCCCGCACCGCATCAAGGTACAGCCTGGATTTTCGCTCGAAGACGCCCTGCTCGTCGCCCTTCTGGCCGGTGTGCGCACCCGCACCAACACCCCCGTCTCCACCGTCGTCCGAGATTCGGGGGTCTGGAACACGGCCATGGAACAGGCCAAAGGCCTGCGTCACCCGATCGCCCACTATCGGGCCGGGGCCCTGACCCACATGCCCACCGGCATGCCCATCCCCACAGATCAGCCCACCCTGGCTGTGGTCTATGACTCGCCCCGCGATCGCATCATCATCGGCGACCATATCATCACACTGGCCGAGGTTGACGCCCCCTCCTACACCCTGGCCCGAGCGAACGCGATACTCCCCCCGCGTCCTTCGAAAAAGACCAGCACAGAAAATACCTTCGCCGCCTTGGCCATCGGCGCGCTGGAGGCAAGCCTCCACATCCACACACAGCCAACCCACGAGATCATGGCTGGCCTGGGTGCCCTGCACACCTGGGCCCAGGCCCCCGAAAGCGGACCCGGACTGCCCAGCACCACCTTTTTCCACATCGGCATGCTTCGCCAAATCGCCATCAACCTGGAAAACCACTGGATGATCCACCCCAACCGCATCCGCCAACCGACCACCCGCCTGCTTTCTCCCGCCGCCCAAAACATCGTGATGGCCTGGAAAAACTGCCCCACCGTTCAGGCCGCGCGACAGGCCGCCCCGCTTGTCGACTGGACACGGTGGCGCGATGCCCTGCTCCATGGCCCCAAAACCCACCATGAGCGCATAGCCCTCGAACAAGCCACGCGAGAGGCGCGCGCCCTGCTCGCCGCAGCACCCTGATGAACGCCCCCCTCCATAAGCCCAACCCACATCCTGCTTTGGACGTGCCCCTGCGCGCCCTCGGCATCGTTGCCGCCACATTCGCCCCCAGCGATGCCGATCTGCTGCGCATTTCCAAAGCCAAGCCAAACCTCATGGGCATCGCCGCCTTCTGGGCACACGCCAAGGGCGGACGTTTCGACTGCACCGGCTGGATGCTCGACAACCCCCACACCCAGTCCCACCACGCCAAAATACAGCGCGCCCACCAACAGTCCGCCGCGATGGGCGCCTGGACCGCCTTCGCCACGATGCTGGTGGCCCACATCCCCACACTCTCGCACCAAGACATCGTGCTGCAGCACACCCGCTATACCCACTTCAGGTTTCCCGACTCGTGGGCGCTGCTTATTGACGGCAACCAATCCGCCCAGTCCCCCACCCTGCCCGGAATTATCATCGCCCTTTCCCAATCGCTGCCACACATGCAAGGCACCCCCACACCATAGACCCCCCCCTGCCCGTCGGCAGGGGGGGGGACGTCTGTTCCCCTGTCGGGGCGCCCCGGTGAGGCCCCGACAGGAGGACAGCCCCATGCCAACCCCCTCCCAAAACCTGCTTTTCCACGGCACCCGCTCGCTGTCGCGCGTGCTGCGCGACAACACCCTGCTCGCGTTCGAGACCGACGACGGCCAAGAGGCTGTCTCCTTTTCGCGCGATCCCCGCACCGCCGCCTTCTTTGCCTCCGGTCCCGATGGCGGGCTGCTCGTTTTCTGCCGCGCCCGCCTGACCGCGCGCACACGCCTGCGCGGCTACCACATGGGCGTGCTGGGCTTTTGCAACCGATCGGAAGGCCACAGCGAACACGAAGAGCGCGCGCTGGGCGACGTCCATCGCATCGATACCACCCTGGTCTGGGTCTATGATATGGCATCCATCCCCAGCGATTGGCGGCGCCGTCCCACCGTCGCCACAGGCCCTGTTCCCCTGCCCTGGGTCGACACCCCCTGCACAGGCATGGCCGCGTGAAGCCTCCCCGCCCTAAAGGACGGGGGTTCCTGGGGAGGTACGCTGACCCAGGAGGCATCCCTATATTCGGGCGGCAGCGCCCTACCCCCAACGCCCCCCGCCGTGGTGCAAAAGGCCCAGGCATGGGCCGATGGCCTTCCCGAATTGATCACGCCACAAGAGCTTGCCAACGGGCCGCATCACGCAAGCCTCTGGATACCCCAAGGATACCCCAAGGATACCCCCATGACCACATCGCCCATCGGGTCCTTCGGCCTGACCATCGCGCCCCCAAACCTCTTCTCCATTCCTAAAGACGTTCAGTCCCTGCTGGACCACCCAAAGGTGCTCGGTATTGCCTTGTCCCTCTGCCTGGCCGATCCCCAGGAAGCCGCCCCCTCCTGGAACACCGGGGCCTCCCTCTGCCTGGCCCTGCCCCAAGAAAACGCCCGGTGGATTCGCGCCTGGTCCGATATGCGCGGGCTCGACATCGCCCCGCTGCCCAATGCCCTGGCCGCCCTCTACCAGGAAAAAGAGATCGCCAGCGCTTTTTCCATCCGGCGGCTATGGATCGACTCCGGCCCACGCGCCGACACCGACGATACCACCCTATCCCTCATCCTTACCCGTGAAGGCCACTGGATGGCCCTTTCATCCGCCGATGAAAGCACCCATGCCCGGCTGTGGCGCGAGACCGCCCTGATGGCCAACCCCCCCAGTGGGATCAGCGCCATTCCTGCCTTCTGGAAACGCCACGGCCTTGATGTACCGGTGGCCGACATCGGCACCTTCATCGCCCCCATCGGCACCATAGACAGCGCCCATGAAAAAATAACACTGACCAAAAATGCTGGCGCCGCCACCCCCCTCTACCGCCGCATCCTGGGGGCTGCCAACAACGACGATCAGTGGATGGGGCAGATCCCTTGGGGAAATCCCATCTTGAGGGGTGAGTGAAGCTCCTCGATCCTGCAGAAACGGGGGGGCGGGTGTGACAACATCCAAAACCCCAGCAATACTCCCACCTCAAGGAGCCACCATGGCCCTCCACAATATCGGGCAAGCCCTGCGTGCCCTCGATGCATGCGCCACCCCGTTCGTTGGCCTTCCAAGCACCCTCCCAAACGACCAGGATATCCCCATCTGGAGGGGCAAGGCCGAGCACGGGGAGGTGGCGCCGTTTCTTGCGCGGGCCGTGGTGTGTGCGCCCAGTGCCCATGCCCGCCTCACCGCCCTGCCCCACCTTGCCCCATGCCAACAGGCTTGGGAACGGCTGGTTGCGGCAGTATGGGACAGCGCCCCCCTGATGAGGAAGGACAAATTTCTGCTCCGGCGCGAATCCTCCACCGGTATCCCCGCCTGGGCCATAACGCTGCACACCGCCACGCAGAGTTTCTACAGCCTGGACATGATGGAGAGCGCCCTCTGTTCCTATGTGGAAACTGCGGGGCGGCACGTCTGCGCAGAACCGCCGAAAAAACCCATGCCCTATGGTGTCGTGCCCCTGCGCCCTGCCCCCTTGTTGCGCGCGATGCGCGCATTCCAAGGCTTCTACCTTTGAAGACCCAATCCCCATCCAAGGGGGTTGTTTCTCCCGATGTTAATACGCATGTGAACGGGTCATCGGGTGTGGAGGGAACACCCGATGACCCGTTTCTTGCAGGATACACCATGACCGAATTCTACTTCACCGGCAAAGATCTCATCGAAATGGGCATCCAGCCTGGGCCGCAATTTGGCAAATTGCTGGCCGAGATCAACCGCACCCTCCAGGCCCATACCCACGCCGATGAAGAATCCGCCTTTGCCGCCATCCAGGCCATCCTGGACGCCCATAAGGCCAAGGAGGCGCAAGAGGCAGCAGATCGCGCGGCCCGCATCGTGCCGCTGCGCGCCCAGCCCATCTCCATTTCCGTCAACCTGACGGCACAGTCGCCCGATGAAAAGGCCAACCTCGACGCGGTCCTCGAGGCCATGACGCTGCTGGCGCGCACCCCCACCGTGGAAGCGGCGGCCATCATGCCCGACGCCTGCCCGGCAGGCGCTATCCCCGTGGGTGGGGTGGCGGCCGCGCGCAAGGCCATCCATCCTGGCTGGCACTCGGCCGACATCTGCTGCTCGATGTTTGCCACCAACTTCGGCAAGGCCAAACCTAAAGCGGTGCTGGACGCCGTCTTTGCGGCCGGCCACTTCGGCCCTGGCGGGCGCAAGCGCCATGAGGAAGCCCGCATGCCGGCCGAATTGCTGGCGCTCCTGCAAGGCGGAAACCCTTTCCTTGCGGATCGTAAACTTCAAGAAAAAGCCCGCAACCACTTGAAAACACAGGGGGATGGAAACCATTTCTCCTTCGTGGGCATCTCGGAAAAAACCGGCGACACCTGGCTTATCACCCACTACGGCTCGCGGGGCTTTGGTGCCGAGATCTACAAGGCGGGCATGGAGGTCGCCGAGCGCTACCGCCAGCAGAGCTGCCCCGATCTGGACAAGGGACACGCCTGGATCCCCAGCGACACCAAGGAGGGCCAGGACTACTGGGCCGCGCTGGAGATCGTGCGGGCGTGGACCAAGGCCAACCATGCCCTGCTCCACCAGGACGTGGCAGACATGCTGGGCGTGACGCCGCTCTACCAGCGCTGGAACCCACACAATTTCGTCTTCCGGGATCCGGCAGACCCGGATCTCTTCTGGCACGCAAAAGGCGCCACCCCGGTCCACAACCCCTTCCTGGAGGACACCGACGGGACGCAAATCATCCCGTTGAACATGGCCCAGCCGGTCCTGTTCGTCCAACAGGGCAGGGGTGCCGGAGGCCTGGGCTTTGCCCCGCACGGCGCCGGCCGCAACCTGTCGCGCACCCAGCACAAGCGCAGGCTGGCGGGGGAGACGGATGAGTCGGTATTCGCGCGCGAAACCGCCGGCATCGACGCACGGTTCTGGTCGGGCATCATCGATGTTTCCGAACTGCCGTCGGCCTACAAAAATGCCGAAGAGGTGCAGCGCCAAATGGACGAGTTCGGTCTGGCCAAGGTCGTCGATCGCATCCTGCCCTACGGAGCAGTAATGGCGGGGGATCAGCAAACCTTCTGGAAGAAAAAAGACAAGAAGGAAGGAAAGCGACAAAACACTACAGAAAATCGCACCTGCGTCGAGCCTCAAGCGGATGCTGACTGACCCAGTGTCCTTAAAGATAATACACATACGGCCGCCGGAGATCCGGCGGCCGTATTTTCATTCCAAAATCACTTGTTTTTGTTTTCTGACGGGGAGCTACCCTTTTCGCCAGTACTCTCTTTGAGTACCCTCTGATAACCATTTTGCGGACCACCGCCAGATAATCGATTGGACGTAGAAGTCGATGCGGGTCTAGATGGAGGTGCATTTCCCCCAGAAGAATTTTTCTTCATTTCTGCTCACTCCCCTTTTCAGTCTTGGGCTCTTTCTCGGGCCGTTGATAACCCTTTTCGTCTCTGTCCGCCATCATTCCATCCTTTCCTTGGAAGAAGTCAATCGTCTCAATCTGGGAGCTTGGAATCAATGTCAGCTTTTCAGAACTGTCCAAACTCTTTACTATGAGATCCCTTTCAGTCTGATCGCTGGATGCTAGACACTCCTCCCCATGAATACACCCATAAACCTTATTGCCATTCAAAAGATTTACACACACATAGGAGGGACCAAACAGGAATACGTAATCCCACGCTGTGTTAACAGGATGTTGTATATGTATACTGTCTGCATTTTTCTTGAACATTCTTAACAAAGAATTGATTCTATTTGTTAAGTAATTCCTGAAAAAACCCTTTTGAGAAAACACCCCAATAGTCAGTCCAGATATAGACGGTATAATGAAAATTATCAAAACAGAAACTAAAATATATTTCTCTATTGTCTCCATTGAAATTGATGTAGAAAAAACAACCGACCAATAAATAGAGGATAGAATAAAATATGACAAAATAGATTCAGAATGACTTTGCATTCTTCCCATTAAAAACATGGACCTTACGTAGGTGATAATAAGACCTGGTACGATCAGGTATAGGATAGATTTCAGTGATTCTGTATCTGGCATCTCAGGCATACGCGTTCTCCAACCTCCAAGCCTCCAAGCCTCCAAGCCTCCAAGATGAAGTGATCTCTTTATGTAAAATTGCAACCACAAAATATCCACACTCCAAGAAAACCATCCTTACATCAATTTTATTTTACTGACTTTTGCTTGTTATCTTGCTGAATATCATCATATAGTCATTGTTTAGCAAACCATTGAAAAATTATGATCATCTCTGTTCATCGCATTGAAGAAGGACCCCGCGCAGGAGAGCGAATCCCTCTCCTGCGCTTGACCGACGGATCCATTGATCCATACGTGACATCTTGGTCTATGCAGCAACGAATACGCCTTACGCCGTCTTCCCGAGAAACTGCCATCTATGAGATTCTGGCCGCCAAGCTCTGGGCAAAAATCGCCGGCGTCGACATCGAACAGGCCATGGTTTATGGGCCCTGCCTATCTTCCGAACACGTCTCGGACCTGTTCTACCATCTGCATCTGCGTTCCGATGACCTTCGGATACTCTCAACTGCGAAGCCTCTCCACGCCAGCAAGCTTTACGAGGGCTTCACACGGGTCTCGGCCTCTTCCCTGCGCCGTCGCACTACGTTCGTCCATGCATACCTCGCCTGGCTCGGCGCCTACGGAAACCGCGTTCTGCGCAGGACAGGCCGCGACGATGCAGCCCTGATGGACTTGCGCGCAGAACGGTTGCGGGCACCCATCACCGTCGGCAAAGGCCGCGCCGAATACCACGCCAACTCCATCGCCGCCGAGCTGCTCGGCAACCGTCCAGCCGTCCGCCCAAGCCGACTCTCCACCGTGCCTACGGCACAGCTGGAAGAGTTCGGCTTGGCGGTTTCCTTGATGGAACGCGCCCTGATTTGGCCAAAGAACGAGCGGCGCGCCCTGCGCAACGAACTCATCTTGAAAACGCTTATCGAAACCGGTCTCCGCTCGGGTGAGATGCGCCAGATCAAAATCTCCGACATCCGACCCAGAGAGCGCAAGATCGCCATCGTTCGTCGCCACAACGATCCCGACAGCAAAGGGCGCCGGGAGAGCAATGCCAAAACACACGATGGCTTGGTGTCGCTTGCACCAGAGACATGGACTTTGCTTACCGATTGGCTCACGATGCATGACAATATCACGGCCAATGCGCGTGAAGCCAGTGATTTCCTCTTCATCAACCTCGATCGCAATCCTGCGCATTTTGGGCAACAGATGTCGGGGCCTGCGCTGGACGCCATTGTCAAGCAAGCGGCGCGGTTCTTCGAACTTCCTGCCCTTTCTGCCCATCCTCTGCGGCACTTGAAGGCGCGCCGCCTTGCGGAATTGGTCCGCGAGAAAAAGCTCACGCCCGAAGAGGCGCGCAAAGCCATCACCTACCTGATGCGCTGGTCCGATGACTCCGGGATGCTCGATCACTACCTCGGTGATTCTGCTGACCTTAAAGCAGAGGCGGTGATGGAAACCATCCACCGCGAAAGGGGGCAACATGACTGACGTCAACATCCTACGCCTTCCTCAGCGTGTCGACCGCACCCATCGCCAAACTCCGGATGGACAGACCTACTCCCTTGCAGATGACCTATGGGTCCTGCACGACAGCCTCGCCGTCCGCATCCGGTGGGACGGGCCCTTGGCCCTATTACCCCCCGACATTTTGATGGCAGCGAAAGAGGTTGCGTCCCTGCAGCTTCTCGCATTCAAACCTGGCACCGTGTGCCATCAGGTCGACGCCTTGCGGCGGCTCTGTGCCTTTATTCAAGAGCAGATACCTGTTATCACCCGCTTCGAACCGGCACAGGTCGAAAGCTTTCTGGCCCATTCACCACAACGGCAAAATGGCTCCCTCAAAGCATTCTTTGCCAAATGGCATGCACAGAACCTCCCCGGCATTGATAAAAACCTTTTCAGCGCCATCAAAGGGCGTCGATTTAAGGCCCCCACACAGGGGCATATCACCGCCCTTGATCCAGAGACAGGCCCTTACCTCGATGCCGAGATGGCCGCCGCGGATCTTGCCCTGCGCGCCTCCTTTGAGGCCGGCACTCTCGCCGACGATCAATACCTTATTGCCATGATCTTCCGTCTTTATGGCCAACGTCCCATCATGGTCGCCAACCAAACGTTGGCCGATGTACGCCTCCCCAGTATCGACGGAAGCGCTCAGGCCGAAATCCGCTTTCCTCTCGCGAAGAAACGCACGATCAAGGCAACCCATGGTCCTTGGCGCCCAGCGCCGATGCTGTTCACCAAGGTTCTAGAGCAGCATGTTGCCGCGCTTCTGTCCATGCACCCTTCGGTGGCCCGCGAACGCATCCCGCTCTTTCCCATCGAAAGCCCCTCGTGGTCAGGGCGATGGAAAAATATGCGCCATCAGGGAAAGGGACAGCAACACCCCGATCGTCTCGGCCATTGCACACCCTATACCGTCTCTGACCGTTACAGGGTGGTGATGGAGGGTCTTGGCGTTGTCTCTCCACGCACGGGCAAACCTATGGTTTTCAGCCCTATGCGTGAGCGCCACACCATTGGGACCTTGCTCGCCCTCAAAGGGTGTTCCGCGGCAGAGATCGCCGCTTGGCTCCACCACGACGATCTTGGTACCTGCGAGTCGTACATCGAACTCGGCACACGCCACCACCAGCTTATGCATTCCCTGTTGGATGGCCAATTCCTCCATCTCTCTGGCCGCTTCTTGGGCGAGGTTGTCGCCCCCTCTTCCGTGGATGCCATCCAGGACAGCGCCCTTATTCCAGACAGCACGCAGCCAGGGGCACCGGTTCTGGGCGGTTGCGCCGCGGGCGGCTGCAAGGCCCTCGACGAACTGGCAGCACCCTACGCGTGCCTGGATGGGTGCCCCAACCTCCGGCTTTCACTCCATGCGGATCTGCGCCCTTTAATCGCGGATCTCGTTGCCCGCAAAACCGCGGCCAAAGCCCAGCGCCAAGACGAATACCAGGCATCCCTGAACCGCCACATCGCCCAGGCTATTGCCGCCCAACAGGCATTGGAAGCGGCGCGGCAAGAGAAGAAGGCAAGCCATGACTAATCTCTCTGCGTTCCGCAGCCAGCGACACATCGCCACCGACAGGTTCATCAACGCCGCGCGCAAACTCGCCATCTTTCAACTCCATCATCCCCACCATATCGATTTCGATGAGATATCTTGGAACCTTCGTGGACACGTTTCCGAAAGCGGTTCGCCCAAAAGCGCCAACGTGTCCTTCAAGACCCTCTCGAGCACGCGTGGCAAAGAAGCCGAGCCTATACCCGGCAGGTTGGGGCTTGCTATCAAGGCTGTCGTGGCCCAGAAACTCTGGGCGACACGCGACGCACCTATGGCGCGGGGGCCTTTCCAGCACCTAGCCGATGCCGGCAAAAAACTCCACATCGTCCTTGCCAAGGATGGCCTGTCCGATGATCCAACCCGCACCACACGGGAACACCTGGATGCCTGCCTTGCTCTTGCTGGCAAAAGCCGCCGGCATGTCGGAGCGGCCCTTTCCCAGATTGCCCGTGTGTGGGTGGAAGCAAAGGTTGCTCCTGAACTGGAAGGCTGGCGCTTCCAGCCAGGACCTTCCCACAGTTCGAGGCTTACTCCGCAGCGCGCAGAGCGCGCCCTGACAGACGACGAGATTGGCGCACTGGCCGAGGCATTCCATCGCGCGACCGATCCGATCGACCAAGTTGCTACCTCTGTTCTTGCCCTTCTGTGCTGCGCTCCTTCCCGTATTGGCGAGGTCTTCGCCTTGCCCTACGACGCAGAGGTTGTTGATCGGCCGGCGGACGGTGTCTGCGATGCATCCACTCCCTTCGACGAAGACCTTCGCTTTCATTTCGGTTTGCGGTGGTGGCCCGAAAAGGGCGGCAAGCCTATGATCAAGTACGTGCCCAGCGAGATGGTTCCTGTTGCCAAACTGGCCCTTGATAGGCTGCGCAGCCACACCCATCGTGCGCGCCAAGTGGCCACTTGGATGATGGCCCATCCAGGGCAGATGCCTTTGCCCGATGGTCTCGAACACGTACGCATCACGCGCACCATCACAGCCGAGGAACTGGGAAGGCTTTACAACATCCACCGCGATGAGGTTGCTTCACGCCTCGCCTACAGACCCTGGAAGCGCATCGATACCGGCGTCTACGACTTTGATTCGGTAGAAGCCCATTGGAGATCGGAGATCCCGAAAGGCTGGCCGGTGTTTTCTGGAACCAATGGCATCACCTACGATCGCGCGCTTTTGGTAGTCTTGGGCTACCAGTTGTCTGCGACGAACATCACCCAAGAACACCGCGTGACACCCTTCACCGACAGTGCGCTGAACGCTGCCTTGCGTGGGGAGAAGGGGAAGCCTGGTCTCTTTGAGCGGATGGACATTCGCCTTCCCAATGGCTCCTTCCCCGATATCACCACGCACCGCATCCGCCACTACCTGAACACCATCGCCCAGCGGGCCCACGTGCCCCAGGCGCACATCGCGCATTGGTCAGGCCGCAAGAATGTCATGCAAAACCATGCTTATGATCATACGAACCTAGATGCCCTGGTTGATGACCTGATGCGGAAGGGCACTGGAAAGACCAACCTTCTTCCCACTATCGTCGATGATGCGGATCCGGCTTTCCAGGCTGGTCTGGCCCGACAAAATATCACCTCGACGCCCATCGGTTTCTGCCTTGGCGATCTTCGGTTTGAACCCTGCGACAAGGCCGGTGCCTGCGTTGATTGCACACGGCTCGTATGCGTCGCCGGTGACAGGGGCAAGATCAACAACCTGGAACGCGACCTCGCTCGTCGGCAAGCCTCCGTCTCCGCGTTCGAGGATGCCATCGCGGCAGGCCGCCGCGTCAATCGCCGCGCCTTTGATGCAGCGCGCAATGCCTTGGCCCACGGCCACGCCTTGCTTGCCACATTGTCTGATCCCCAACAACAAGGGAGCTTGGTGTACAACCGCGGCGTTTCCTCGTTGGCTGGCTTTTCCCACGCCGACCGCATTGTTCACCAGAGCACATCTCTTTCCATACCCGAGGCCCACACATGAGCAAGCACCTTTCCCGTCTCGACATTGAGACCATCTGCGGCCACATCGCCTCGTTCCAAGGCAAGCTGACCTGGGAGGCTTTGGAGGCGTCTCTCCAAAAAATTGGGTACTCCCACACCCGCTGGGCTATACGCCAGCACGACCTGATCAAGGCAGCCTACGACGCCAAGAAAAAAGCGGAGCGCACGATCAAAAATACCAAGAAAGCCGCACCAAAGGAGGTCGCAAGGCCATCAGAAGAATCCGTTGCCGTTCTCAAGGCCCGCATCCACGCGCTGGAAGGCCAGCTGGCGGTGGTGCTGGACAACGCCGCAGAGTTGGGCATCCCCTTGGAACGGATGCAGCGCGCGCCGCACCCTGTTGGCTACAACCCTACCCCACAGAGGCGCTGATGGCACGCTCGCGCAAACAGGACGCCCTCTCGGTCATGGAGGCCTTGATCGCGCAAGCGCGATCAGGTGGTCATCTTTTGGCCAACGACGGCACCGCGCTTTGTTTGGGCGACATCCTCGGGGCGGCGGGCTTGTCTTGGAACCATTGGCGGCGCTACCCTGAGATGCGGTCCTCCCTCGAGGCTTATGCCGTTGAGCACAACCTCTTGTGTTCGCGCCAAGGGCGCGTTGCCCCCGAGGATGAGGCCCCGCCGTCGCAAGCCCAGGACATGGTCTCTGCAGCGCTCCTGCGGGATGTCCAGAGACGCCTCTCGGACAGCGAAAAACGGTGCGCAGAACTCCGCGCGGAGAACGCGGCCTTGCGCACTAAAATCGCCCGCATGCCGCACATCGATGCGTTGGTGGCCAAGGGTGGGAGATTCGCGCCATGAGCGACCTTCCCCGCATCGATAAAGCCCCCCTGCTGGTCTCCTACCTCGCCCAGGACAACGCCTTCCGCGGCATTGGCCCCAAGCGCGCCCAGGCGCTGTGGGATGCCTTTGGATCCGGGGTTCTCGATGCTCTGCGTGCCTGCACCCCGGAGATCATTGCCCTTATAGGCGAAGAGGAAGCATTGGGTGCGGCGGCAGCCCTGGAAATCCGCGCCGACGAGGCACGCATGGTGGCGTGGCTTACCCCCTACGCCCACGACATTCCTGTCCGCCAAGTGCTTCATCTTGCCAGGGCATGGGGATCGGCTGGCTTTCAAGCCGTACAGGATAATCCCTACCTACTGTTGGCCGTGGCACCTTGGCGCGTGGTCGATCGGCTCGCCCAAAACCTTGGTCTTCATCCCCAAGACCCAAGACGGGTCTGTGGGGCGATCGAAGCCACCCTACAAGGCGAAGAAGGGCTCGCCGGCGGGCACACAGTGGTGCCCGAGGATCTACTCCTTGAAGACGCTGGCGCGCTTCTCGGCAAGCCCCTCAACTCACGCGCCATTAACGACTGTGTCGATGCGGGCGGGGCTGTTGCCACGAAACACGGCCTCCAGCCACCAGGCGCCGCCTGGATGGAGAGAGACGTAGCGGAAACCCTGCTGCGCCTTGCACAAGAACGAATCCCTCGTTCTGCCTCGCAGAGCAAACACCACGGCACGAACATGCTTGGCACACAGGGGCTTTCCTTTCCTCTAACCGAGGCCCAGAACAGGGCCGTGGAAATGGCCCAACAGCGTCGTCTGTTCGTTCTGGGTGGGTATGCCGGTTCGGGCAAAACAACCGTGTTGCGCATCATTTGCGATGCTCTTGAATATGGGGGCCGCACACCGATCATCATCACCCTCGCCGGCAGGGCCGCACAACGCGCGCGGGAAGCCACCGGCCGCGAGGCGATGACGGTGGCCAAGTTCCTCATCCTCCATGATCGCGATGACGCGTTCTTACGCGCTGACCATGTGGTCATCGTGGATGAGGCGTCCATGCTATCCTTGCCTGATGTCTGGCGCATCCTCCGGCGGCTTGGCAACGCATCGTTGATCTTGGCCGGAGATCCTGGACAGCTGGCGCCCATCGGCTTTGGCCTTGTCTTCCACCAACTCTTCGACGTGCCGGCCATTCCATCGATCGTCCTCGATCGTGTGATGCGCCAGTCCGAAGCCACGGGCATCCCCGCTTTCGCAGCGGCGGTCCGTGCTGGCGGTCTGCCAGCCCTTGCACCACTCGAACGTACGCCCGCGGGGGTGTCTTTCGTTCCGTGCTCTCGGAATGCGCTACCTAAGACCCTAGACGAGGTGCTCACCCAACTTGGCGCAGCGGGCATAACCCGCGACACTGTCCAGATCGTCGCGCCGACACACCGCGAAATCTCTGCCATCAACACCCATTTCCATCGTCAGGCCGTACGACACCAAACCCCATCCTGGGGACCAGGCGGGCGGTTTTGCGAGGGGGAACCCCTCATCTGGACACGCAACATCTCCAAGCGTCGCCTGACCAACGGTTCGATGGGGTTCTTGTCGGACGCCCAACAAGGTATAGCCATCCTGGATGGCAATCCTGTTCCTCTTGCATATCAGGATGCCAACCACCTCGAGTTGGCCTATGCTATCAGCGTACACAAAGCCCAGGGCAGTCAATGGCCTTGTGTTATCGTCCCCGTTTTCCAAAGCCGCATACTTGATCGTGCGTTGATCTATACAGCACTTACAAGAGCACAACAATGTGTTATTTTCGTTGGAGAGAGAAAATCCTTGAATAATGCTCTAATTTTGCAACAATCATCTACCCGTCGCACTGGCCTATATCCAAAATTTACTGCACTCTCCTATGTAGTTAATCTGTGCATCAATGGAGGAATGTCATGTCCGTTCTACACCCCATCTTGAAAGCAATTTACGACTCCTGTGGCAATCGTCACCGCTCGCGTGAAATAATTCGTGAAAACCTTGGTATAGGTAGGCGTCCCTCCCCAGGAAAATCGGACACTATCTTTTGCGCTATCGAAGATCGCATCAATAAGGGCGATTGGGTCTTCTCTCTGCAAGCTAACGCCTTCGGAGAAGAACAGATGAAAGAGATCTCAACACAAATCCCATTGCTCCTTCGAGATCTTGATGTTGTAGGATTGTGCGAGTACCGATCTATCAACAATGTCCAAGAGATTGTCATTCCCCTCTCTGCTTGGTCGCCCAGCACAGATGGTCGAGCCGCCAGCGACCTCTTAGCTACCAATGTCGAAATCGACCTCATCGTCATACGCAACCCAGAAGGTCAGCTTGTTCTTGATCGATTCGATCTGGATATTCGCCCTGCAGTCAAACAAGCCAGAACAGCAGACTTCTGACACCACCTCACGCCGCAATAAAATATTGCAGTTTTGGTGTTTTGTATTTTTGGTATCAAATCCCCAAGAGAACAAGCCTGAACAACAACTGAACAACCCAATGGTTTGCTAAACGGGGGACTGGGAAAAAGACGCCCCTTGGCGCACCAAAAAAGCACGCAAGGACGCCCAGAAAAACATCGAGCCCCAGGCCGACAGC
>Ga0194112_10006897_pt1 | contig 14887 bp, 11 predicted proteins | sample TA2MahC400mmetaG_FD_146191 | JGI IMG/M metagenome (GOLD analysis project Ga0194112, IMG submission 146191) | Freshwater microbial communities from Lake Tanganyika, Tanzania - TA2015016 Mahale Deep Cast 400m | ecosystem: Environmental > Aquatic > Freshwater > Lake | place: Tanzania: Lake...
TAGTCCCCCACGCCCAGTTGGGGGAGGATTGTGGAGTGCGGCATCGCAGATGCCGCTTTCGATGGCAGCGGAGCGGAACCCCGAGCGTGCTTACGTCTGAATCGCAGCACGGCAAGGCGCCGGAGGACCCTGAGGTTCGCGGCGTCCCAGTCCTTCCCGCGGGCGTCCAACTTCGGGGTTTCGAGCAGCTTTGGGACATCCGCGAAGCGCTCGTCACACATCAGGAGCCGAAACGCTCCACGCCCGAGCTTGCCGCGCCCGACGTGCTCGTGGCGGTCAACGTGGCTCCCCAGCTCGCGCTTCGCGTCGTTCACGTGGATTGCGCGAATCTGGCAAAGCCCCACGATGCGGTCGAACTCCCCCATCGTCGCAGCGTAGGCGTCGGGCGTCCGCAGGTCGTAGCCGGCGGCGAAGACGTGGCAGGTGTCGAGGCACACCCCCAGCCGCTCGGGGACCCCGACCGCGTCAAGGAGGCGGGCGATGTGCTCGAAGCGGTAGCCCAGCGATGTGCCCTGCCCCGCAGTCGTCTCGAAGAGTATCCCTGCGGGAAACTCTCGCGTCGCGTCGAGGGCCTTTCGCGCCATGGCCGCCACCTGCCTCAGCCCCTCCGCCTCGCCCGCCCCCTGGTGGCAGCCGGGGTGGAGCACCACCCAGCGCAGCCCCAGCGCCGCGGAACGCCGGAGGTCCAGAATCAGCCCATCCAGCGACTTCGCTGCGGTCGCCTCGTCCCGACTCGCAAGATCGATCAGGTAGTTGGCGTGTGCGATGATCGGCCCGATGCGCGAGGCCGCCCAGGCCGCCCGGAACCGCGCGCAGTCCTCGTCGCTCAACTGCGCCGCGCGCCACTGGACGTTGTTCCTGGTGAACAGTTGGATGGCGGTGCAGCGGAGGGCCACGCCGCGCTCGACGGCCCTGTGGACGCCGCCCGCAATGGACATGTGCGCGCCGAGGAGCAGTGGGCGGCTCACTTGCTGAGGGCCTCGACGAGTGCCTTGCCGAACGCCCCGGCCGCCTGCGGGCCGACCCCGGTGATGACCTTGCCGTCGCGCTCGACCGGCCCCTTGCCCAGGGCGGCGCCGCCCGCCTTCAAGTCACCCTCGCACGCCGGCCACACCGTCGCTCGCTTCCCCTTAAGCAGCCCGGCCCGCGCGAGCGTCACAGGGGCGATGCAGATTGCCCCCACCAGCTTGTCTGCCTGGGCGGCGTCCTGGGCGAGAGCGTGAGCGGCCTTGTTGTCCCAATACTCGGTCGCGCCCGAGCCCCCGATGAAGACCACCGCGTCGTAGTCCGCCGCCTTCGCGTCGCGGAGCAGGATGTCGGCCTTCGCCGTCCCGCCGAGCATTCCGCGCGCCGTGCCGAGCTTCGAGCTCGCCACGGTCACGGTCGCCCCCGCAGCCTCTAACGCCTTGCGCGGCTCGGCGTACTCCTCGTCGCGGAAGCTCTCGCTCGCGATCAGCAGCAGCACCTTCCTGCCCGTCAGTGCGCCCATGCACGTTCCCCCTACAATGCCTCTCCCTCCAAAGAGGAGTATACGCGCGCCCGGGCACATTGCAACCCCCGAGAGTGCGCGTGGCCCATTCCTCTTCAATCGTCCTCGTCGTCGTCCTCGTCGTCGTCGTCGAACCTCTCCGTCGTCCTCGACTCCTCTCTCGTCCCCACGCTCCAGCGTGGGGACGCAACGTCTTGGACGCTCCGGCGTCCCTCTTTGCGGGGCGGGCGCCCTGAGCCATGAAGAGGACGCAGGAGCGTCGAAGACCTTGCGTCCCGACGGAGGACCGTCCGGACGAGATGGGGGATGGAGAACGAGGGACGAGGACGATAGGGGAAGAGCGACAGCGCTTGACCCGCAGCTACCCAATGGCTACCATCGTACCATGCGCACGATAGCAGCAGGACACCTCCACAAGCGCCTGCCCATCCTCATTCTCGCGACGTGCGTGGCCCTCGCCCTCGCCGCCTCCGTGGCGCTCGACACTTGCGCCGCGCCCCCCGCCCAGCAGGACACCTGGGCGGACGTCGAGCGCATCGTGGCCGTGGGCGACGTCCACGGCGACCACGAGCAGTTCCTGAAAGCCCTCCGCGCCGCCGAGGTCATTGACGCGGAGGGCAACTGGGCCGCAGGCAAGACCCATCTGGTCCAGACTGGCGACGTGCTGGACCGCGGCCCCGACTCCCGCAAGGCCCTCGACCTCCTGATGAAGCTGGAGGCCCAGGCCGAGAAGGCAGGCGGGCGCGTCCACGCCCTCATCGGCAACCACGAGGCGATGGTGCTCCTCGACGACCTGCGCTACCTCCACCCCGGCGAACTGGAATCGTTCGGCGGCAAAGATGGCCTCAAGAAGGCGATGAGCCCCGAGGGCGCCTACGGCAAGTGGATTCGCTCCCTCAACAGCGTCATCAAGATCAACGACACCCTCTTCGTCCACGGTGGCCTGCCGCCCGACTGCGCGAAAATGAGCCTCCGCGAGATCAACGACGCCGTCCGCAAGGACCTCCAGAAGGGCGACATGATGGGCTTCGCATTCGACTACGCCAGCCCGCTGTGGGACCGCAGCCTGGCCCTGAGCGACGAACAGGAGGTCTCCGACGACCTCAACTCCGTCCTCAAGCACTTCAAGGCCGCCCGCATCGTCGTCGGCCACTGCGTCACCCGCGATGGCGTGGAGGTCAGGGCCGGCGGCCGCGTCATCCGCATTGACGTTGGCATGTGCGAGTACTACGGCGGCCCGGCCGCCTGCCTCGTCATCGAGAAGGGCGTCCTCTACGAAGTCCGCCACGCGAAGCCGCGCCGCAAGCTCGAGCCCGAGCGCCCCGCCCTCAAGCCCGCGGCCCGCCGCCCCCTCCCCTGCCCCCTTGCCGCCTGAAGGAGCGTCCAGATGCGAGCATTGCGATGGTCCGTGCTGCTGGGAGTGTGCCTCCTCCTCGGCAAGGTAGTGGCGTCGAGCATCGGCGTGGGGCTGGACTGGCGGACCGGCCTCTTCGTCCAGGAATACTGGCAGGCCGGCAAGCCCCGCTACCTCATCGCAAACCTCACCCGCGAGCCGGCTAGGATCACGGTCCAGACCGTCAACATAGACGCCCGCGAGGGCGGCCAGGCCTTCCGCGAGGCGGACCCCATCCCCCAGAAGCCCATCGAAGTCCTCGCCGGTCCCTGGGAGGTCCCCGCCGGCGGGGTGGCCGACGTTGATGCCTCGCCGCTGCTGGGCAAGGGCCTCGTGGACTTCCGCTCCGGCGCCAAGCGCCTCGGCCTCCTCGACCTCCCCAAGGCAGCCCCTGTCACAGCCACCCCAAACACCATTGCCACCAACAACGGCATCAACGGCTCCGGCGGGCGGCAGGCCCGAATGTGGTGCGAGCACGCGGCCCTCCGCGTCCCATCCGGCGCCGACATCGAGGTCAAGCTCCTCACCGCTGCCAACCAGGGGACGATGAAGCTCAGCAGGAAGCTCACCCCCGCCGAGGAAAAGGATGGCGTCGTCACCCGCCCCGCCCACATTCCCCCCAGCGAAGCCGTCTGCGGGACCCTCACAATCACCTCGACGGACAATGCGGCGGCGATTGACACCGGCAAGCCGCTCAAGGAGCAGGCGCTGCACGCGGTGGTGCTGCGGCTCAAAGCCCCCGATGTGGTGGCGCCAACCCTCGTGACGTTCGGCGGCTGGACCCAGCACGGGGGCGGCGGCTTCTGGCTCATCCGCGGCGTCGTCGTCGAGCCGCGCCCCGACAAGTGAGCCCCCTCCCAGGGACTCCAAGACACTCCCGCACTCCCTCCCGAAGGGCCTGCCCCGAGCGGGGCGAGGGCTTCCAATACCTTCGGGAGGGTAGCCGGAAGCACTTGCCCGTGCGTCGCGACGTTACCCTCCCAAACGTGCTGGAACGTTCGGGAGGGAGTCGGCGCCGTACTGTCAAACCCTGGCGAGCACCCGTTCGGCGATCGTGTGGCGGCGCGCGGCGAAGGGGCCGCCCTCCGGGGCGCGGCTGGCGAGGCGCTGGAGGATGGGGGCAGCGTAGCGGAGCTCATCAATCGCCAGCGACACGTCCATCTCGCTCAGTGCCAGCACCGTGTAGTGGAAGGGGAAGCGGCGCCAGCGGCCATCGCCCGTGCGCGAGAGGCGCAACGCCTCCACGCCCGCGCCCAGATGGTGCTCGGCCCGCTCGAGTCCGCCGGCGGCGAGGTGGCGCCAGAGGGCGGCGGTGCACTTTCCGCAGCAGTACTGGCCCAGCCAGAGCCGGCCCATGTGCCTCTCGCGCTCCTCGGCGGCGCGGAGGCGCGCCAGCATGCCATCGGTCGCACGGGCCAGGGCAGCGCCCTCGGTGGCACAGGCTTCCAGCCTGTGTTCCACGGGCAAGATGCCTGTGCCACCAAGCAGGATGAGGGCGCGGCAGGCCTCCTCGCCCAGAATGTGGGCCGTCGCCGCGCGGGTGGCCACCCGCTCGCCGGTGAAAAGGCGCATGCCCCCGCGGCGGTCCTTCTCAGTTGGGGCGAACATGCCGTGGTAGGCGCCGGGTAGGCCCTGTCGGGCCGCAATCCAGGCCGCGGCCTCGCGCCGGTCAGCATCGGAGAGCGGCCACCCGAAGAAGTGGGCTTCGTTCACTGCATCGAGCGTTGCCGCCAGGCTCTCGGACCTCACCAGGCTCATTCGACCACATTCCCTACAGGTAGCCTTCCTTCTTCAGTAACCCCTCGGCCTGGATAACGAACTCCTCGGCAAGGGTCTGAAGCCTGGCGACCTCTGAATCGTCGGCCTGCTGTGCGAAGTCGTATTCGCTGATCTGCCGTTTCTCAAACGCCTCGCGGAGCCACCTGTGCATGTCGGTGCGAAGCAGCCCCGTCTTGATGAAGTGCTGGGCAAGGCCGGAAAGCACCCCCCTGTGGCTTGTGTAGGTCTGCCCCTTCGCCGTCAGGAGGGCCTCGGCACAGTAGAACATCGCGTAGTACAGCCGGGACACCGCTGAATCATAGTCCCCTCCCGTGCGAAGCGCATCCGCCGAGGCAAGGTAACGGCGTGCTTTGTTGAACATCCGCTCAAGGTCAGAGGGAGAGCTCATACGAGAACCCCCTCCCTGCGGATACTCTCGAAGAGCGGATCGCGCCGCTCCTGGAGCCACGACTGGGGGACGGGGTAGCTGGCAATGAGAACGTCGTGCTTCAGGCAAAGGTCGCCCAGTAGAGGGCTGAGCCTGTCCAACTCTGTGTAAGGCCTGGGGTCACCCTCCAGCGCGATCAGCACGTCTACGTCCGAGTCCGCCGTCGCCGTGCCTCGTGCGAAGGAGCCGTAGAGGTACAGCCCCCGGAAGCGCTCCCCATAGACAGCGGCGAGCGCCTCCTTGAGTTCGTCAAGGGCGGCCCGCACCGAGGCCGGAAGAGGACGCTTCTGCCGACGGACCATGCTCGCCTCCTTCGAACGATCCCTATGCTACCAACAGCCGCGAGGCCTGTCAACGGCTTCCGGCCCTATTCGACCACCTCCATCTTTGCGGACTTGCGGTCGAACTTGAGGACCCAGACCTTGTGGTCGCTGGAGTTGTTGAGGATGACCAGCTTCAGCTCGGGGTCGTAGGCCAGGGCGTCGGACCAACTGAACGGGTTGTCCTTGAACTCCACCGGCTTGCCCTTGGCCTCGAACCTCAGGTCCACCCAATAGAAGCGGCCATCGCTGGGGTCCCACGCGACGCTGCGCTGCTTGCCGTCGGGGGCCGTGAAGAGTCGCATCAGGAGCATCATATCAGCGTCGGGCAGGTAGACCTGCTCGCCCCAGAAGATGAACTGCCCGAGGGCCTTGGGCTTGGCGATGCCGAGCTTGGTGGCCTTGCCTGTGGCCATGTCGTAGCGCCAGATGTCCTTGTCGTTGGCGAACCAGAGACAGTCGCGCTTGGAGTCGTAGCGGAGGCCGTGTCCGTCGCACCAGATGCCGCCGAAGGCCGGCCCGTCCCAGGGCAGCTTGTTCCACTTGCCGGCCTTGGCGTCGAAGAGGTAAAGCCCCTTCTCCGAATAGGTGACGGCACCGCGCGGGGTGGGGGCCATGAAGCTGTGCATCGGCCCGCGGTGCTCCAGGCCGGGGAAGGGCTGCGGCTCCCATTCGCGCACGGCCGGGTTGTAGGCGCGGTCGAAGTAGAACATCTTCCCCGCCGTCGCGTCGTAGCAGTAGGCTTTGTAGGCGTGGACGGGCACGTGGACGCGGTCGTTGAAGCTCAGTGGGGTGGGCTGGCTGGCGTAGACCCGGTCGATCGGGTCGTCGGGGTGGTAGCCGATTGTCCAGAAGCCGCCGCGGAGGCTGAAGTGGGCGACGTCGTTCTCCTGGCTCGTGGCGTGTCCGCCGCCCCAGAAGAGGAGCTGGTGGCGGTCGGTGTCGTAGGCGGTTGTGCCCCATCTGTTGCGTGCGCCGGGGGCGTAGCGGGGGAACTCCAGCGAGGTCCAGACGTTCGGCGGCAGGCCGTCGTAGGTGCGGCCCTGCGTGGCCGCACTCTCCCAGATGGCGGGGTCAATGCGGTTGAACGTGTAGGCGCCCGACGTGCCCGCCGGGCCTTCGGCAGCCGGGGCGCTCGGGTCGACTCTGCATGCCCAAGTGATGAGGCTGGGGCGCTCGGCGGGGGTCACGCAGATGAGCACGTCGTCGTCGTTGACGGCCCCGGTTTGCACCTCGCGGCAGGTGACGCGGGGGGCATTGGGGCTGAACTGGGCGCGGCCGTAGTCCTCGGGCTTGAGCGGCACGTGGAGGAGCATCTTCCACTCGTTGGCCGCGACGTCATAGCTCCAGAGCTCCTGGGGCAGCCACTCGCGGCTGTAGCCGCCGGCGAGGACGATCTTCTGCGCCTTTGGGAGCCACGCGAGGATGTGGCCGGCCCGCGGCGCGGGGCATTTCTCCGGGAAGCGCTGCTCCCACGTCCGCGTGGCACGGTCGTACACCCACGTGTCCGACAGCACGCGGTCGAGTCCGTCGCCGCCGAAGAGCACGATCTTCTTGTGGACCGGGTCGTAGGCGGTCTGGGAGCGAGCGCGGCCCGGCGGCTCGACTGCCAGGGCGTCCACCACCTGCTCGAAGAGCACCCGCGCGGCGCGCACCTCGACGATAACCTCCAGCAGGTTCTCAAACCTGCGGGAGGTTTCCTGTGCTGACAGCTTCCCTCTCGCCCTGTTGGTCGCCGCCATCGCTGCGCCCAGGCGCTGCACCGCCACGTCCGCCGCGGTCTTCTCGGTGCCCTTGAAATGCGCGAGCACGATGCGGTCCACCAGCTTCGAAGCCTCCGAGGCAAGCAAGTTGGCTTGGCGGGAAAGATCGGCCTTGGCCTCCGCGTCCGTCTCCGTGATTGCGAAGCGGTTGCAGGCGGCGCCCAGGAGGCCCTTCGCCTGCCAGCGGAGGTCCCTGGCGCGACCGCCGAGTGCGCGGAGCTCATCCGAGCCGAACTCGAGGCGGCGCCATTCGTTCTTTGCGATGTCGTAGGCCCAGGTCGCCACGTCGGCGCTGCCGCCGTCGCCGCCGGCGTGGAGGATCTCCTTGTTCACGGGGTCGTAGGACATCGAGCCCCACACGCGGCACGTCGTCCGCGGCTTCGCCTTCAGGTCCTCCCACGTGCGGGCCTTGGGGTCGTAGCGGAGCGTCTTGTCGTGGAGATAGGCATAGACCTTCCCGTCGTCGGGCACGAAGCACCACTCGTAGCCCATGCGTGACTCGAGCCATTGCCCGCCCGCGCCTGGGCGGAGGTGTTCGCCGTCCTTGTAGAAAAGCTCGGGGCCGTTGTAGCCCATCTTCGCCCGCTTCTCCGCGTATTCCTCGCCCACTGGCCCCGACTCCGGCCGCCCCTCCGCCACGCCGGGCGGATAGGCGTTGAACCACTTGAGCTGGGCCAGGTCGAACTCCTCTGTATCGTAGTGCCGCGGCACATTTCCACCGTAGGCCTGCATCCCGCTTGCCATCACGAACCGCTTGAGCCCTGGCACGTAGACGAACGCCGGCTGTTCCCGCCAGCCCGTCTTCGTCACCAGCGCCTTCACCCAGGTGTTCGCCGGCGCATCCTTCAGCGCCGTCCCCTCCTTCCCTCCCCTCCCCTGCCCCACCATCGCGACGCCAACCAGGCACAGCGACACTGCGGTGCGCATCCTCATGCGACTTCTCCAGCCATGGTCACGGCCTTTTCCTTTCCTGCATTCCTCATAGCCCTTCTTCTCAGCGCTCATGCCCCCATTCTACCCAATTCACCCGCTTTCTCAACCCTCGAGCCCCGAGCGCCCAATTCATGCCCGCGAACCACGCGAAAGCACGCGAAACCCGAAACAGATTCCCCACGCACAGCACGCAGAGGCGAGCCTGGGTGTCAAATCTATCTTATTCACCTATGTGGCAGGAATGTGGGGCATCGCTCTTGTCTAGGTTGGCTGCGACTCATATAATTGGTTTCTGTTGCGGAAAGTCGTAGGGACACGCGGCTCGCGTGTCCACCCCCCAGGGAAGACGACAGGCGAGCGGCCTGTGGCTACACCTGCCAGCGAAGTGCGTGGCCGTGCGATTTCCGCAACAGAAACTAACCAGGGCATGGGACGGCTGAGGCATCAAGACACCTGGGAGCAGCGAACGACATGCCGGCAGGCGAATCGGCACTGAGCGCCGCACTGAGGCCCGACCCAGCGCGCAAGCGCGTGGTGCTGGTGGTGGACGACGACCGCGTGGGGCTGGAGAGCCTCACCGAGGCCGTGGCCGAGATGGGCTATCGCGCGCTCGGCGCATCCAATGGCGCCGCCGCTCTCGCCGCACTCGACCGCGAGCCGGTGGACCTCGTGCTGACCGACTTGCGCATGCCGGACATGGACGGCCTCGAGCTCCTCACGCGCGTGCGCCAGCGCGACTCGCGAGTCTTCGTCCTCCTCATCACCGCCTTCGCCACCGTGAACACCGCTGTCGAGGCGATGAAGCGGGGGGCGTTCAACTACATCATGAAGCCGATTGACCTCGACCAGCTCAAGGCGCACCTTGCGACCGCCTTCGGCGCGCAGGACCTCCTCCTCGAGAACATCCTGCTGCGGGAGCGCATCCAGCACCTGAGCGCGCCCCCCGGCCTCATCGTGGGCCACTCGTTCGCCATGCGCAAGGTGATGGACCTCATCGGCCAGGTGGCCGACACGCAGACCACCGTGCTCCTCCGCGGCGAGAGCGGCACGGGCAAGGAGCTGGTGGCGAACGAAGTCCACCGCAAGTCGCGCCGCGCCCGCGGGCCGTTCGTCAAGGTCAACTGCGCCGCGCTCAGCGAATCGCTCCTCGAGAGCGAGCTCTTCGGCCACGAGGAGGGCGCCTTCACGGGCGCCATCCGCCAGCGCCAGGGGCGCTTCGAGCTCGCACACGAGGGCACCATCTTCCTCGACGAGGTCAGCGAGCTCAGCCCCGCCACGCAGGCCAAGCTCCTCCGAGTCCTCCAGAACCGCGAGTTCGAGCGACTCGGCGGCACCAAGACCATCTCCGTGGATGTCCGCGTCGTCGCCGCCACCAACGCTGACCTCGAGGAGCGTGTGGCCAACGCCACCTTCCGCCGCGACCTCTTCTTCCGACTCAACGTCGTCCCCGTCTACCTCCCGCCCCTGCGGGCCAGGCGCGAAGACATACCGCTCTTCGCCAACGTCTTCATCCGCCGCTATGCCGAACGCAATAGCAAGGACGTCATCGGCATCTCCCCCGAGGCCCTGCGCCGCCTCCAGGCACACACCTGGCCGGGGAACGTCCGAGAGCTCGAAAACTGCATCGAGCGCATGGTCGTCACCTCCACCAAACGCATCCTCGACGTTGACGACCTCCCCCCCGAGACCTTCCCGGTAGCGCCGCCAGCCGCGCGTGTCGGTTCGCTGCGGGACATGGAGGAGCGCGCGATTAGAGAGACCCTTGACTCTACCGCCGGCAACCGCACCGAGGCCGCCCGCATCCTCGGCATCAGCATCGCCACCCTCCACCGACGAATAGACGAATACGGCATCGCAAGACTCCGGAAGCCGGACGAGTAAACCACTCCGCCGCCGCGGCGCCTGCCTGTGCCCGCATGGCTGCATCCTGACATACCATCAAACTGATATGCCACGATCCCCCCTCTCATAATGATTGCAATACACGGTCGTCAGCAGGCGCCCAAACAGGCGCGACATCCAATGCATCGGCACCCACATGCACTCGACATCAGCGCAATAACTGCTTGCGCCATCGCCCCTTACGTCTGGGCCACTGGTCACGGCGGCTGATGCGAGTGCTATCATAGGTCGGCCGGACGGGGATTGGCACGCGGATTGCACATGGGGAAGATGAATGCAGCAGGGGGTGGACGAGATGACCAGAGGTTGAGTCCGATGACGACCCGTCAAGCCAATCTCCTGAAGTCCAGCAGGCGATGCCTGAAGTGCGGCAAGCCGATCTGGACCGACCGCTGCCACCGCCTCTGCGTCGCCTGCGCAAACCGAAACGAGGGCCTCGTGGACGACCGCGGCTCCGTGGCGCACGAGTTGCGGCCCTGGGTTCGCACACTGGTTTACTCGGAGAGCTTCCAGGACTCTGCCGCATCCTTCGGCCTCAGCGCCGCCTTGACCGAAGCTTGAGCAGGGCTTACAACCGAGAGCAACAGCAGGTAGGTGCGCGGGTGCACCTATCGGGCGTTATGCAGGGGGTGTTTGCCGGGGGCACACCCCCTGCGTTTTTTTAACTCCTCTTCAATCGTCCTCGTCGTCGTCCTCGACTCTCCTCCTTTTAGACCAGAGGAATCGAGGACGAGGACGACGACGAGGACGAGGACGATTGAAGAGCAGAGCTGGCGCCCGAAGAGAGGGCGCATGCTTTTTCATGTGCGCTTTCCCTGCCCATTCCTGCTATAATGTAGCGGGCCTCCCAGAGGTCACGGCCAACCCCCCAATTCCCATAGAAGGACGCCTGCATGCTGCGTTGGAACAAGCACACCCGCACCCTGGAGCAGGAAGAACACCACTTCGAGCTCCAGGACATCTCGGACCCCAACCTCTTCCGCGACACGTTCCCCTACGTCGAGGTTCCTCGCATCCCGTTCGACCATCGTCGCGTGCCGATGTGGCCCCCAGAGGAAATCTGGATAACCGACACGACGTTCCGCGACGGCCAGCAGGCCCGCCCACCCTACTCCGTCGAGCAGATCGTCCAGCTCTACAGGTTCCTCCACGAGCTCGGCGGACCCAACGGCGTCATCCGCCAGACCGAGTTCTTCCTCTACTCCGACAAGGACCGCGAGGCGGTCCGTCGCTGCCTCGACCTCGGCTTCCGCTACCCGGAGGTCACTGGCTGGATTCGCGCCACGCCCTCCGACTTCAAGCTCGTCAAGCAGATGGGCCTCCGCGAGACCGGCATCCTCGCCTCCTGCTCCGACTACCACATCTTCCTCAAGCTCGGCAAGACCCGCCGCCAGGCCCTCGACATGTACCTCGCCATCGTCAAGGCCGCCATCGAGCAGGAGATCATCCCCCGCTGCCACCTCGAGGACGTCACCCGCGCCGACTTCCTCGGCTTCGTCGTCCCATTCGCCCAGGCCCTCATGCGCCTCGCCGCCGAGTGCGGCCGCCCAGTCAAAATCCGCGTCTGCGACACCCTCGGCCTCGGCGTCTGCTACCCAGGCTCATCCGTCCCCCGGTGCGTCCAGGGCGTCATCTACGGCCTCATCCAATACGCAAACGTCCCACACGAATGGCTCGAATGGCACGGGCACAACGACTTCTACAAAGTGGTCACCAATGCCGCCACCGCCTGGCTCTACGGCTGCGCCGCCGCCAACGGCACCCTCCTCGGCATCGGCGAGCGCACCGGCAACCCCCCAATCGAAGCCCTCGCCATCGAATACACCGCCCTCCGCGGCGACCCCAACGGCATGAACCTCCGCGTCATCACCGACATCGCGGACTACTACCGCAAGGTCATCGGCTACGAGCCGCCCCGCAACCAGCCCTACGTGGGCGCCGACTTCAACATGACCAGTGCCGGCATCCACGCCGACGGGTTGCGCAAGAACCCCGAAATCTACACCATCTTCGACACCGAGCGCATCCTCGGCGTCGCCCCCACCATCTCCATCACCGACAAGAGCGGCGTGGCCGGCATCGCCGCCTGGCTCGACCTCAAGCTCCGCGGCCGCGGCATCCAGATCGCCAAGGACCACCCGGGCGTCATCGCAATGAAAGACGCCATAGACGCCCAGTTCGCCTCCGGCCGCCTGACCGCCATGAGCCGCGAGGAGCTGCTCGCGCTCGCGCGGAAGCACCTGCCTGAGCACTTTGCCTCGTAGGGGCGCTTGGCCGGGGGGTGGCCCATGATGCGTGATAAGGGCAGGAACGAGGCCACAGCGGTCCAATCGCTCCTATTCGTCGTATCTGTCCTATGAACGTTGGGGACGCTGCCCAACCGGTAGGGAATGCACACTTGCACGCGGAACCGCGCGCGGGACGCGCCAAACCATGGGAAAGGCGAAACTGGGGCTTCACCACGGAGGGCACAGAGACCCCATCGCGGCAAGCCGCAACCAAACGCGGAGGAAGAATCTTTCCGGAAAACAAGATTCTGCATGTTTGTAGCACAGAGACAGACACAGAGAACCGTCTCGATAACCGAACCCTGGAGGGTCGTCACCGCGGATTACGCGGATGGGGTCGGATATGAGGGGGCAACCAGAGCACGATCCCCCATCCACAGATTCGCACAGAGAAGACAGACCAGCTGAGTTCGAAGCCCCGCTTCCGGCGGTTCTTCCGCTGTGGGGATTCGTGCCAGTCTGTGGACGCCTTTTGTCAGTAACCGAAGACCGAGCAGCGATAGCCGAACACCATCCGCATCTGGTGCTTCCCCTGGCCATTTACCCTGCCGCGCGCCAGGACGGAATCCCGCGGCTCTTGACAAGCCGATTCCCCCGCAGTACCTTGTGCATGCAGTGGAGGTGGGTTGAACGTTCGACCTTGATGGCTTCGGGGCGGCACGCGTAATGCCCGGCCAGCCATGCGAGGACAGAGATGCCCTACGATACCGATGACAGGCTGAAGAGCTACCTGGACACGAACCAGCTCCATCGGGAGCAGATGTGCCTTGCGATTCTGGCTCTAGACAAGAGATTCTCGCAAGTGCGGCCCAGACACCCACGGGGAGGTCCAGATGGGGGCAGAGATATCGATGCCGTTTTCCATGGAGGCCTGCGTGCGTACGGCGCCGTCGGCTTTGTAAACCAGGCCGAAGATTCCGAAGAGAAGAGGGACAGAGCTAAACGCAAGTTCAGAAGCGATCTCGCGAGCGCTCTTGGGGTGACGCCAGCGCCTGAGGTATTCGTCTTCTTCACGAACGTAAACCTCACCGTCGGAGAGAAGGACGAGCTAGTTCGAGAAGCCATGGCTAAGGGCATTGCCCACTGCGAGGTTTTCGATAGGGAGAGGCTGAGAATCGCGCTGGACAACCCAGACGGATTCTCGCTGAGATTCCAGTACCTGGGGATTCCGCTGTCCGCGGAGGAGCAAGCCAGTTTCTTCGCCAAGTGGGGTGATGATATTCATTCGCTGATAGCAACAGGCTTTCAGAATGTCCAGACGACCCTTGACCGTTTGCTGTTTCTCCAGGAAGCTTCAAGTCCTCTATCGTTGTTGTGGATGGGATTTGAGCTCGACCGGGTTTACACAGCTCAGGAGATTGGCCATTTCCGGGCCTTCTGCTCAATGTACCTGAAGGAGCCAAGGCTCAACGTACTGTCAATCCTCTTTGGCTCCTCCGATAAGGCGGACCGGATGAGTTCTGACAAGCCGGCCCCAAAGCGAGACATGCGGCCCGGCATTGGATTCGGGATCAGCGGCGGTCAATGGGAGCAGCGGTTGCACCCGTGTTCCGTCACCGGATCGGCAGAGGCGGATGTGCCGGCGGAGAAGTACGAACGAGCGGGGTCGTCTTCCTCAGTCGGGATGCAAGAGGTACGGCTTGTTGCTATCAAGTACTGGAATGTCGCCCTTATACGCCTTTCTCCTATCCTAAGCCTGCGCGACATCGACGAGGCCATGTTCCTCCCAATGCTGAGCCGCTCGTTGGCGCAGAAGCTCAAGCGTGTTCATGTCTATGCTAATGAGTATAAGCTGTTGGAGGTCGATCGAGACCGGCTCGAGATAGATGAATCGCCATTCAGCCCCAACGTCCCCGTCGAGTTCAGCGAACAAGAGCTTGCGGACCCGTGGGTGAGAGTGCGGCCGGTTAGTGCGTCAGGATTCCATTTCTCCTTCGCAGACCAGACACCGCTGCGCACGTTTTCGCCGCGGCAGACAGCAGACTCCATGCCGAAGCGAATCCAGAGATAGAGGCTACGCGGCGGCCACGAGGTCCCAGCCACTTCCCCATCCGCCATCGCGCCCATCGGTAACGGCTCGTCATTCGGGAGCCCTCAGGGGCATACTGACAACAAACGTGGTCTGGCCAGCGCTGGTTCGCCCTTCCGCAGCGGGAATTCCTCGGCGTTCGAATGTCTGCGCGGTTCTCTCTGGCCTGCTCTGTGCTACAAACATGCAGAATCTTGTTTTCCGGAAAGATTCTTCCTCCGCGTTTGGTTGCGGCTTGCCGCGATGGGCCCTCTGTAGTGAAGACCCAGTTTCGGGTTTCGCGTCCTTTCGCGTGTTTCGCGGGCATGAGACCGGTGTTCGGTGGTAGGTGTTCGGTGTTCGGGTACGGAGAGGAGAGCGTCCACAGATTGGCACAGATTTGCACAGATGAAGGAAGCACGGGATCTGAGTCTTGGAGCCCAGCGGCCCTCTTGTTTTCTCTGCTGGCTCTCTTCGGCCCCTCTGCGTGCTCTGCGTGAGACTCTTCCGGTTTCGGGGTTCGGGGGTTGAGAAAGGCTCGCGGTTGTGTAGAATGAGGGCATGAGCAGCGAGAAGAAGATCGTG
>Ga0194112_10006900_pt1 | contig 14883 bp, 14 predicted proteins | sample TA2MahC400mmetaG_FD_146191 | JGI IMG/M metagenome (GOLD analysis project Ga0194112, IMG submission 146191) | Freshwater microbial communities from Lake Tanganyika, Tanzania - TA2015016 Mahale Deep Cast 400m | ecosystem: Environmental > Aquatic > Freshwater > Lake | place: Tanzania: Lake...
GGGCGGAGGCGGGCGGGGTGCTGCCGCAGGCGCAGGGGCCGGCCGCCGTAGGTGCGCAGGGTCTCAAAGAGGCCCGCGCCCAGCAGGAGGCCCGCATTGAGTGCGGCCACGGCGGCCTCGCGTTCGGGCACGATGCGGCCGGAGGCGTACATGAGCGGGTCGTTTTCGGCCATGCGTCAGGCCTCTGCGAGGGAATCAGAGCCGCGACCGTAAGGGAGCGGCGCCGTTGACGTGCGCCCCCGCGGCCTCGGGTGCGCCCACGGCGCCGCTCCCTTACGGTCGCGGCCCGGATAAGGACCGCCTGAACGCGAAAACGGCGCCGGGGCACTGCCCCGGCTTACATGGATTCACGGTCATCAATATGCACCACGCCGCCTTCGGCACGGAGGCGGCCCTCGGCGAACAGGCGGATGGCCTCGGGGTACGCGCGGCACTCCTGGCGGAAGACGCGTGCGGCCAGCGTGTCGGGCGTGTCGTCGTCGCGGACCGGCACGGCCCGCTGCAAGATGATCGGCCCGGCATCATATTCATTGTTGACGAAATGAACCGTGCAGCCCGACACCTTGCACCCCCGCGCCAGCACCGCCTCGTGCACGTGGTGGCCGTACATCCCCTTGCCGCCGAACGAGGGCAGGAGCGCGGGGTGGATGTTCATCACGCGGCCGATGTAACGGTCGGGGATGATCCAGTACGAGAGGAATCCCGCGAGGCACACAAGGTCCGCCTGCGCCTCATCCAGCAGGCGCACCATGGCGTCGGAGTACGCCTCGACCGTGGGGAACTCCTTCGGCCGCGCGAGGTGCGTGTGGATGCCGGCCTCGCGTCCGATTTCTATGCCGCGGACGCCCGGGCGCGAGGCAATAACCACGGCGACCTCGGCCGCAAGTTTTCCGGCGCGAATGTGCTGGAGGATGTTCTCAAGCGTCCGGCCGCCGCCGGAAAGAAGTATGCCGAGGCGAATCGTCCTGGCCATCGCGATCCTCCGCAGTCCCACCACGTCCTGTAGCACGGCCAGCGCGATGTGGCGCACCCCGCGCGAAGCGGCACAGCCGGCTTGCCCGGCCGTGGGCGCTGCGCCGAGGATGCTTTTCACGGCCGGACAAGCCGGCCGTGCCACATCCGTTCAATCCGCAATTCGCAATCCGCAATTGTGTTACGGCACGATTTCGGTTCCCACGCCGCGGTCGGTGTAGATTTCAAGGAGCAGGGAGTGCGGCACGCGGCCGGAGATGATGTGGCACTTGCGGACGCCGCCCTTGAGGGCCTCAAGGCACGTCTGCACCTTCGGTATCATGCCGCCGGAGATTACGCCGGACTCAAGGAGCCGCTCGGCGTCGGATTCCGAGATGTGCGAAAGGAGGCTCGCCGCGTCGTCCGGGCGCTCGCGTATGCCGTGCGTGTCTGAGACGTTGACGAGTTTCTCGGCCCCCAGGGCGCGGGCGACCGCCGAGGCCGCCTCGTCGGCGTTGCAGTTGTACTTCGGGGGCGCGGCGGCGCCCGCCACGCCGGGCGGCGGCCGGTCCGAGGCCACGGCGATGGGGGCGATGACCGGAATCGTCCCCAGATCGCACAAGCCGCGAAGCAGAAGGTCGTCCACGCCCGTGGCCCTGCCCACCAGGCCCAGGTCCGCCCCGCCGGGGCCGGCCAGCCGCTCGGCCCGAAGCGGGCAGCGGGTCTTTGAGGTCAGGCCCTCGGCCTTTGCACCAGCCTGTTCCAGGAGGCGCACGATCTGGGGGTTAACGACGCTGGCGAGGACGTCTTCGACTATCCTGAGTTCCTCCGGGCCGGTGTACCGCAGGCCGCCCACGAAGCGGGGCGCCAGGCCCGCCTCCTGCATGGCGCGCGTAATGGCCTTGCCGCCGCCGTGCACGACCACGGGGTCGATGTCCACGGCCCGCATGAAGGCGATGTCGGTGCAGACGGCTTCGAGGTCCTCCGGCACGTCCATGAACGAGCCGCCAAGTTTGACGACCACGGTCTTGCCCCTGAAGCGGCGGATGTAGGGGATCGCTTCGATGAGGACGGCGGCCTTGGCGATGGCTTCCTGCATAAACGCGGTTCCAGATTCCAAGTTCCAGGTTCCAGGTTCAGCGGCTGCGGCGCGAACAAGAGCCTACACGATTCCGCACGCGGTGTAAATCGGGCGTCCGGGGAGCGCCGGGGCCGCGCGCAATTTTCGCCGGCACTTTCGGGCGATTCTACACGGCCAGCGGGCGGGGGGCCTCAAAAAAACCGCGTTCCTGATAGCGCCAGCGGGATTTGAGCGCTGCGCGCCCACATCCGGAAAAAATCCAGGCAGAAACGCAAAATCGTAAGTCCTTGCCACGGCAGAAGTTATCGCTTCGCGTTCTCGCCCGAAAGCCTTCCGCGCGGCGCGCCACTGTACCGCCGGCCCTGTTGTGGAGGGGCCGCTCAAACGCGGCTGGATGAAACAGGCCGGCGCGACGCGGCCTATCACAGGCCGAGAGGAGACGCCCGTGAAACTGGACCTCGCAAACTTCCGCGACCCGCAGTTGTCCGAAGCCTACCTGGAGCACCTCGTGGGGAGCGTTGCCCCGGACCGTGCCCTGCACTGCCATCGCCTGTGGTCCTACTACAAGAACGACCTGACGCCGCTCGGTGCGGGCGTGCCGGATGCCGCGCGCGACCCCGACTGGGCGGCCTCGGCCCGGCCTTACTACCAGGCGCAGGAGTTCGGGCTACCAGCCCGCGTCACCGGCCGGTCGCACCTGGGCTACGGCGGGGCGGGCGTACCGGAGCACGCGCTGCGGCGCAAGGAAGTCGTCATCGAGAACGACATCGGGTGGCGCATCGACACGGGCGTTCATTTCCTCACCGGCAGACCCGTGACGACGGAGAGCCTTGCCCGCCGCCCCCAAGACGCGCGCCGGATTGAGGCCGTCCTGCGGGCCGTGTGGGACGCAAGCGGCGGCCTGACGCTGCTCCAGGAGATGGCCCTGCTGGGGGCCGTGTACGGTTTCGTCGACCTGGTAATCCGCATGCGCCCGGATAGCGGCGATGCGGCCAGAACCGGCAACCGCGAGGGCGGCCGGGACGGCAACGACCGCCCCGCCGCCTTCCCCGCCGGAGAGGCGCTGTCGCTGGAGGCCATCGAGGCGGGGCGAATCGTCCCCGTCCTCGAAGAGGACGACTACCGGCGCATGCGCTACTGGGTGCAGGTGTACCGGAGGCAGACAAACCGCGTGGCCGCGCCGGGGCTGCTGGCCCGGCTCCTGAGGCGCGGCTCGCGGGGCGCACCCGAGGAGACCGACGTGGTGGAGATCCTCGGCGCCGGCTGGTGGCAGCGGTACGAGGACGGAGCGCTTGCGGCCGAAGGCGAGAACCCCCTCGGCCGCGTGCCCGTGGTCCACATCCAGAACCTGCCGAACCCGGTCAGGTACGAGGGCGCCGGCGAGGTCGAGCCGCTCATCCCCCTCCAGGACGAACTGAACACGCGGCTGTCGGACCGCGCGAACCGCGTGACCTTCCAGAGTTTCAAGATGTACCTGGGCAAGGGCATCGAGGGGTTCGAGGACCGCACCATCGCCCCCGGCCGCATGTGGGCCACCGACAATCCCGACGCATCCATCGAGGCCTTCGGCGGCGACGCCGATGCCCCGAGCGAAACGGCTCACATCGCCGAACTGCGGGAGGCCATGGACAAGGTCAGCGGCGTAGCGCCCCTGGCGGCCGGTCTGCTGCGCGACCAACTGGGGAACCTTACCAGCGCCACCGCCTTGAAGGTGGTCCTCATGGGGACGCTGGCGCGACTGGAACGCAAGCGCGTGGCCTACGGTGCGGGCATCGTCGAGGCCAACCGGCTCATCCTGGAAGCCCTCGACCGCCTGCGCATCCTGCCGACGGACCCCCAGGACCGCGCCACGCGCCTGCACTGGCCGGATGCGCTGCCCGAGAACCTGGCGGAGAAACTGGCCGAGGCCAAGGCCAAGCGCGAACTCGGCGTTCCCGCCGACACGGTCTTGCGCGAGTTGGGGTACGAGCCTCAAGCGTAGGCATAAACGCAAGAGCAAACACAAGGAGGACGCGATGTCCACAGATGCACGGATCCCGACGGATCAAGGCCGCGCGTGCGGCCACGATGCCGCCCCGCCGCCGGCAGGCGATCGCACCAGCCATGAGTCGCTCGTCCAGGAGAGCATCAAGTACCGCCGCCGCGCACAGGAAGCCGAACGCCGGGCCGAGGCCCTGGAGACCGAGGTCCAGGCCCTGCGCGACGCGCAGGACCAGCGCGCTTCCGACACGGAGGCGGAACTCGCGCAGGCCCGCGGCGAGGCCGAGTCGCTTCGCAGCCGCCTGGAGGCCGTCGAACGCGACCGGCGACTGGAACGCGAACTTGCGCGCGCCGGCTGCGCCGACCCGGAGACCGCCCTTGCGCTGGCGCGCGAGCGCCTGGCCGGGGGCGACCCGCCGGAAGACCTCGCGGCCTTCGCGCGCGGCATCCTAGACGAAAAGCCGCACCTGCGTGCCACACCCGGCAGCGGAGCCCCCGTCCCCGTGGCGCGCACCCTTCCGCCGCGCACGGCCGCGGCCAAGTCCTCCGGCCACGTGCCGGCCGAGCGCCTGGCGGACCGGCTGGCCCAGCAGGCCCGCCAGTCGGGCAACACGACCGACCTGATGACGTACATGCGCGCCCGGCGCGCAGCCGGGGCGTAAGAGCAACCGAACCGAAAGGAGCAACCCATGCCGTTTACCGGAAAAGCGACGTACACAGCCGGCACGACCCTTCCCGAAATCGCGGAGGACGTGTCGGACCTTGTGAGCATCATCAGCCCGTTCGAGACGCCCCTGCTGGACGCCCTGGGCGACCCGCAGGTCGAGGCGCGCTCCACCCACCACGAGTGGCTGGAAGACACCCTGCTGCCGAACACCGACGTCGTCCAGACCACGCCGGAGAACCCGGAGACCGACACGGAGATCGAGGTGGCCAACCCCGGCCGCTTCCGCGTGGGCGACCAAGTGCGCTGCGAGGACTCCGAGGAACTGCTGCTGGTGACGGAGATCGGCGAGGGCGCCATCACGGTGGTCCGCGAGTACGGCGGGACCGAGGCCGAGCCCATCGCCGCCGGCGACGCCCTGCTCATCCTGGGCAACGCCGCCCTCGAAGGCCAGGACGCCGACGCCGCACGCTTCACCGTGCGCAGCCGCCGCGGCAACTGGACGCAGATCTTCTCGAAGACCGTCATGGTCGCCGGCAGCGAACTGGCGGTGCGCCACCTCTCGGTGGCCGACGAACTGGACTTCCAGAAGGCCAAGGCCCTCCGCGAACTCCTGCGGGACGTCGAGAACACCGTCCTGAACGGCGCCGCGGCGGACTCCGACCCCCAGGGCTCCGACGCCGTCCGGCGCACGATGGCCGGCATCATCCCGCAACTGGCGACCAACCGCTTCGTGCCGGGCGCGGGCGGGTTCCCCTCGGGCGGCGACCTGGATGAGCCCAAACTGAACGCCGCGCTGCGCCTCATCTGGGAGCGCTCCAGCGGCCAGGTGGACCTCATCGTGGTCAACGGATACCAGAAGCGCCGGATCAGCCAGTTCGGGGCAGGGTCGCGGGCCTACTCGCCGGCGGACCCGCGGTTCACCAGCCAGGTCTCCATCTACGAGAGCGACTTCGGCGTGCAGCGAGTGGTGCTGTCGCGCTGGGCGCCGAGGGACGCCGTCGTGCTCCTCGACTCCAGCCGCATCCAGGTGCCGCCGCTGGCGGGCCGCAGTTTCCACTACCGCCCCCTGGCCTCGACCGGCGACTTCGAGCGGGGCCAGGTCCTCGGCGAGTACACGCTGGAACTGCGGAACGAAGCCGCGCACGGAATCATCCGCGGCCTCTCGACGACGTCGTAAATGCCTTCTTCCGTTCCGGGGCCGGCCCTTCCCCCGCAGGGCCGGCCCTCCCGCCTCCCCCTCGCCGCCGCGGGAGGGAAGCGGGAGGGGCGCTAAAGTCGCGCCGCGGCCGTTCGCAAAACACAGGAGGTGCTGACATGCCGAACTTCTCAACCGACGCCGACCTGGTGAAATGGGAGCCCGCCCTGCTGCGGGAGATCGTGCTCGACCACCAGTGCCTGACGCGCGGCACCGGGGCGGCCAGCCAGACGTACTCGGTCGTGGCCGAGGACGGCCGCTTCAAGACAAGCCTCGTGCTGCCGGACCACATCATCTACCTGCGGAACACCGAGCAGGGCGTGGACGGCCACTACCAGGTCCTGAGCGTTCAAGACGAGACGGAACTCCTCGCGGGCGTCATCGGCGGCTCCGCCGGCGCCTGGGCGCCGCTGCCCACGGCAACCGACCTGGAGTTCGCCATCCACACGTTCGACCCGCAGCACGAGGAGGCACGGTACGCACTCCTGGCGCGCTTCGGCCTGGCGACCGACGCCGCCGACCCGGCGACGGACCTGGAGCGATGGGTCCACCACCGGCGTGCCCTCAGGCGGCCGGCCGCCGCACTGGTTCTCTCAATGCTGTACCGCGGCCAGGCAAGCGGCGGGCCGGAGGCCTCAGGCCTGGCGCGAAAGGCCGAGCACTACGCCCGGCTCTACGAGGACGAGGTCGTCAAGGCGCGACTCGTCCTTGACCGCGACGGCGACGGCCGGCCCGACGATGTGCGCACCCTCTCCAGCCACCGGCTGCGCCGCGACTGACGGCCTGCGGTCCCCGCTGCGGCTACGGTCCGAGCCCGCCGCGGAAGCGGCGGGCTGCTCCGAACCAGGGCATCATTCACACACTGCGAGCAACGCCATGAACCTCGACGATCTGGAAATCCTGGAAGCGGTGCGGCAGTTGCTGGCCGCCGTGCCGGGCGTGCGCTGGGGACGCCTTATCCGGCCGAACGAGCCGGTCGAGATTCCCTTGAGCCGCCTGCCAGCCGTCACGCTGGAGGCCGGGGCCGCGGAGGACCTGACGTGGCCCGACGTGCCCGCCGGCCGCTACCGCCTCGTCGGCTGGCGCGCTGCGGTGCTGGACCGCGCCGTGCCGGGAACGCGGGCGTTCGACGCGCTGGTCTCCCTGGCGGAGGGCTGCCAGGCGGCCGTCGCGGGCGCCTCCACGCTGGGCGGCCTTGCGGCCGACGGCCCGGCCTCGCGGAACACAAGCGACCTCGTGCCGGCGGTCGGTGCCACTCGCACCGGGCCCCTTCACCTGGCCCGTGCGGAGGCCGGCCGCCCGACGGCCATCATGTTCGCCGGCGCCTCGGGCTACTGGGCTGAGCAGCCGACCGGCGCGGCGGCGCTGGACGGCGAGGCCCTCTTCTCGTCCGGCCCGCATGTGGTGACCGTCGGAAGCCCGGTGCGGCGCATCAAGGACGAGGCGTTCAACGGCCTTTCGGGCGGGCTGGCGCTCGACCTGGGCGACGGGCCGCGAGAGATCCTTCAGACCGGCGTCCTGTCGGCCGCCTCGGCCGAGGCCCTGGCCGCCGCTGAGGCCGCCATCGAGTCCTTCATCGACGGCCGCGCGTACACCCTGACCACGCCCGACGGCGCCGATTGCCCGAACTGCCGCCTGGAACGCTTCGAGCGCCTGGGGCCCAGGCACATGGGCGCATCCTGGCACCAGGCGTACCGCATCGCATATCGACAATTGGCGAGATGACCATGCCTTACTGGACCGACGACATCACGCGCGTCCGCATCGGGCCGCCGGCGATCGACCTGGAAGGCGGCAGGCCCGCCGCCGCGCCGGACGCCTGCGAGGTCACGTGGGAGTCCTTGCAGGCCGAACGCTGGCATCAGGTGTACGTCAACGGGCGGCTGGCGGGGGTGACCGCGCGGCCGGAAGACCGGCGGCTCATCGTTCCGGCGCCGGCGGGCGCCTGCGGCGCAGCGGACGTCCTCTACGTGGAAGTCGTCGCCGTCGATGCCGCCGACCGCTGGACAGACTTCTCCGCCGAACTGACCGGCTTCGCGCCCGAGTGCGGCCCGGCCGCGCGCCTGACGTGGCAGGCGGGCCTTTACCTGGACGAGAACCTGGCGTCGTTCGACGTCTTCGCCGACGGCCGCACGGGCAGCGTGGACTACGCCGCGCCGATAAACGACGCCCCTATCCCCGCCCTCGCCGGGGGCCAGGCGCCGTGGGGATACGGCTGCGGCGGGTACGGCGCGGGCGGCTACGGCCGCAGCGCCGCCCTGTACGAGTACTCAACGGGCGTCCTTGAGCCCGGCGCATGGCGGTTTGCCGTGGTCGCCCTCGATGCGGCCGGCAACCGCCTGACGCCGGCCGCCGAGATCGCCCTGAACCTTGCGCCCGTGCCGCGACCGCCCGGCGACTTCCGCGTGGCCTCTTACGACCCCGTCGCGCGGCAGGCGATGCTCGCGTGGCAGCCGAGCCCCGATGTGTAGAGCGCGCTTCAACGGAGACAACCATGCCCTCGACCTTCACGCCGAACCTGAACCTGGAAAAGCCCGCCCACGGCGAGCACGCGGGCGACTGGGACGCCGTCCTGAACGCCAACTTCGACGCCATCGACGCCGCCATCTGGCGCCTGCCGGTCCGCACCGACGACCCGCCCTCGCCGGCCGACGGCGAGCAGTGGGTCAGGTCGGACCTGGCTCAACTGCGCGTCCGCATCGGCTCGGCCACGTACAAGGCGGACCTCGCGGCGGTGTAACCCGCAGCGCGGGGTCGCGGCTCGAACGCCCGCGGGTCGAGCCGCCGCTGTAAAGCGGCGGGCATCTTCGCGCGGGGCCACGGCTCGAACGCCCGCGGCTCGAAGCGGCGCTGTAGGGAAGATCAAGGAAGCGGCCATGCTTACGTTCCGGATGGACCTGACGAACTTCCTCCAGGGCACGCGCGCTGGGGTGCGCATCGTCCCCGCGGCGGGCTTGAAGACGGACTTCACCGAGTTTGCCACGGACCCGGCTACGATCGGGCTCTGGCACCTGCATCACGGAGGATGCCAGGGGGAAGGGACCGGCCTTGAGGACGCTTCGGGCGGCGGGCATGACCTGACTAACTACGGCGCGGCCCCCCAGGAGGACGGTTACAGGTTCGTCCGGGCCGAGGCGGACTACATGGCGGCCGCCTTGGCCGGCCAGCCCGAGCGCTCCCAGGTAACGCTGGAGGCCTGGGTCCGCGGCTGGGCCGTCCCGGTCGGGTCGGGCGGGTTCATCGCCCACTTGCGCCGCGACGGCAACACCCTGCTGGCCATCTGGGCCCAGCGCGCCAGTTCTCCGTCGGCCTCGATGATCCGGGCCTGGCTGTACATAGGCGGCGGATATGCCGCCACCTGGACCGGCGCGGCCGCAGACGCCGTCTTGGCCTCGGCCGACCCGTGGCACGTGGCGGCGGTCCTGAACGCCCCGTCGCCGCTTGAGTTGTACGTAGGCGGCGTACGGCGCGCGGTTTCAGGCAGTTCGGTTCCCCTGCCCGCCGGAAACTACGCCCTGTACCTCGGCAAGTACGAGGGTTACACGGGCTACGAACTGGACGCACTGATGGACGAGGCGCGACTGTCGGCGGCGGCGCGGTACACGTCGGCCGGGTTCGCGGCCCAGCGCCTCCTTGCCGCCGGAACGTACACAGGCATCACGTTCGACACGGGCCGCCCCGGCACCGTCTGGCTCGGCCTGGAGTCGGTCCACACGCTTCCCGCCGGGACCTCGCTGGCGTGGGAGGTGCGTGCGGCCGACGCGACGGACGGCGGGGGCGAGCCGCTCGCCGCCTGGCAGCCCTACGTCGGCCCGCAGAGCCTTCCGCGCGGGCGTTACTTCCAGTGGCGGGCAATGCTCACGGCGTCCGCCGACCGGCTGGCTTGCCCGACGGTCCAGCAAGTCGATGCCATCGCCGGCGAAGCGGGCTACAACATCTTCCACGCCGTCGGCGACTGGCCGGAGGCCCTCGACTACGGCGACCCCTGGGCGCAGACGGGCCCGGACGTCATGGAACTTCTGACGCCGCCGCTTCAGGCGGGCGCCGTCCACTGGTTCGCCATCCGCCCGGTAGACGGCCGCGAGGTCTGCGCGCCGATTGTGCAGAGCGAGTTGCGCCTGGAACTCGACGCGCAGGGCGCCGCCGTGCCCGAGCGGCCGGCGGGCGTGCTCGCCCTTGCCGCGCGGCCGGCCGCCGGCGGATGCGCCCTGCTCTACTGGAGTTACCGCGTGGGCCAAAGCGGCACCGCGCCGCAGGTCTTCCGCATCTTCGGCGACGGCGGAAGCGGCCAGATAAACTACGCGCAGCCGCTCGGCGAAGTGCCTTACAGCCCATCGCAGGCCGCATACGCCTGGACCAGCGGCCCGCTGGCCCCCGGAGTTCAGCATCAACTGGCCGTCCGCGCCGTGACGGCCGGCGGCACGTGGGACGAGCAGCCCGCAATTGCCCTTGTCACGCCCGACGCCGTTCCTCCCGCTGCGGTGGACAACCTGCAAGCCGAGGTGATCCTGTGACCGCCCCCGCCAACGTGGCCGCATACTTCACGCAAGGCTCGGCCGTGCCCGTCGTGGCGCCGCCGCGGACCGAGGTACTCATCGCGGGCGCCGCTCAGCCGCGCGTCCGCCTGGACAGCATCAAGGCCCTCCTGGGCGCGGCGCCCGCCGCGCGTTTCTCGGCCGGCCTGGGATGGGACCCCAGGACGGGCGAAGACGTCCGCCTTGAAGACCTTGCGCCGCTCATCCGGCCGGGAGACATCGTGACGGCGCGGCTCCTTCGCGGCGGCGTTCTTCCTGGCGCGCCCAGGCGGGACCTCGTGCTCTTCGAGGGCCGCATCGGACGAATCGAGTTTGACCTGGGCGGCGAGGGGGAGACGCTGCGCTTCGAGGCCGAGGACATGGCCGGCGAAGCGCTCCGCCGCCGCGTCGGCGGCCGCCGCGTCCGCACCGCCGGCGGCGGGACAGAACTCGTCGCCGGCCTCCCGCTCGTGTTCAACGCCGACGGCCAACCGAACGCCTCCGCCGACCCGTACGACCCGGGCGGCGGCGGGCAGCCGTACACCATCTTCGCGGCCGACCCGCCCGCCGAGGCCGTCGCGTGGACGCTGGACGAAGCCGTGGCGTACCTGCTCGCGGAGTTCGGCGGCTCGGACGCCGCGGCCGCGGCGTCGCCCGGCGAGGTCCGTAGCGCCGTCCCCGCCGCGGTCATCCGCGACGTGCGCCTGGAAGGCCGCACGCTCGGCGAAGCGCTGGAGGCCCTGCTGGAACCGGCGGGCTGCACGCTGGTCATCGCCGCGGAGCCGCACGAGACGGGCGTCAGCCGCCGCCTGGAGATCCTCGCGCCGGACCGACTGCCGGCGGCGTGGCTTGCGCACCAGAAGGTCGGCGGGCGGTTCGCCCCCTCGCGCACAAACTTCTCCGACCTGTCGGTCGCCCTGCACTTCGACGACGCCCCGCGGCGCTACGCTGCGCGCGGCGACCTGAAGGTGTACGAGTCCACGTTCGACCTCGTGGCCGGGTGGCCCGACGCCCTGGCGACGTACGACCCCGACGACTTCAGCCCCAGCCGCAACCCCGACTTCGACGCGGTCCGCGACGTGTTCCGCAAGTGGGTGCTGAACGAGGCGGGCCAGTACAGCGACCCGCCGTACAGCCGCGGGCCTGCGCCGGACCTCTCCGCACTTTTCGAGGGCGATCCGTACGTGCGGCGGCGCCGGCGGCTGCTTGAGTGTCTCTCGCGCGACGACCTCGGCCGCAGTTTCGGCGTGTACGTGGAAGTGTCGCTCGACGGCGGCAGCACGTGGCAGCGCGCCGCCATGACCGCGCGCATTCTGCCAGGGGAGTGCGGCGTGTACCTGACGGACGATCCCCTGCCGCCGGCGTACCTGGCGGCGGCGATGCGCGGCTACGCATGCATGCGCGTGACGGCGGCAATCGAGAGCGACTCGTGCCTTCAGGCCGAGCGGGCCGGTCCGGGGGCAGAGGGCCTGCCCGGCCGCACGCGCCACCTGGCCGTGCCGGCGGGCTACCGCTATCGCCGCCGGGCCGCCACCAGCCGCTTCAGCGGCCTGACGGGGGCCGACGAGGCCGACGACACGCAGGCGCTGGCGGCCCTCGTCAGCGCCGCCCGCGAGGCCGACCGCCGCTGCCCCGCCCCCGCGCGCGTCCAGATGCCTTACCTGGCGCTCGGATACCGCGTCGGTCAGCGGCTGCTGGGCGTCCGTGGGCGGCGGCTGGACCTTGCGCGGCAGGAGGTGGGGTACGAGTCGGCCCCGACCATCGCGCGCCTGCGCTGGGACTTCGCCCCGCTGCCGCGAACGGAACTCGAACTGGAGTAAATCAACTGCTGTCATTTGTCACTTGCCACTTAACGGCTGCCACTTGTCACTGGCCACTTGCCACTTGTTACCAACGACTTGCGGTTGTTGTTGCCGTTACAAGTGGCCAGTGGCAAGTGGCAAATGACAAATAACAAAGGACAAAGATGAGAAGCGACAGGCCGAAAATCTACGGCGCGGCCGCCGCCCTCGACGGCCAAGAAGAGCGGAGGGCCGGGGACCATCGCGGCCGCGAGCAGCGAAGCGAGGTCACCCCCGGCGGGCCGCCCTGCCGCCTTCTGTGGCTGCGCACAACGGGCGCCTCGCCCGGCGACCCGCCCGACGAGCGGTACTACGCCGACGAAGTCCGCCCAGCCGGCGCCGACCAGGACGGACACATGACGTGGCAGCCCGTGCCCGGCGGCCTGGAGGGGGTCGTCCTGCACAACGCGGCCGAGGCCGGCCAGGGAACGCACGGCCTGGCCTCCGGCACGGTCGTCCGCGCCGAGGAGCGCCTGGACCGCGGCGAGCCGCCCGACTTCGTGTACCTCGCATACGCGGCTGTGCCGCCCGCGCGGCTGGCTCGCATCGAGTCATACGACGCGGGCTACTACACCGTGCAGCCGGTGCGGCGCGAGGAGGCGGGCTTCGTGGACGACGGGCCTCCACTGGCCGGCGTGCCGAACCTCGGCGAACTCTGGGGCGAGGAGGCGGGCTACCTGGCCGGGCCGGAAGACTTCGACCGCTACGTGTGGATCTTCGGAACACCCGCGGGCTGGGCCATGCTCCTGCACCCGCCGCGCATGGTGTAGCGCCGCGGGCGCGGCGGGCCAGGAGACCCGCCGCGAGGCTCGCGTCAGTTACGGGTGGCGGGTCTCCTGACCCGCCACCACAGTAAACGAAAGACCGTAACAATGCCCTGGACGCCCGACCGCTGGCCGACCGAGCGCTTCGACCCGATCGACGCCGCGTGCGTGCTGAACGAGATGCGCGCCGCCCTGGCGGAGCGCAATACCCTCGTCCCGGCCGGGTGGGTGCCCGGGCACTTCAGCCGCTGGGGGCCCCTGCGCGGCACGCCGAAGGGCGGCTCGCCTGTCTTGCGGACAGTCGCCAACTTGCAGCACCAGGTCCAGGAGATGCTCACGCTGGCCTGGCCGCTGCGGTGGTGGGACCTGGCGCGAGACGATCTGTACACGCTGGCGAACCTGTGCCAGGACGCCTTCGGCGCGGCCGGCTGGACGTGGGACCTGACGGCCGAGGACGGCCAGGGCCAGCCGCTGAACCCGTGGTCGCCCGCGGCGGCGGTCATCTTCGGCGAACTGTACCACGCCGCCAACACGCTCAATCGCCTGCGCATCCTGCCGACGTTCTCCGCCAGCCAGCGCCGCGACAGCGTGTACCGGCTGACGACGGGCATCGCCTCGTGGCCCCAGGAGCGTGCGGCCACGTTCGCACTCTTCGACGGCGAAGACGACGGCCAGACCGTTGAACTTGAGTACGACGCGGGCATGGGCGGCCAGGTCTTCGACGACGGCTCCAACCAGCACTGGCTGCTTGAGTCGCGCCAGTTTGCCATGTCGTTCGCCACCGAGGCGCTCGCCGGCTGCGAGGTGGCTTGCGCCTGGCTGGACTTCGCGACGGCTGCGCCCGCCGGCCAGGCCGACTACCAGGGCACGTTCACGGCCGAGGTGATCGACGGCGACGGAAACGCCCTCGGCACGTTCGCCTCGGACGACTACGGGACCAAGCGCTTCGACGTGCCGGCCCCGTCTATCCGGACGGACGGCGACTCGGTCTTCGTCATCCGCTCGACGCGGCCCGACGCGGCCGACAGGCCCGCCTGGAACCCGCCCGGCCCCAACTACACGAGTTCGTACCGCGAGGGGCTTGCCGCCGCCGGCCCGATGCGCCTCATCGTGGAGGTGAACCTTGAGTACCGCGCCTGATCCGCCGCAAGTGCGCGAACGGTACGTTACGCGCGACCTCTGCGCCGCCCTTCACAGGGAGCAGCGTGCGGCCAACGAGCGGACGTGGGAGGAGATCCGCTCCTTGAGGCGCCTGGTCATCGGCCTGCTGGTGGGCGGGCAACTCGCGACGGCCGGCCTGAACGTGGCCGGCATCGCCTACTGGCTGGAGCAGCACACCGCGCAGCCGCACCCCGCCACGGTCCAGATGGTGGCCGCCGCACGCGCGGAGATGCGCGACGACATAAAAGACCTGCGCAGCGAGGTGCGCCAGTTGGCCGCCGCCGCCCGCAGCCAGACAAAAGGAGGATCGCCATGACCCGCACACGCACAAGAGCCGCCGCCGTCATCGCCGCGGGCCTTGCGGCCTGCGCTCTAGCCTGCGGCTGCGCGGCGCCGGCGGCCGTCCAGCGCAGCCAGCGCCTGCAACTGGACGCCATGGTCCAGTACCAGGGCGAAATGGCTGCATACCACGAGAAGGTCAAGACCCAACTTGCGGCCGACAAGCGCCGCGAGTTGGACGCGGCCCTTGCGGCGTCGCTCGCGCAGTCGGCCGGGGCCGACGGCCGCCTGGACGCGGCGGCGGCGATGGAGAAGGTCCGCAAGCGCCTCGCCCTGGAGGATGAGTTCCGCGCGAGCCTGGCCCGCCTGGACGGCCAGTTCAGCCAGCGCCAGGCCGCCATCGGCCGGGCAATCGAACTCGCGCGCGGCACACTGGACCTGCTGGCCGAT
>Ga0194112_10006901_pt1 | contig 14882 bp, 11 predicted proteins | sample TA2MahC400mmetaG_FD_146191 | JGI IMG/M metagenome (GOLD analysis project Ga0194112, IMG submission 146191) | Freshwater microbial communities from Lake Tanganyika, Tanzania - TA2015016 Mahale Deep Cast 400m | ecosystem: Environmental > Aquatic > Freshwater > Lake | place: Tanzania: Lake...
ACGGCGCGTCATCGAGCCGTGGAAGACAAGGCCCTCTCGGAAATCCGCGCTCAGATGGATAAGCACATCAAGAATTCCTATCTCAAGCAGGTCCAGGCCCCCATCGGCGTGAAGCCGACCCTGCGGGCGTGGATGGAACTCAGTTGAGGGAGAGTGTCATGAGCACCGTCGATGTCGAACGTATTCGCCAGATCAAGACCCTGCCTTCGCTGATCAAATTCCTCCGTGACGACCTGGATTGGCCGATTGAGGCCGATGCAGCCGAGGACGTTGCATTTTTTGACTATACGGCCGACGAGTTAGGCATCGACGCTAAACACGCGCCCAAGATCAGAGAGATCAAGCAGTTGCGGCCACTTGATACCAATCAGCCTTGGGGTGTCTTCTGGGTCAGTTTCGAGAAGAAGCGATTGCCCATGGTGGTCCTTCGCCGTATCTTAGGCAATCTTGTGAAGAACAAGTTGCCCAGCCTGCGCAAGACCGACCGGCCGAGTTGGGATTTGCACGACCTACTCTTCATCTCTTCGTATGGCGAAGAGGAGCATCGGACCATTACATTCGCTCATTTTAGTGAGGACCCACACAGCGACGAGCTTCCTGTTCTGCGCGTACTCGGTTGGGACGATCAGAACCCTGGCATGAGTATCGACCGTGTCGCAAACCGGCTACAAGGCCACTTCCGCTGGCCGGAGGACTCTCGGGATGTGGATGTTTGGCGGAAGCGGTGGACGGAGGCATTCACTGACCGCTACCGCGAGGCTATCCGTTCGGCTGACGAGTTAATCCCGCGACTTGCCGAGCTTGCGCGTGACATCCGCGACCGTGTACGAGATGTCTTGAATGCCGAGACGGAACGTGGGCGAATGCGCCAGCTTTATGGGGCTGTTCAGAAGCTCCTCATCCATGATATGAACGAAGATGGCTTCGCTGACATGTACGCCCAGACTGTTGCGTATGGCCTGCTCTCTGCGAGTTTATCGCGCCCGGCTGACATTACGCCACAGAATCTTGTTCAGCTTACCGCCATCTCGAACCCTTTTCTTGAGAATCTCCTCGACAGCTTGTTTCGCCTAAATCGCGGTAAGTTTCACTTCGATGTGGATGAAGTGGGGATCAACGATGTTCTCGACCTGCTCCGCAATACTAACGTCGAGGCGATCAAGGCCGCCTTCAATGACTTGAACCCCGCCGAAGATCCGGTCATTCGCTTCTACGAAGGATTCCTCAAAGCATATGATTCCCGGCAACGCATCAAACGCGGCGTCTTTTTCACTCCACGACCCGTCGTCCGCTATATCGTCCACAGCGTTCATGAACTGCTTCAGGGGGAGTTCGGCTTGGAGGACGGTCTTGCCTCCACTGCCACTTGGGCTGACATGCTGAAGAGATTCCCCGACCTCCAACCGCCCGAGGCTGTCAAGCCTGACGACCCATTTGTGCTTATCCTTGATTTCGCAACGGGTACGGCCACCTTCCTCTACGAGTGCATTGAGTTGATTGAACGGACTATGAAGGCGAAGTGGGCACGATCGCTGGGTAGACGCAATCCTGAATCACCGAACGCTTGGCGCGACCCCGACATACTGGCTCGATGGCGGGACTATGTGTCTAAACAGTTACTCCCTCGCCTCTATGGGTATGAGATGATGATGGCACCCTATGCTATCGCCCACCTCAAACTTGCCCTTAAACTGGGTGAGACGGGCTACCAGTTCTCTGAGGGCGACCGCCTCCACGTCCATCTTACGAACAGCCTTGAGCCTGCATCTGACATGGCTGATGCTAAGCTTGCCGACCTGTTCGGACCGCTCGCGAAAGAAGCCCAAGATGTGAATGAGGTCAAACGAAGCAAACGGTTCACTGTAGTGATAGGCAACCCACCGTATGCCGTAAACTCTGCCAACAAGAACTCTCCTATGGATAGACACCTTGCTGTCTACAAGGATGGTCTCGGTGACGAACGAAACCTGAAACCTCTGAACGATGACTATGTGAAGTTTGTCCGTTGTGCTCAATTGATTCTACTTGAGACGGGCGTTGGATTGCTGGGCATAATTACGAACCACTCGTACACAACCGCTCGTCTCTTCCGAGCGATGCGACGCTCATTAATCCGCGATTTTCAGCGGACGCATTTCCTCGATCTTCGCGGTGAAGCCACGCGTGATCCCTCTATGGAGAGAGATCAGAACGTCTTCGAGATCCAGCAAGGTGTTGGAGTAGGCTTGTACATTCGTCATGTGGCCTCACCCCAGTTCACTCACAGGGTTCACAGGCACGAATTGATTGATCCGCAGGACGCAAAATACTCTTGGCTTTCCACACATACCGCTTCCACAACACCGTGGACTGAGATTGTACCTCAACCTGATATGTATGCTTTTGGGGTTGTGTCAGAGACCGTACGAAAAGAGTATGAACGGTTCTTGCCTCTGAACCAGTTGTTTGGCGTTGGCAACGTCGGCTACCAGACCCATCGCGATGGATTCGTTATAGATTTGGAACGGAGGACTCTTGCTGCTCGCATTGAAACCTTCAGAAAGGGTCCTGCCGATGAAGAGCAAATTGCGCGAGACTTCGGCGTTAAGAGCAATCGGGACTGGGCCGTACTTTCAGCCCATGCATCCTTGCGCCGAGATGCCCATGCCGATGATAGGATCAGGAAGACCTTGTATCGCCCCTTTGACCTTCGCTACATTTTCTATGCCCCCTATATGATTGACTTTGACCGGCGTGATCTGATGCAGCATCTAACGCCGCCCAATGTTGGGTTGCTTGTCTCCAAGGTGTTTGATGAGCACGAGTTCACATCGGTCTATGTCACCAAGTGGATTGTAGAGTCAAAGATAGCAGACCGAACGCGCGGCTCGTACCTCTTTCCTCTTCGTGTTGTTGCATCTGGCTACCTATCACTCGATGGCCAGGATGCGGGCGTGCAGAGAAAAGAAAGATGGGAGTCCAACCTGCATCCGGAGCACGCTGTGGATATGGCGCGCCGACTCGGAGCCGAGATCAGAATGGGGGATATATCCACTGGCTCAAGGGCTATTTCCGATATGGCCATTTTCGAGTATACTTACGCTATACTCCATAGTCCAGAGTACCGGTCCCGGTACGGAGAGTTTCTAAAGATGGATTTTCCTCGGCTACCGTTCACCGGACACCCGGAGTTGTTTCACTCGCTTGCTCACCTGGGCGGCACACTCATCACTCTCCACCTTATGGAATCGCCGACACTTAATGACGTGAGCGCAAGGTGGCATGGGCTGACGCCAAGCGGAGAAGTCGAAAAGGTTTCCTATGACACCGGTACTGTCTGGATCGACAAGGCAAAGACGGAGGGCTTTTGCGGTGTTTCAGATGAAGTCTGGCAGTTCCACATCGGCGGCTATCAGGTCTGTGAAAAATGGCTCAAGGACCGCAAGGGTAGGCGGTTGTCCAAGGAGGACATCGCCCATTACCAGAAGATCATCGTAGCCTTGGCCGAGACGATCAAAATCATGGCCGAGATCGACGAGGCGATAGAGGCCCACGGCGGCTGGCCGGGGGCGTTCATCACCGATCCGAAGAAGCTGGAGGGCCTCCAATCAAAAAAAGCCTGACGGCCTCGTTGGCCCCCTCGGCCGGCGCCGATCCTGACGAGGCCGCTCCCGCCCGGACGATGCAACGCAAGTCGCCGCCCCAGCGGGCTGGCGCTGCGGAAGCGACCACCGGCGCGGACGGAGCCACGCGGCGGCCATCGATCCAGGACGTAGCGCGGAACGAGGTGCTGGCGGCGATCCGCGAGTTGTACCGGGTGGACCCGCGTCCGTGCGAGCGGGAGTGGCTGCTTCGGCTGCTGCGCGAGCGTTTGGGATTCGGGGCTCTGGGCAGCACCATCCGCGTGGCCCTCTCCGGTGACATCCGCGCCGCCGTCCGGCGTGGCCTCCTGGAGTGTCGAGGGGGCCAGTACCACCGGCTGTGCGATTCGATTGACCAGTACGAGCCGGCCTTCCTCCGCGCGCTATTCCTGGCCTCCCTGGCCGACGGTCGCAACCCCCGAACCTGGATCGATCAGGACGAAGCCATAGTGAACGCCACCCGCTACCTGGGCTTCAAGAACACCGGCCCGAGGATACAACAGCACTTCAAGACCGCCATCCGAGTCTTGATTCGCAACGGCGACCTCGAACGCGACGGCAAATGCCTTCGTAGGACCTGATTATGCATTCTATTGTAGACAAGTCCGGTCCCCAGGCAACTGACTGCTGGCGCTTAAGAATACCTGTGCTTGAGCCGCAGCTACAATCAGTACACAGGTAAAGGAGATGACACAATGGCTAAAGGCGGATCTACTGGTGGCAAAGGCGGGGGCGGTGGCCCAAAAGGTGGCGGGGGCGGCGGCGGAAAGGGATCAGGAGGCTGGCCAAGCACAACAGGCAAGCCTTCGGGCGGCGGGCGCGACAATGCAGCCCCCAAAGGCAAATGAGTGATCTGAGATAGGTTGGGGAGAGTTTAAGGTGACAGGTCCATTTTCCGACAGCGATTGCCTGTTCGTGGCGGGGGGCGTGGGCGGATTTCTTGTTGCGTTGGCGCGTAGCGTGGAGGTAGAATAAGGACCGCGGCGGGAGAAATCCGCCGTGTAAGACAACTGGTAACACTGGGATTTCAGACGCTTCGACTCAAACGGTGAGGTTTGTATCCAGAAAGCGTTTGGAAGGCTCGGTGCTCTTTGTTTTCACGCAAGGAGCACCGACGCTTTATGTCTCTGAAGTAAGCATCTTTGATTGTCATCCGACATGAAGCTCGGGCTCCTGCGCGCAGAATCTGTCTGCAGAGAGCACCGTTGGCTTCCACGTTTCTGGAGGGCCCTCACCGGCCTGAGCCGAGCGTGGTTGCGGCGGTGCTCTTTTTGTTGGGCCGTCGCGTGACGTGAGGGAACCGGGGGGACAAAGGAGCGGCGTATGTGGCGGGTGCAGGTGGAAAGAAAAGAGGGCCAAGCGGGAGATTGGCGGTCCCAATGGGCGGGCTGCGAGCGGATGGTCGGGCTGTATGTTCCCTATGTGCTGGTGCGCTGTGCGGCGTATACCGACGGGCGGCGGCAGGCGCAGCAGATCGGGGTCTATACGCTGGTCAGCGCGTGCCTGGTGGCCCGGGAGGTGGGCCCGGCGGTGCCGGCGGGGCGGATCGTGGAGATCACCCTGCGGGTGGTCGGGCCGGACGTACGGGCGGGGGCGCGGGGCGAGGACTGGCGCCAGGGGCCGGATGAGCCTTTGCTCGCGGACCCGTGGATGCAGTATATGGCCACGGCCCTCAACGCGCTGAAGCGGCCCGGGCGGGAGGTCCTGGTGCTGCATTATGTGGGCGGGCGGACGGCGGAGGATCTGGCTCGGCTGCTGGGGCAGGGGCCCCAAGAGGTGCGGGCCCGGCTCGGTCGGGCCGAGCGGCGGTTGGCCCGGTGGCTGGGCGGGGCACAGGTGCGGCCGGCGCTGGCCCGCTTCACGGCGGGCTTGGACCGCCACTGGATGGCGGAGGTGGCGGCCGGGGCGCTGGAATACCTGGCCGGGAACGCCGATCTCGCGATCGGCTTCGGATGAGGACTTGTCTTATGCCAATCAGGCGATTGGCGTTCCCAGGGTCGGCGGGGGTGAGGGATATACGTGTCCCGAGGGCTCGCAGGTTGTCCAGAATCCGTGTAAATCCGTGTCGGAGTTGCCTTTCTCCGTGGTCTCGGTGCCCTTCGTGGTTGATAAGCAGATCCCGGTTCTCCGTTGCCGGTTCCCAGTTGACGGTTGTCGGTTCGTAGTTCCCGGTGGACAGTTGCGGCCTGACGGGTCTTTCTTTACCTTCGTGGCCTTCGTGCTCCTGGTGGTTTCACGCGGTTGGTGGCGGCCGAGGGGCGCGAGGCCGCGAGGGGGCCCTCTGTGGCCCAGACCTGGCTTGGTATACCGCCCCCACTCATGGAGCATTTTACTTAGGCAAGAATGGGAAAAGGCTTACCCCGGGAGACAGGGAATCGGACATATTGAAAGAAGGCGAGGATCTTGTGGCGAAAAGATCCTCTCTGAATAGGATGCGATCCCATGGCGAATCGAGATATTATTACCATCGGGGCCTCGGCGGGCGGGGTGGAAGCCCTGATCAAGCTGGTGGCGGCTTTGCCGGCCGATTTGCCGGCGTCGGTCTTCATTGTCCAACATACCGCGCCCGAGTCGCGCGGCGAGTTGGTCCCTCTGACGTGTTCGGAATGCGGCGGTCCGCTCTGGCAGATCAAAGACGACAAGATGACCCGGTTCCGCTGCCGCGTGGGGCATGCGTACACGGCCAAGACTCTGGCGAATGAGCTGACCGATGCGGTGGAACGGTCGCTGTGGGTCGCGGTGCAGATGATGGACGAGCGGGTGCGCACCCTGGAGCGTCTGGCGGACACGGAGCAGACGAAAGATCGCCGGCGCAGCGCCGCCTCCTTTCATGACAAGGCCACCGAGACCCGGGAGCATACGGAGCGCCTGCGTCAACTCCTCCTGAGCCTGAATCAGTAAGAGCGCTCACGCCGATTTTTTCTTCTCGGTCTTGCTGCTTTCGCCGGCCGCGGGGGAGGAGGCCGTTTTCGTCTCGGCTTTGGACTCTTTCTTTTCGGCGGCCTTCTCGCTCGTGCCGCCGGTTTCCGATTTGGCGGCGTTCTTGTAGCCGTCGCTGCGGTAGTCCGTGCAGTAGAATCCGGAGCCTTTGAAGATGATCCCCGCTCCGGTCCCGATCAGCCGTTTGAGCGTCGCCTTGCCGCAGGCGGGGCACGTGCGCAGCGGCTTGGCCGTGATGCTCTGGAAGGCATCGAACTGATGCTGGCAATTCTCGCAGGCGTACGCGTACGTCGGCATGGTCGTTACTCCGTGTTGCTGTCTGATTCTGCCGCCGCCTTCGGTGCCTCCGTGCCCGGTTGCGACGCTTCTTTCTCGGCGGGCGCAACCGGCGCCGGCGGGCGCCCGCCGGCAGGCGCCTGGATCTTGTTGATCGCCACGCGGCTGGGCCGCAGGACCCGGTCGTTCAACAGGTAGCCCCTCTGAAACTCCTCCAGGACGATGTCGTTTTCCCGGTCCGGCTCCGAGCGGCGGAGCATGGCCTCATGCCGCTGGGGGTCGAATTTCTCGTGCAGGGATACGATCGGCTCGACCCCGTGCGACTTGAGGGTGGCCAGCATCTGGTCGCGGATGATCTCGACGCCCTGGACGACGGTGTCCACGTTCTGGGTCGCCGGAGCTTCGCGCAGGGTGCGCTCGAGGTTGTCGAGGATCGGCAGAAAGGAGCGGATGAACTTCTCCTTCTCGTACGTTACCGTATCGGCAATATTCTTCGGCACCCGCTTCTGGAAATTCGCATAGTCCGCGTAGACCCGCTGGAGCCGGTCGGAGACCTCGTCCTTTTCTTTCCGCGCGTTCTCCATCTCCTGCCGGAGCTGGTCCAATTCCTGCCGAAGCGTCTCCATCCCCTCGGTGGGAGTCTCGGCCGGCACATGGTCCTGTCGCTCCTCTGTCTCTTTGGACTTCTTCGTTGGCTTACCCATAGTCAGTCACCTGATGGTCGGGAAAATGGAAGAGTGGAATACTGGAATGTTGGGGAAAGAGTCGCGCCGTACTCCACCGATCATTCCATTATTCCAGTACTCCATCATTCCAATGTTCAGCTACCGAGATGCCGCTTGAGTCTCTCGAAGAAGCTGCTGGACTTCGGAGAGACGTTCCTGTTTTCCGTCCGGGCGAACTCTCTGAGCAGTTCCTCCTGCCGGGCATTGAGATTGCCCGGCGTTTCGATGGTGACCTGGACGATCTCGTCGCCGGTGCGGCCGGTCCGCACGTCGGGCAGTCCCTGCCCGCGGATGCGAAAGAGGCTGCCGTATTGCGTGCCGGGCGGGATCTTGAGCTGCCGCGTCCCTTCCAGGCTGGGCACATCGATCGTCGCGCCCAGGGCCGCCTGGGTGAAGCTGATCGGCACGACGGCGACCAGGTCGTTGCCGTCGCGCTCGAGGAATTCGTGGGGCTTGATCCGCACGTAGACGTACAGATCGCCGCTGGGCCCGCCGTCGCGGCCGGGTTCGCCCTCGCCGGCGACGCGAATCCCCTGGCCCTCGTGGACGCCGGGCGGGACTTTGATGGTCACCGTGCGTTTCTTCGGCACGCGGCCGCTGCCCCGGCACGTGGGGCAGGGGTTCTTGACCACGCGGCCGGTGCCCTGGCACTGCGGGCAGGTGGATACCATCTGGAAGAACCCGCCGCCTTTGGCGACCTGGCCGCTGCCGCCGCACAGGGGACACCGGACCGGCTGGGTCCCCGGCGCCGCGCCGCTGCCTTTGCATTCCTGGCAGCGGTCCTGCCGCGTGAATTCGATCGTCTTTTCCGTGCCGTGGGCCACGTCTTCCAGCGTCAGCTCGACCCCGGTCTCCAGGTCGTAGCCGCGGGCCGGCCCACCCCGCCGGACCCCGCCGCGCCGGCCGCCTCCGCCCCCGAAGACGTTGCCGAAGAAATCCTCGAAGCCGAACATGCTGAAGATGTCTTCGACGTTCATCCGCGAGAAGTCGTGCATGCCGGTCCCGCGGAGCCCTTCATGGCCGTATTGATCGTATTGTTTGCGCTTCTCCGGGTCGCTCAGGACCTCATAGGCCTCGGCGCACTCCTTGAACTTCGCCTCGGCCTCTTTGTTGCCGGGGTTCTTGTCGGGGTGGTACTTGATCGCCATGCGCCGATACGCACGCTTGATCTCGTCGGGCGAGGCGCTCTTTTCCACCCCCAGAACCTGGTAATAATCCGCTTTCGCCATGTCGGTCGAAAAACAGCCACAGAGGACGGGGGTGAAGTTTGATGTTTGAAGTTGGGAGTTTGAAGTTGGGAGAAAGACACCGCGTTCCCAAATCAACCATCAACCATCAACCATCAAACTTCTCCCTTCAGACTCCGTCCTCTGTGGCAATAACTTGTGAGCTATCGCACCGAGCCTTGGACCGGCTCCTGTTCCTTTTCCTTGAACTCGGTGACCAGGACGTTGGTCGTCAGCATCAGGCCGGCCACGGAAGCCGCCATCTCCAACGCCGTGCGGGCCACCTTGGCCGGATCGACGATGCCGGCCTTGAGCATGTCGACGTATTCACCGGTATTGGCGTCGTAGCCGAGATTCTTGCTGCCGTCGAGCCTTTCGAGCAGCTCGGCGACGACCACCTCGCCCTCCACGCCGGAGTTGTCGGCGATCTGGGCGGTGGGGGCCTGGAGGGCCCGCATGACGATATCGAAACCGATCTTCTCGTCGCCCTTGGCCTTGCCGCGGCCCTTCTCGACCTCCGGGATGGCCCGCAGGAAGATGACGCCGCCGCCGGCCACGATGCCTTCCGCCGTCGCCGCGCGGGTCGCGTGCAGGGCATCGTCGAGCAGATCCTTGCGCTCCTTCATCTCGGTCTCGGTCGGGGCGCCCGCCTTGACGATGGCGACGCCGCCGGTCAGCTTGGCCAGACGCTCCTGGAGCTTCTCGCGGTCGTAGTCGCTGGTGGTCTTCTCGATCTGGGCGCGGATCTGGTCGCAGCGGGCCTGGATGTCCTTCTTCTTGCCGGCGCCTTCGATGACCGTCGTGTTGTCCTTGGTGATGACGATCTTCTTGGCCTGGCCCAGTTGCGAAATCTCCACGTTCTCGAGCTTGATACCGAGGTCTTCCGTGATGACGCTGCCGCCGGTGAGGATCGCGATGTCCTGGAGCATGGCCTTGCGCCGATCGCCGAAGCCGGGGGCCTTGACCGCGCAGACCTTCAGGACGCCCTGCAGGCGGTTGATGACCAGCGCCGCCAGCGCCTCGCCCTCGATATCCTCGGCAATGATCATCAGGGCCCGGCCCATATGGACGATCTGCTCGAGCAGCGGGATCAGTTCCCGGATGTTCGAGACCTTCTTCTCATGCAGCAGGATGTACGCGTCCTCGAAGACCGCCTCGAGCGTCTCGGGATTGGTCACGAAGTAGGGGGAGATGTAGCCCCGGTCGAATTGCATGCCTTCGACGAGGGTCAGCTCGTTCTCAATGCCCTTGCCTTCCTCGATCTCGATCACGCCTTCCTTGCCGACCTTCTCCATCGCATCGGCGAGGATCTGGCCGACGGAGGCGTCGTTGTTGGCGCTGATCGTGCCGACCTTGGCAATGTCATCGTGGCCCTTGACTGGCACGCCGGCCTCTTTGATGAACTTGGCCGCGATTTCCGTCGCTTTGCCGATGCCGCGGTTGATCGCCATGGGATTGGCCCCGGCGGCCACGTGCTTGAGGCCCTCCAGATAGATGGCCTCGGCCAGGACGATCGAGGTCGTCGTGCCGTCGCCGACGACGTCGGAGGTCTTGCTGGCGACCTCGTTGACCATCTTGGCGCCCATGTTCCGGAACGGCTCGGGCAGCTCGATCTCTTTGCTGACCGAGACGCCGTCCTTGGTGATCCGGGGCGAGCCCCAGCTCTTGTGCAGAATCACGTTGCGGCCGGTCGGACCGAGCGTGACCTTCACCGCGGCGGCCAACTGCTTGAGACCTTCCCGCAACTCGGTCCGGGCCACATCATCGAACATCAATTGTTTTGCCATTGGGATATCCTCGTCTGTCTATGTTTCAATCCACATCCGCATGACGCGGGCGGGGTCCGGCTGACCCGGATTCGCCTTGTTTCTGTCGGCGTCATTTCTCCACGACGCCGAGAAGGTCGGCTTCCCGGACGATGACGTACTTCTCGTTGTCGATCTCGATCTCGTTGCCCATGTACTTGCCGTAGACGACCTCATCGCCTTTCTTGACGGACATGGGAGCCCGCTTGCCGTCGTCCTGCATCTTGCCCGGGCCGACCCAGAGGACCTTGCCGATCATCGGTTTTTCCTTGGCCGTATCCGGCAGGAAGATGCCGCCCGCGGTCTTGTCCTGGGCTTCCGACGGCTTGATCACCACTCTGTCATCCAATGGTCTGAGTTCCATACTGCGTTACTCCTTCTCCAACAAGAACCGTATTCCTGACAATTGCCTACTGCGCTTCTGCGCGACGGAGATCAACTACCACGGCGGCTCTCTTCCGTAGGGTGGGGCTTGCCTCACCAATTCGTTCCGTCCGCGAGCCGGGGATCGGTGGGGCAAGCCCCACCCTACCCGAAGAAGTCTCCATTCCGCGCAAATTCGTTTGCCTCTCTACTCGTGTTGCTTCAGTACGAGCACCACAACACTGTCGATCGCATCCGGCGCCTTTTCGGGCAGGGAGATCGTGACCTTGCCCTCGCCCGCGATCGCCGGCAGTTTCGTTTGCTTCTTGTCGGCCAGCAGATACACCTTGTCGAAGGCGCCTTCCGCGAGCGGCACTTCGAGCCGGCCGTCTTTCGGCCAGTCGAACACGTGCAGATAGCGTTTGTTGCCTTTCGCCGTGCAACGGCCCCAGGCGGGCCGGCCGAACGGGCTGGCCGTGGTGCCGTGGATGCTCTCGCTGTTGACCGCCATCCACTGCCCCATCTCTTTGAGACGCTGGACGCTGGCCTCGGGAATCAGACCCTCGGGCAGCGGCCCGACGTTCAGCAGGAAGTTGCCGCCTTTGCTGGCGACGTCGACGAGCGTGCGGATGAGCTGCTCGGTCGACTTCCAGTTGCTGTCGTAGGATTTGTAACCCCAGGTGTCATTCATCGTCATGCAGGTTTCCCAGTCCACGCCGGGCAACCCGGTCGCGGGCACCTGCTGCTCGGGCGTGCCGAAGTCGCCCGCGTATTCGTCGCTCTTGCTCAGGCCTTCCATGCCCTTGCGGCCTTTGCCCACGCGGTTGTTGACGAGAATCGTCGGCTGCAGGTCGCGGACGTAGTCATACAGGGCCTTGCCCTTGGGCTCGGTCCAGTCCTGAATCCATTCGCCGTCAAACCAGAGCACGCCGATGGGGCCGTAGTTGGTCAGCAGCTCGGCAAGCTGCGGCTTCATGTACGTTTCGACGTAGCGATCGAAGTTCGGGTTCGACTTTTTCGTGTCGTTGTAGTTCGGATAGAAGGGGGCCTGGGCGTCCGGATGGTGCCAGTCCATGATCGAATGGTAGAAGCAGAGCTTGACGCTGTGCTTCTGGCAGGCTTTGGACAATTCCATCAGGAGGTCCCGCTGAAACGGCGTGGCGTCCATGATGTCCCAGGAGGTGACCTTCGAATCCCACAGGCAGAAGCCGTCGTGATGCTTGCTCGTGATGACGATGTACTTCATGCCCGCGTTCTTGGCCAGGCGGACCCATTCGTCCGCGTTGAACCCGATGGGATTGAATTTCCCGGCGAACTTCTCATACTCCTCGACGGGGATCTTGGCGTTGTTCATGATCCACTCGCCGATGCCTTTGACCCGCTCGCCCTGGTACGTGCCGGCGGGCACCGCGTACAGGCCCCAGTGGATGAACATCCCGAACCGGGCGTCGCGCCACCAGGCCATCCGCTCGTCTTTCGTCAGCTCTTTCGTCCCAGCGGCGCCGGCTTTCGCCAACGACTTGTTTTCGACCGAGCCGACGCCTGCCTCCTGGGTGCAGCCGGTGACGATGTACAGAGCCACCAACAGGCTCACGACCACCGCCCCGACCGTAATCCAACGTCGATATCCTGTCTTGACCATCTTGGCCTCTCTGGTTTGTAGTGTGCTCGTAAGAGCATCAGAGCAGTTTGAAGGGTGACGTTTCAGGTGTAAAGTCTTACACGGTAAGCACTTTCGACTTAGAACCTCAAACTTGAAACTTCAAACTCCTCCAGATAGCGTCTGACGACGCCACTACAAACGGATTTTACATCATGTCCATGTCTTCGCCCATGCCGCCGGGGCCGTGCGGACCGCCGGGACCGGCTTCTTCTTTCTTAGGCTTCTCGGTGACTAAGCAGTCGGTGGTCAGCAGCAGGCCGGCAATGCTGACCGCGTTCTGCAGGGCGATCCGCGTCACCTTGGCCGGATCGATCACGCCCGCTTGCACCAGGTCTTCGTAGGTGTCCGTATCCGCGTTGTAGCCGAACGCCCCTTTGCCTTCCGCCACCTTGTTGACGACCAGGTGGGCCGTGGCGCCGGCATTGTATGCGATGTAGTAGCAGGGCATCCGCAGGGCCCGAGCCAGGATCGCGGCGCCGGTCTTCTCGTCGCCGGTCAGCTTGACCGCCTGGGCGACGTCCATGCAGCGGACCAGGGCCACGCCGCCGCCCGGCACGATGCCTTCCTCGATGGCGGCCCGGGTCGCGTGCAGGGCGTCCTCGATGCGGGCCTTCTTCTCTTTCATCTCGGCTTCCGTGGCGGCCCCGACGTTGATCTGGGCGACGCCGCCGGTGAGCTTGGCCAGGCGCTCCTGGAGCTTCTCGCGATCGTAATCGCTCGTGGTGGTCTCGATCTCGTCCCGGATCTGCTTGATCCGGCCGTTGATCGCTTCCTGGCTGCCGACCCCTTCCACGATCGTTGTATTCTCATTGTCGATCGTGACCTTGCGGGCCTGGCCGAGCTGCGCGACGGTGACTTTGTCCAGTTCGATGCCGAGGTCCTTGAAAATGGGCTCCGCGCCCGTCAGCACGGCGATATCCTGGAGCATGGCCTTGCGGCGGTCGCCGTAGCCGGGGGCTTTGACCGCGGCCACCTTCAGGACGCCCTTGAGCTTGTTGACGACCAGCGTCGCCAGGGCCTCGCTCTCCACGTCTTCCGCGATAATCAGCAGCGACCGCTTGGCCTGGGCGGTCTTTTCCAGCAGGGGGATCAGCTTGCCCACGTTGCTGATCTTCTCCTCGTGCACGAGGATGAAGGGCTTGTCCAGCTCGCAGACCATCTTGTCGGGATCGGTCACGAAGTGCGGCGACAGGTATCCGCGGTCGAACTGCATGCCTTCGACGAAATCGACCGTGGTCTCGAAGCTCTTGGCTTCCTCGACGGTGATGACGCCGTCCTTGCCGACCCGCTGGAAGGCCTCGGCCATGATTTTGCCGATCTCGCGGTCGTTGTTGGCCGAGACGGAGGCGATGTTCACGATGTCGTTCGTCTTGCTGATATCGACCGGCTTGGCCAGCGAGGTGAGCTTGTCCACGACCGCCTTGGCGGCCGCCTCGATGCCGCGCTTGAGCGACATGGCATCGGCGCCCGCGGTCAGGTTCTTGTAGGCTTCCCGGAACAGGGCTTCGGTCAGCACCGTGGCGGTGGTGGTGCCGTCGCCGGCGATCTTGGACGTCTTGCTGGCGGCCTGCTTGACGAGCTTGGCCCCCAGGTTCTCGGCTTTATCCGCCAACTCGATCTCATCGGCCACGGTCACGCCGTCCTTGGTAACGGTCGGACCGCCCCAGCTCTTATCGATGACGGCATTGCGCCCGCGCGGGCCGAGCGTTGCCTTGACCGCCGCCGCCAGTTTTTCCACTCCGGCTAACAGCTTGGCCCGTGCTTCAGCCTCAAACGCCAGTTCTTTTGCTGCCATAATTGCGTGCCTCCTTAAGCTGCATGCGTTGCGAACAGTATTTTCAGGTATTTACGCATAAGGGATTCCACCGTGCAAAACGTATACCAAACGCCGAATACGCCGTCCGGCAATTTGGGTGATAGTGGATAACTCGCGAATTTACAAGGATTTATAGGAATCTCGAATCCCACCATCCACCTGTGCATGGCGTGCACCGCCGTCGACCGGGTGCCAATTCGGGCACCGCTCGCACCCTCACACGCCAACTTGACAGCCGCCCGCGGGAATTGCACGGCCATTCACTTCACTTGGCGTCAGCAGGGTATCGACAGAAGGGGAACGACTCGGATGCACAGGGGCACGGCCGCGGCGTGAGCCGGTAGGGTGGGCTCCGCCCACCGATTCGTCTGGCATGTAGCAGTGCCGCAGTTGTAGGGTGGGGCTTGCCCCACCAGGAACCCGAACCCAAGGAAGGCGGTGGGGCAAG
>Ga0194112_10006902_pt1 | contig 14880 bp, 15 predicted proteins | sample TA2MahC400mmetaG_FD_146191 | JGI IMG/M metagenome (GOLD analysis project Ga0194112, IMG submission 146191) | Freshwater microbial communities from Lake Tanganyika, Tanzania - TA2015016 Mahale Deep Cast 400m | ecosystem: Environmental > Aquatic > Freshwater > Lake | place: Tanzania: Lake...
GGCCAGGGTCGCCTTGAGACTTTCGAAGGGCCCGAGGAGGAGGGCCTCGAGGGGATTGCCGACCTTGAAAATGACCAAAAAGAACGCTAGGAACACGGCCACCAGGATGACGTAACCGAAGACGGGGTGCATGAGGACGGCGTCGGCCCTCGTGTCCCAGGTCAGCCGCTTCCCGTGAAGGACCCGGCTCGTCCCCTCGAAGATCTTCATGGCCAGGTGATGGCGCTCGGCCGAGATGATCTCGTAGGCCGGCGCGCCCCGGCTCTCTTCGAGGCCCTTTCGGAGGCCGGCCAGAACGGAGGCCAGCCGCGGGTCGACCTCGCCGAGCAGGTCGCCGCAGGCCAGCCCTCCCGTCTCGATGAGCTTGACGGCCGTGAACCGCCGGTTGCCGACGATGGGAAAACCCGGGGGGATGAGCCTTTCCATCTCGGCGATCTTGCTCTCGACGTCCCCGGAGCCGCGGATCCCCCGCAGCACCTGCCCTTCGTCCAGGACCGTGAAAGCCCGTTCCAAAAGCTCCTTGACCCCGCGGCCGAAGGTGGCGATGATCGGGACGACCGGGGCGCCCAGAAGGGCCTGGAGCTTCGCGCCGTCCACTTCGATGCCCTTCCGCTCGGCCAGGTCCATCATGTTGAGGGCGATGACCATCGGGTACCCGAGCTCGATGAGCTCGAGAGACAGCTCGAGGCTCCTGCTGAGCGTCGAGGCGTCGACGACATTGACGACGAGATCGGGCCTTTCCGAGAAGAGATGGGACAGGACGACCTGCTCGGCCCGGTCGGTGGGACAAAGGGAATACGTGCCGGGCAGATCGACGATGTCGAGGAGGCGGCCTTCGATATTGACCCGGCTGTGGGTGTGTTGGATGGATGTTCCCGGGAAGTTGGACGTTTCGGCCTTGTGTCCGGCGATGGAGTTGAACAGCGTGCTCTTGCCGCTGTTCGGCTGGCCGATGAAGACGACGACGGGGGTCCTAGGGTCGCTCATGAACCTCTTCGACAATGATCTTCTGGGCGACGCCGCGCCCGAGCGCCACCTTCGAGTCGCAGCTGACGTTGCGGACGAGGAGAGGGCCGCGGAGGATGGCCTGGCCGTCGAGCTCGATGATGTCGTTCTTGTGGAAGCCCAGGGCCATGAGCCGGCGCCGGACCCCCTCGCCTCCGGCCAGGTCGACGATCCGGAGGGGGGTGCTTCGAGGAGCTTCTATCAGTGTCATGGGGTCCTTCTTGTTCGTACAGCTGTTCCCTCTCGGGTTCGACCGGGTTCGCACCGTTCCTTCCGGGGGGAACAAGGAGTCCAATTATAGGGGAAACAAGGACTTCTGTAAAGCGGAGGGCTCCAAATTGACATTCCGGGGGCTTTCTGATAGAAAATGGTAAATGTACAAGTGGATTTCCCGCAAACTCTTCGGCACGGATAACGACCGCACCCTCAAGAGGATCCTGCCGGTCGTCTCCGCCGTCAACGAATTCGAGCCCGGCATCCAGCCTCTCTCCGACGCCCAGCTGAGGGCCAAAACGGCCGAGTTCCGGGAGAAGCTGGCCCAGGGGGCGGCCCTGGACGACCTCCTTCCCGAGGCCTTCGCCGTCGTCCGCGAGGCCTCCCGCCGGACGACCCGCATGCGGCATTTCGATGTCCAGATCGTCGGCGGCGCCGTTCTCCACCAGGGCAAGATCGCCGAAATGAAGACCGGTGAGGGCAAGACCCTGGTCGCCACCCTGCCGGCCTACCTCAACGCCCTTGGCGGCCAGGGGGTCCACATCGTCACGGTCAACGACTACCTGGCCAAGCGCGATACGGAATGGATGGGCTCCATCTACAGATTCCTGGGCCTGACGGTCGGGACCATCCAGCACGGCCTGGACGACGCCGCGCGCCGCCTGGCCTACGGAAGCGATATCACGTACGGCACGAACAACGAGTTCGGGTTCGACTACCTGCGGGACAACATGAAGTTCCGGCTCGACGACCTGGCCCAGCGCGAGTTCAACTACGCCATCGTCGACGAGGTCGACAGCATCCTCATCGACGAGGCCCGCACACCGCTCATCATCTCCGGTCCGACGCAGCAGTCGACCCAGCTCTACTACCGGGTGGACACCCTGGTCCGCCGCCTCCAGAAAGACCGCCATTTCACGGTCGAAGAGAAGAGCCGGACGGTCTCCATCCAGGAGGCCGGGGTGGCCGAGGCCGAGCGCGTCCTCGGCGTCTCCAACCTCTACGACCTGGCCAACATGGAGCTCGTCCACGCCATCAACACCTCCCTCAAGGCCCATCACCTCTTCAAGCGCGACGTCGACTACATGGTCCAGGACGGCAAGGTCGTCATCGTCGACGAGTTCACCGGCCGGCTCATGCCGGGCCGGCGCTACAGCGACGGCCTCCACCAGGCCCTCGAGGCCAAAGAGAGGGTCCGGGTCGAGGAGGAATATCAGACCCTGGCCTCGGTCACCTTCCAGAACTACTTCCGGATGTACAAGAAGCTGGCCGGCATGACCGGCACGGCGGCCACGGAGGCCCACGAGTTCCGCCACATCTACGGCCTGGGGGTCGTCGAGATCCCGACCAACAAGCCCCTCATCCGGCTCGAGAACCCCGACGTCATCTACCGGACCTCCGAAGAGAAATGGAGCGCCGTGGCCGAGGAGATCATCGAGCTCAACCGCAAGGGCCGCCCCGTCCTCGTCGGCACCATCTCCATCGAGAAGTCCGAGCACCTGAGCACGATCCTGCGCCGGAAGAACATCAAGCACGTCGTCCTCAACGCCAAATACCACGAGATGGAAGCCCAGATCATCGCCCAGGCGGGCCGCATCGGGGCGGTGACCATCGCCACCAACATGGCCGGCCGGGGCGTCGACATCCTCCTCGGGGGCAACCCGGATCACCTGACCCGCGAACAGCTCAAGAAAAGCGGGGTGGATCCCCTCACCGCCGCGCCCGAGCAGTTCGAGAAGGTGCTCGAGGACGTCCGGCAGGTCACCGCGAAGGAGCACGATTCCGTCGTGTCCCTCGAAGGTCTCCACGTCCTGGGCACCGAGCGCCACGAGGCCCGGCGCATCGACAACCAGCTCCGCGGCCGGGCCGGCCGGCAGGGCGATCCCGGCTCCTCGCGCTTCTACCTGTCGCTCGAGGACGACCTGATGCGCATCTTCGGCAGCGAGCGCATCTCGGGGCTGATGGCCCGCATCGGCATGGGCGAAGGGGTGCCCATCGAGCACAACATGATCACCCGGGCCATCGAGCGGGCCCAAAAACAGGTCGAAGGACAGAACTTCACCATCCGCAAGCACCTCCTCCAGTACGACGACGTCATGAACAAGCAGCGGGAGACGATCTACGGCCAGAGGCGCCGGATCCTCAAGGGCGAGGACCAGCACGAGTATTTCATGGGCCTGATCGACGACCTCGTGGACTGGATGCTCGACAGCTACGCCAACAAGGACAAGCCCCCCGAGGAGTGGGAGAAGGACGCCCTCCGCCAGGCCGTCCAATCCCAGTTCGGCCTGGACATCGAGACCCTGAAGATCGACTGGGAGGGCGTCGTCTACGACGAGCTGCGGGAGACGATCGTCCGATCCCTGCGCCGGACCTACGAGGAAAAGGAGAAGCTCCTCGGCAAGTTCATGCGCGATTTCGAGCGCATGATCCTCCTCCAGGTCATCGACACCCAGTGGAAGGACCATCTCCTGGAAATGGACCACCTCAAGGAGGGCATCGGCCTGCGCGGGTACGGGCAGAAAGACCCTCTCATCGAGTATAAAAAAGAAGGGTTCAACATGTTCCAGTCCATGCTCGACCGGATCGAAGAGGACGCCGTCCGCTACCTGTTCCTGGTCCAGCCGGTCATGGAACAGCCCGTCCTGGAAAGAAAGCAGGCCCCCGTCTTCTATCAGAAGCCCCAGGGGCCGTCCGGCCAGCGCGCCAAGCAGGCCCGGTCCATGATCCCGAGCAAGCGCAAACGACACTGAGGGAGGAGACCCCATGCTCGAAGACAAGATCCCCGAAGGGCTGACCTTCGACGACGTCCTGCTCGTCCCCGCGGCCTCGGACGTCATCCCGGCGGAGGCCGATGTCCGGACGAAGCTGAGCCGCAACATCTCTCTCAACATCCCCATCGTCAGCTCGGCCATGGACACCGTGACCACGTCCCGGATGGCCATCGCCCTGGCCCAGCAGGGAGGCATCGGGATCGTCCACCGCAACCTGTCCATCGAAGGTCAGGCCGAGGAGGTCGACAAGGTCAAACGCCACGAGAGCGGCATGGTCGTCGAGCCCATCACCCTCCGGCCCCAGGACAAGATCGCCAGGGCCCTGGAGGTCATGAAGGAACACCGCATCTCGGGGCTGCCCATCACCGACGAGTCGAACAAGCTCGTCGGCATCCTGACCAGCCGCGACATCCGCTTCGAGAGCCGCTTCGGGCTGGCCATCGACAAGGTCATGACCAAGAAGCTCGTGACCGTGCCGGTCGGGACCTCCCTCGAGGAGGCCGAGAAGGTCTTCCACGAGCACAAGATCGAGAAGCTCCTGGTCGTCGACGACAGCTATCATCTGAAGGGGCTCATCACGTACAAGGACATCCTCAAGAAGATCCAGTACCCCGATGCGGCCAAGGACAACATGGGCCGGCTGAGGGTCGGGGCGGCCATCGGCGTCGGGTCCGATTTCCTCGACAGGGCCCGGGCCCTGGTCGACGCCAAGTGCGACGTCCTGGTCGTCGACAACGCCCACGGCCACTCCAGGCGGGTCCTCGAGACGGTCCGGATGCTCAAGAAGGAATTCCCCGGCCAGGAGCTCATCGCCGGCAACATCGGCACGGCCCGGGCCGCCGAGGAGCTCATCGACCTCGGCGTCGACGCGGTCAAGGTCGGGGTCGGGCCGGGGTCCATCTGCACGACCCGGGTCATCACCGGGGCCGGCATCCCGCAGATCACGGCCATCTCGGACGTTTACAAAGTGACCAGCCGCAAGGGCGTCCCGCTCGTCGCCGACGGCGGCGTCAAGTATTCGGGGGACGTCACCAAGGCCGTCGCCGCCGGCGCCGACTCGATCATGCTCGGCAACCTTCTCGCGGGCACCGAGGAGGCGCCCGGGGAGGTCGTCATGTACCAGGGGCGGGCCTACAAGCTCTACCGGGGCATGGGCTCCCTGTCGGTGATGAAGGAAGGCAAAAGCCGCGACCGCTACATGCAGGACACCCACCAGAGCGACGCCAAGCTCGTTCCCGAGGGCATCGAGGGCCGTGTCCCCTACAAGGGCAGCACCATGGTCACCATCCAGATGCTGGTCGGAGGGCTCAAAGCCGGCATGGGATACGCGGGCTGCCGGACGATCGAGGACCTCAAGACCAAGTCCCGGTTCATCAAGATCACCCAGGCCTCGCTCAAGGAGGGCCACGTCCACGACGTGGTCATCACCCAGGAGGCCCCTAACTACCACCTCGACTGAGGTTCGGCCGAAGGAGAACGACAGATGCCGGATTATTGGATCAAGACGGTCATCGCCATCCCGTTTTTGATCGCCGCGACGGCGGCCCTCCTGACCATGATGGTCCTCATGGGGGGCGGGGAAAGGAAGGGCGACCCGGCCAAGCTCCGCCGGGCCCACAAGGTCTTCGGCTACGGCTTTATCGTCCTGCTCGTCCCGCTCGCATATTTCGGGTTGGGGTTCGCGCGGGCCATGGGGGACGGCCTGTCGACGCGGGGGATCCTCCACGTCGTCCTGGCCGAGGCCCTGATCGCGGTCCTCATCCTCAAGTGGCTGATCGTCAAGATCTTCAGGGGCTTCCTCAAGGGCGCCCCGGCCCTGGGCATGGCCCTGTTCGCCCTCACCCTGGTGATATTCTTCATTACCGCAGGGTTCGTCTTCCTGGGGAGCCTCGGCGGCTGAGCCCCGCCCCAGCCTATTATTTGACGGCGGCGATGCGGTTGCCGTTGTCCATGAGGACGATCTTGGGCATGAACAGCTCTATCTCGGCTTCGTCCATATATCCGTAGGCGGCGATGATGATCCTGTCGCCGACACCGACCTTGCGGCCGGCCGCCCCGTAGACCCCGACCCGGCCCGCCCCCTCCGGTCCCTTGATGAGATAGGTCGAGAAGCGCTCGCCGTTAGAGACGTTCCAGACGTCGACCCTTTCGAAAGGGTGAAGCTCGGCGGCCTTCATCAGGTCTTCGTCGAGCGACAGGCTGCCCTCGTACTCGATGTCGACGTGGGTCACGGTGGCCCGGTGGATCTTCGAACGGAGGAATGCTCTCAGCATGATGAAATCTCCTCAACGCGGGCCCGGAGGTTGTCGATGAGCCGGGTCCGGCCAATGTAAACAGCCAATAAGATGAGGGTGTCCCCGCGGACCTCGGCGACCGGCTCGAGAGTCCCCGCTTCAACGATCTCGGCGTAGTCGAGCCGGGCCAGGGGCTCGCCGGCGATGATGTCCTTCACACGGGCGGCGACGCGGGACGCGTCCCTCTCCCCTTCCCGGATGAGCCGCTCCGCTTCGGCCAGGCTCTTCGAAAGGACCCGCGCGGCCGCCCTCTCGTCCGGGGACAGGTAGACGTTCCGGGAGCTCATGGCCAGGCCGTCCGGTTCGCGGACGACGGGGCAGACCGCGATCTCGACGTCGAGGTCGAGGTCGCGGGCCATCTTCTCTATGGTCACCGTCTGCTGGGCGTCCTTGGCCCCGAAGAACGCGACGTCCGGCCGGACGATGTTGAAAAGCTTGAGAACGATGGTGGCCACGCCCCGGAAATGCCCGGGCCGGGTCCGCCCGCAGAGCCGGTCCTGGAGATCGCGGACCTCCACGTAGGTCTTGTAGCCCGGGGGGTAGACGGCTTCGGCGGCCGGAACGAAGAGAACATCGACGCCCTCGCGCTCGAGCGTCGCCGAGTCCTTGGCGAGGTCCCGGGGGTAACGCTGGAAATCCTCGGAGGGCCCGAACTGGGCCGGGTTGACGAAGATGCTGACGACCGTCGCCTCGCACCGCTCTTTCGAAGCCCGGACCAAGCTGAGGTGCCCCTCGTGGAGGTAGCCCATGGTCGGCACGAAGCCGATCGTTCTCCCCGCCGCCTTCCATTCCCCGGCCAGGGCCTTCATTTCGGGGATCCCGGTCACGACCCTCATTTCTTCCGGCCCCGCTTCCCGAGCTCCGAGGCCACCTCGGGCTTGAGGTGATAGGACGTGGCGGCGTCGGGGAAGCTCCCCTTACGGACGTCGACGGCGTAGGCCGCGACGGCCCGGCCCATGGTCTCGTGGAGCCGGGCGTACTTTTTGACGAACCTCGGGAAAAAGCCGGTCGAGTAGCCCATCATGTCGTGGAAGACCAGGATCTGCCCGTCGCAGCGCGGGCCGGCGCCGATGCCGATGGTCGGCACTCTCAGCGCCCTGGTGACCTTGTCCGCGACCTCGACCGGCACGCACTCGAGGACGACCGCGAAAGCCCCGGCCCGCTCCAGGTTGGCGGCGTCATCGATGATCTTGAGGGCCCCGTCGATCGCCTTGCCCTCGACCCGGAACCGGCCCAGACGATGGATGGACTGCGGGGTCAGGCCGACGTGCCCCAGGACCGGGATCTCGGCTTCGACCAGGGCCTCGACCAGCTTGAGCCGTTTCGCCGAGGCCCCTTCGATCTTGACGGCCGCGGCCCCGGCCTCCTTGAGGAACCGGGAGGCGTTGCGGACGGTCTCCTCGCGGCTCAGGTGGAACGAGAAATAGGGCATGTCGCCGACGACCAGGGCCCGCCGGACCCCCCGGGAGACGGCCCGGGTGTGGTGGAGCATGTCCTCCATGGTCACCGGGACGGTGTTCTCGTAGCCCAGGACGACCATGCCCAGGGAGTCCCCGACCAGGATGAGGTCGACGCCTCGTTCGTCGAGGATCTTCGCCGTCGGATGGTCGTAGGCGGTCAGACAGACGATCCTCGGGCCCACGGTCTTTCGGGCCTGAAGGAGAGGGATGGTGATCTTATCTTGGTTTTGGTCCGCCATTGTCCGTCCTTTCTCCCCATCCCGCCTCGAGCCGCGGGATTGAGGGCAGGTCCTCATCGCTCCTCGGGCGCGCCCGGTCCCGGGGCCCCGCGGCCTCCGGGCCTTATCCGCATATCTATCCTTTTTTCACGTTCTTGCCCCCGTAGCTCTGGGGGACGTAGTAGAGAGAGCTTTTTTTCATGTCCCGGACCTGGTCGAGCAGGTCCAGGACGTCCTCCTCCCGGGTGAAATCCAGGTCGTCGGCCTTGACCACGAGCAGGGGCGCGCTCTGGTAGTTGAAGAAGAAGTAATCGAAGGCCTCGACGATGTCCTCGAGGAATTTCTCGGAGATGTTCTTCTCGACCTCGTCGCCTTCCTTGGCGATGCGCCGGACGAGGGTGGACAGGGAGACCTGGAGGTAGATGACCAGGTCGGGCTTGGGGACTCGCTCCGACAGGATGCCGTAGATCTTCTCGTAGACCAGAAGCTCGTCGTCCGTCAGGGTCTGGTAGGCGTAGATCTTGTCCTTCTCGAAGAGGTAATCGCAGATGATCCGGTCGACGAACAGGTCCCGCTGGAGGAGACGGAGCTGCTGGTGGTAGCGGTTGGCCAGGAAAACGAGCTGGGCCAGGAAGGCCGCCCCGTCCCGTTCGTTGTAGAAATCCTTGAGATAGGGGTTGCCGACGTGGTCGAGGATGATCTTCCCGCCGATCCTCTGGCCGAGGACGTTGGCCAGCTGGGTCTTCCTCGACAGAAAGACGCCTTCGACGGCGATGTGCTTGAAGGGGATCTCGAGCGCGCTTTTCATGCCCATTGGAAAACCGTCTTGTTTATATCCAATAAGGCGGACCAAGTCAACGGCGTATTGGCGGCCGGCCCCCCTACGCTTGGGGTTTTTCCTGGGGGACGACGATCCAGGCGATGATGTAGAAGAAGGTCATGGGCAGGACGGCGGTGACCAGGCCGAACCCGATGAAGCTGAGCCGGACGAGCGAGACGTCGATGTCGAAGTACTCGGCCAGGCCGCCGCAGACGCCGCCCAGCATTTTCTGGCTGTAAGAACGATAGAGCTTCTTGGCCATGACGGGCCTCCTTTCTCCTCGAGGGCACTTGCCCCTCTTCCCTATTATACGAAATTTCTCGGGATTCTTCTCGGTTCCTCTGCCGCCCCATCCGTTTCCCTCTTGACTCGGCCGGAGCGTCCGTTTAGGATTGAGTAGGTATTTTATCGTTTTTTTTCGGAGGACGCATCATGAACGGCTGGACCGGCCATATCCTGAGAGTTGACCTGACCTCGAAAACCTTCAAGAAAGAGACCTTCACCGAGGAATTCGCCTTGAAATGGATAGGCGGGCGGGGATTCGCCGCCAAGATCCTCTACGACGAGCTCAAGCCCGGGATCGACCCGTTGGGCCCCGAAAACAAATTCATCGTCGCCCTCGGGCCCATCGCCGGCATCCCCGCCCCCAACACGGGGAAAGCGGTCGTGGCCGGCAAGTCTCCCATGACCGGGGGTTACGGCGACGGCAACCTGGGCACCCGGGTCGCCGAGCATCTGCGCAAGGCGGGCTACGACGCCCTGATCGTCGAGGGCAAGGCCGACCGGCCGACCATGCTCTACATCGAGGACGACAAGGTCGAGTTCCTCCCCGCCGACGCGGTCTGGGGCCAGGGCACGTATGAGACCAACGACTGGATCTACGCCAAATACGGCAAGGGCGTCGGGGTCATCAACATCGGGCAGGCCGGCGAGAACCTGGTCCGCTACGCCGTCGTCCGCAGCCTCGAGGGCCGGGCCGGAGGCCGGACGGGCATGGGCGCGGTCATGGGTTCCAAGCTCCTCAAGGCCGTGGTCGTCAAGGGCTCGAAGCCCATCCCCCAGGCCGACGCGGCCGGAATGAAGAAGGCCGGCCATGACGACCTGCGAGAGGTCCACCGGATCGACAAGGAAACCGGCTGGTCCATTCAGAGCACCAACGGGGTCCTGGCCTGGTGCAACGAAGTGGCCGCCTTGCCCGTCCGGAACTTCCGCAAGACGCACCATCCCGACGCCTGGAAAGTGGACGGCGAGCGCCTCAACGACGCCCGCATCGCCACCTACGGCTGCCCGAACTGCACGATGCGCTGCGGCATCACCATCCACGACGACGAGGGCCGGGAATCCGAGCTCGACTACGAGAACATCGGCCTCCTCGGCCCCAACCTCGAGATCTTCGATCTTCCCGAGGTCGGCGCCCTCAATTACCTCTGCGACGACTACGGTATCGACACGATGTCCGGCGGCTGTGTCCTGAGCTTCTACGCCGACGCCATCGAGCACGGGGCCGCGACCGGAGACTACCGGTTCGGCGACGCCGCGGGCTCCAAGAAGCTCCTGGGAATGATCGCCCGGCGCGAGGGGGAGATCGGCGACCTCCTGGCGGAAGGCACGCTGCGCGCCGCCCTCAAGTTCGGCCGCGGCTCCGAGGCCTACGCCATGCAGGTCAAGGGGCTCGAGGTCGCCGCCTACAACTGCAAGTTCATCCCCGGGATGGCCCTGGCTTTCGGGGTCAGCCCCATCGGCGCCCATCACAAGGAGTCGTGGGTCATCACGTTCGAGCTCAAGAGTACCTCCCGCGAATCCTACGGCCGGGAAAAAGCCCAGAAGGTCATCGAGCTCCAGAGGATCCGGGGAGGCCTGTTCGAGTACATCGTGGCCTGCCGTTTCCCCTGGATCGAGGTCGGATGGGACCTCGAGAATTACCCCAAGTATTTCAATCTCGTCAGCGGGCTCAACTGGACCCTCGACGATTTCTGGACGGTCTCCGACCGCATCTACTCCCTCATCAAGCTCTTCTGGCTCCGGGAATACCCCCAGACCGACCGCAAGCTCGACTACCCGCCCGCCGTCTGGTTCGACCCGGCCAACGCGGACACCGAAGGGCCCATCGCCGGGAAGGTCCTCGAGTACGACAAGTACGACGGCCTTCTCCAGCACTATTACGACATCCGCGGCTATGACAAGCGCGGCATCCCGACCCGGGCCACTCTGGAGAGGCTGGGCCTTGCGGAGGAAGCCCGGGCGGCGGAGAAATTCGGATCCCTGACATGAGGATCACCGTCAAGCTGATCGGCCCGTTCATCCAGGCTTTCGGCTTCAGCGAGAAAGAGTTGGACGTGCCTTCGGGCACGACGGCCGACTCTGTCCTCGATCTCGTCGCCGTCGACCGCTCGAGGCCGAAGATCGTCACCCGCAACGGGCGGGCCGTCGCCCCGGGCGAAGAGCTCCGGGAGGGGGACCGGCTCGTCATTTCGCCCATCTATTCGGGCGGCTGACCGGCCGGCGGCTTCGCCGCCGGGCTCGCCGCTCAGCGGTAGAGGCAGAGGTAGGCGGTGTCGGTCGCGACCTTGAGCTGGAACTTCTCGTTGGCGCCGACGGTGAAGGTCGCCCCGGGGCCGAAGTCCTTCCATTCGGCCTCGCCCGGGAGCTTGACGGTCAGCTTGCCGGCGACGACCGTCATGAGCTCGACCGTCGAGGTCCCGAACTCGTAGTCGCCGGGGGCCATGACGCCCACGGTCGCCGGCCCTTCGGCCGTCCGGAACGCGAGCGATTTCACCTTGCCGTCGAAGTATTCGTTGGCCTTTATCATGTCTCATCCCTCGCTTTTAAGGTTCTTCCCTTTGATCCCGGCCAGGAGCTCGACGACAAGGTTGGCCTGCATGTTGGCGACCAGGGCCACCCTGGGGGCCATCGGGCTGATCCCGGGCGGGCACTGGCTTTCCTCGTCGCCGCAGATATGGAGGTTCCCCAACCGGCGGCTCTTGAGCTTGCGGTTCTTCCCGAAGCCGGCCAGACCCGAGGCGGCCACGATCGGCCTGTCCGGGAACCGGCCCAGCCAGGTCTCGATGAGCATCTGCTTGGCCTCGGCCGTGTCGAAGGCCTCGACCAGGACATCGACGTTCCCGAATATCCTCGGGATGTTGCGGCGGTCCAGACGCACCGGATGGATCTCGTAGGTCGCATAGGGATTGATGCGCCTCAGGTTCTCGCGGAGGGCCTCGACCTTGAGCCGGCCGACCTGCTCGACGAAATACTGCTGGCGGTTGAGATTGGACGGCTCGAGCCGGTCGAAATCGGCGATGACCAGCCGCCCGACGCCCGCCCGGGCCAGCGAGACGGCGACGTTCGAGCCCAGGCCCCCGGCGCCGGCGATGCCGACAGCGCCGCGGCGGAGCGCGCCGAGGACCTTCGGGTCCCGGCAGGCGAAGTATCTTTTCTCGAAGTCCGTTGATCGTTTTTTCATGCGTTTCCCAAAGATCGTCTTCCCTGTTTCCGGGAACTGTCTCCGCTCACCCTTTTTTCGGCGCCGGCCCCTTCCGGATGACGACCGTGATGGTTTCGGGGTCCGGGTCCAGGCCGCTCAGCGAAGCGACCATGCCGCGGATCGTGTTCTCGAAAATAGTCCGGACGAACGGGTTCAAATTGACCTCCTGTCCGTCCACTTCCAGCATGATCTCCGACATGACGTCCTCCCCGCGAGAGAGAATAAGATCGCAGATCTCGGCGGTCTGCGAGGGTTCGAAGACGGGCCTGGAGGCCGGGGTCATGCCCGCCGCGTCAGAGACGACCGCCAGGAGATCCTTTTCGGCCGTCAGCAGGGCCCCGGAAACGCCCGCTCGCAGGACCTCGATCTTCTTGAAGCGCGCGGTCTTTCCGCCCTCGACGAGCACGACATCGGCGTCCGCGAAAAGGCGCCGGACGAGGCCCCGGAGGTCCGGTTGCCGGCCGTCTTGGGTCTTCATCCTGACGGCCCACTCCTCCGGTCCGGCCATGGCCACCCCGTCGGCCCCCGCCGCGGCGAAGCTCCAGGTGTCTTTCCCTTTCGTGTCGAGAGCGAAACCGTGAGCGCAGTGTTTGAGGACGCAGGTCCTCAGGCCGCGGCGCTTGAACTCGGAGACGAGCCCGGCGATGAGGCGGGTCTTCCCGCTCCCCGAAACCCCGACCAAAGCGACGATCTTCATGAACCGGACTTTTTATAACACAGCGCTCGAGGAAGTGTCAAAAGCCGGGCGCGCGGCGGGTCAAAGAAGTTTTGCCTTTTGCCGGCCGATTCTCTATAATGCTCCCTTATGCCAGAAAGCGGAAAAGGCCTGAACTCTCCCCCGAAGCGCATCCGGCCCGCGGTCGCGGTCATCCCCATCCTGTTCCTCATCGCGGCCCTCTTCGTGACCATCGTCGTCCTCAAGCAGGACCCGCACATCCCGCTGCTCCTGGCGGGCGCGGTCGCCGCCGCGGTCGGCGTCCTCCACGGGCACCGCTGGCCGGACATCCAGAAGGGGATCATTCACGGCATCTCGCTGGCCATGGGCGCGATCCTCATCCTGATGGTCGTCGGGACCATGATCGGGACCTGGATCTCGGGCGGGATCGTGCCGGCCATGATGTTCTACGGCCTCAAGATCCTGTCGCCCGGCATCTTCCTGGCCGCGACGCTGGTCATCTGCTCCATCGTCTCGATCGGGACGGGCTCTTCGTGGTCGACGGCCGGGACCGTGGGAGTGGCCTTGATCGGCATCGGCCAGGGCCTCGGCATCCCGACGGCCATGGTCGCCGGGGCCATCGTCTCCGGGGCCTATTTCGGCGACAAGATCTCGCCGCTGTCAGACACGACGAACCTCGCCCCGGCCGTCTCGGGGACGGACCTGTTCACGCACGTCCGCCACATGATGTACACGGCGGTGCCGGGTTATCTCGCGGCTCTCGTCCTCTTCGGGATCCTCGGGATGCGCTTCGCGGGCGGCCGGATCGAATCGGACAAGATCGAGGCCTTCTTCAGCACGATCCAAGGAAATTTCCAGATCCACCCCGTCCTTCTCCTTCCCCCCGTCCTGGTCATCGTCATGGTCGTCCTCAGGGTCCCTCCGCTGCCGGCTTTGCTCGGAGGGATGCTGCTCGGGGCCGGCTTCGGCATGGCCATGCAGGGAAGGACCCTGGCCGAGGTCGTCTTGGCCGCCAAGGCCGGGTTCGTCAGCACGACCGGGGTGCCCATGGTCGACGATCTCCTGACCCGAGGCGGCCTCGACAGCATGATGAACACGGTGGCCCTGATCCTGTGCGCCCTGGCCTTCGGAGGGATCATGGAGCGGACGGGCACCCTTCAGGTCCTGGCCGAAGCCCTGCTGAGAAAGGTCCGGCGGACGGGGCCCCTGGTGGCCACGACCGTCCTGAGCTGCATCGGGATGAACGTCATCGCCTCGGACCAGTACATGGCCATCGTCATCCCCGGCCGGATGTACCGGTCCGCTTACATCAGGCTCCGGCTCCACCCCAAGAACCTGTCCCGGGCCCTCGAAGCGTCGGGCACCCTGACCTCCCCCCTCATTCCCTGGAACAGCTGCGGGGCCTTCATGGGTGCGACCCTGGGGATCAGCCCGCTTCTCTACCTGCCGTACGCTTTCCTGAACCTGGTTATACCCCTCATCACCGTCCTCTACGGATACACGGGGATCACCATGCACAAGATGACGCCGGACGAGGTCAAGGCTCTGGAAGAGGACCCGGAGCGGACGATCTGAAGGTCACCGGGGAACGGACCCCGCAGCCTCAGGCCAGGCCGAGGTCCGTGTCGATCCCCTGCATGGCCCCGATGCAGATGGTGATGAACTCGTCGAGGTCGAGCCCGAGGTGGCGCGACTCCTCGATCTCCTCGCGGCGGGCCCCCTTGGCGAAGCTCTTCTCCTTGTAGCGCCTCTTGACGAACTCCAGGTCGATGGACTTGAGCTTCTTGTCGGGGTGCATGAGGGTCGCGGCGATGATCAGGCCCGTCAGCGGATCGATGGAGTAGATGGCCCAGTCCATGGGCGACTCGCAGGGGACCTTGCCGGCGTGGGCCTGGACGGCGTGGATGACCGGTTCCGGCAGGCCCTTCTCCCGGAG
>Ga0194112_10006903_pt1 | contig 14880 bp, 12 predicted proteins | sample TA2MahC400mmetaG_FD_146191 | JGI IMG/M metagenome (GOLD analysis project Ga0194112, IMG submission 146191) | Freshwater microbial communities from Lake Tanganyika, Tanzania - TA2015016 Mahale Deep Cast 400m | ecosystem: Environmental > Aquatic > Freshwater > Lake | place: Tanzania: Lake...
CGATTTCCGCCAACCCATAATAATCATAGGCGCTAATGCCCAAACCTTCTTCAATCTTTCTCCTGGTAGCTACGGTCTCGGTTCCCCCTTCCCCGCCAAAACACCCCAACCTCAGCTTTAACTGCTGGAGGGCAACTCCCCGCTCCTTTAAATTTTCGGCGATATGGAGGGCAAAGGATGGGGTGCATAAAAGAACCGTCGATCCCGGATTTAGCAGGTAGTCGATTTGTCTGCCGGTCATGCTGGCGCCGATGGGAATTACGAAACATCCCAACCGCTTGGCGGCGTAATGGGTGGACATACCGGCCACCCAGAGGCCATAGCTGAATCCATTCTGGATCACATCCCCCGGCCTAACCCCAAAACTCCACATGGTCCGGGCCGTTATCTCGGTTATCATTTCCTCGTCTTTTTCCGACCAAATCGTATTCACCGGTACTCCTGTCGTGCCCGTGGATGGATGAAGCTCGCGCCATTCTGTCGCCGGGACCACGGTGTAACGTCCGAAGGGAGGATGTTTTATCTGTTCGTCTCTCAGCTCCTGCTTCGTCACTACGGGAAGGTGGATCAAATCGTCAACGGTCTTAATATGGTTGGCCTTCAGCCCGGCTTTCTTAAACTTCTCCCGGTAAAATTCCGCTTTGGCGAAACACCGCCGGATCTGCCAGCGCAATCTTTCGTTTTGCAGGTCCTTTAGATCCTTCCGCCTTATTTTTTCAACCTCTGGATGATAAAATTTTCCCCGACTCATTGGCCATCCCCTTTGCTTTATTGCTTGCCTTTACACGGCTAAATATTTTCTTACGATTTCCTCATTCTGCCAGATACTCTCGAGGTCTCCCTGATGCTGGATGATTCCTTTTTCAAGGATGTATCCCCGGCCAGCAACTTGGCGGCAGAATTTCAAGTTCTGGTCAGCCAGCAGGATGGTCACTCCCGAGCGCTGGATTTCCTTGGTCACTTCTACCAAGTTTCTTACCACCAAGGGGGCCAGACCTTCGACGGGCTCATCCAATAAGATCAAATCCGGATTTTTCATCAAAGCCCGCCCGATGGCCAGCATCTTCTGCTCGCCGCCGCTAAGGCAGGTACCTTTGCTGGCTCGCAATTTTTCCAGAACGGGGAAGAGCAGGTAAACTTTTTTCATGTCCCACTGCCCCTGAGCTCCCTTGGCCAGGCGGCGGGCCATTTCCAGGTTTTCTTCAGCCGTAAGCTCGGCAAAAATCCTCCGATCATCCGGGACGTAGCCGATGCCCATCCTGGCAATTTCAAAGGGTTTCTTCCCTACCAGTTCAACCCCCTTGAGCAGGATGTTTCCTGATTTGGGAGGCGTCAGACCAATGATCGAGCGGAAGGTTGTGGTCTTGCCCACTCCATTCCTTCCTAATAAGGAAACGACTTCTCCCTGATTCACCGTGAGGGAAACCCCATGAAGCACCTGGCTTTGCCCATAGCTGGTGAAAATCTCCTTGACTTCCATAATGGCGGTCATATTTCTTCCCCCAAATATATGTCCCTGACCTCCTGATTGTTGCGAATATCTTCCGGTTTACCTTCAGCCAGGATCTCGCCGCGGTTCATTACTACAATCCAATCAGAGAGGGAGAAGACCACATCCATATCATGCTCCACGATGGCGAAAGTAGTTTTTCTTTCAGCCGCTAACTTTTTGACCAATTCTAAAACCTTGACTCGCTCAATGGGATTCATTCCCGAAGAAGGCTCATCGAGGAAGCAAACCTGGGGATGAGAAGCCACGGCAATACCCAGCTCTAAAAGTCTTTGATCCCCGTGGGACAGCTCGCCGGCCGGTAAATCCTTCTTTTCCCAGAGCCAGACTTCCTGAAGAATCGTTTCCGCTTCCTTAACCGCGTCCTTCTGGCTATTAATGGCCGCCAACCAGGAGGAATTTTTATTCCGGCGGGATAAAACCGGAAGAAGAATATTTTGCCCAACGGTCAGGCGGGAAAAGATATTCATGATCTGAAAAGAGCGACTGATTCCCATCTTAACCCGCTTATGAGACGGCATCCGGGTGATTTCATTTTCCTGAAAAAAAATCCGGCCGCTATCCGGAAAGAGGTATCCGGAAAGGAGATTGATCAGGGTAGTTTTTCCGGCGCCGTTGGGCCCGATGATTGAGGTAAAAAGCCCTTCTTTAAGAGCAAAATTTACCGCGTGCACCGCGGCCAATTCCCCGAAATACTTTCCCAGATTTTCGGTCCGGATTACCCCATTCATCCCTGCCCTCCTTTTCTTTCCCAGATGCTGACCACTCCTCCCCGGAATCCAAGCACCAAAATCAAAACAATCACTCCCAGGCAGATCAGCCAGTACTCGGTAAACCGGACGATGATGTCCTTGATTATGTAAAAAAGGAAGGCGCCGACAATGGGGCCGGAGAAAGAATAAATTCCCCCCAAGAGAGTGGCCAGGACTGGTTCGGCCGAGTGGCTCCAGTGGGCCACGGGCGGGGTTACCGTGTTTTCCAGGGGTGGAAGCAGGGCCCCGGCCAACCCGGCATAAACGCCCGCGATGGTAAAGGAAAGGAGGCGATAATTTACTACCGAGATCCCCACGCAGGCGGCCCGGGTCTCGCTGTCCCGAATTCCCCGAAGGGTGAGGCCCAGCGGGGAATTTACCAGGCGGTGAAAAAGGTAAATAGCCAGAAGGGAAAAAATGAGGACGACATAATAATAGTTCTCCATGGGGGTCATATTTAACTTCAGCAGGCCGGGGATTTCCAGGGGGGCCCGGGGAATCCCTACCAGTCCATCATCTCCCCCGGTCATGTCGCGCCACTTCCAGGCCAGGGAAAAGATCATCATCCCGAAAGAGAGGGTCAGCATGGAAAAATAAATCCGGGTGTGACGGATGCAGAGAATTCCTAAAACCAGCGCGGCTACCCCGGCCACAACCAATCCCCCAAAAATTCCCGCCAGGAGGGAAGGGACCACCAGAAGAACTTTGGCGCAGGCGTAAGCTCCCACCGCGTAAAAGCCGGCCTGGCCGAAAGAGAGCAACCCCGTATATCCGAAGAGAAGATTGAAGCCGAGAGCGAATAGGGAAAGGAGAAGAATGTGAATGGTCATGTAGAGGAGGTATTTCCCGACGAGGATAGGCAATAAGAATAAGAAGATAATCAAGACCAAAAGGGCTAAGTTTTTTTTCATAAATCACCCGCCAAATAAACCTTGAGGTTTCACCATCAAAACAACAGCCATAATGACAAAAATCAGGAAGAGCTCGAAAACCGGGAAAAGAAGAATGCCATAAGCGCTGACGACCCCCACGATAATCGCCCCCACGAAAGCTCCTTTCAGGTTTCCCAGCCCGCCGATCACCGTTATGATGAAGGCCTGAATGATCATGGCCGCCCCGATTCCCGGGGCTACTACCCTAACCGGCGTTCCCAGTGCTCCTCCCAGCGCTCCCAGCATGGCCCCGAAAACAAAAACGCCCGTGAAGAGGATGGGAATGTTAACCCCGATGGCGCTGGCCATTTCCCGATCGGAGGCTGAGGCCCGGACGATCCGCCCCCACCAGGTTTTTTCGAAGAGCAGCCAGAGAACCAGCGCGACCAAGATACCGGCTCCGATGATAAAAAGATTATAAATCGGAAAAGGTCTTTGCCAGAAGGAAACGGTTCCTTCGAAAAAGGAAGGCATGGCCGGAATTTTAGCCACCCCGCCCCAAACCATTTTTACGGCATCGTCAAAAATTAGAATGAACCCGAAAGTTAAAAGAAGCTGGTAGGCGTGGTCAAGGTGATAGATATAGCGCAGAAAAAGGCGCTCCATCAGGTAGCCGACAACGGCTACGGTCAAAAGGCTCAGGATGATCGAGAGCCAGAAATTAACCCCCCAAAGCCCATAGAAGGTGAAGGCAAAATAGGCCCCCAGCATGAAAAGGCTACCATGGGCAAAATTGAGGACCCCCAAGACCCCAAAGACGATGGTCAATCCGGCAGCCAGGAGCCAGAGGTACATGGCCAAACTCAAACCAACCAATCCCTGGAACGCCAACGTTTCCATATCCCTCAGTCCTTCTTATTTTTGGGGGAGACCTCTAAATTCTGGCTCCCCCAACTTCGAATTCATTTGCTTATCTTTATGGGTTCAAACGGCGGGTGGCGGAAATATTCTTTCGCCGGAACCATCTTGAAATCCCCGACCACGGCAATAGGATAAGCCGGATCATGGACCGGCCTTCCTGCGGGAGTGGGATAAATGGCCTGATGATCTTCAGGTCTCATATATTTGTGCCCGGCAGGGGTCGTAAGCTCCATACCTTCCAGAGCCTTGATTACCTCGGAGGTCTTTAAGCTGCGGGTTTTTTCCAGAGCGGCTTTCACAAAATACACCGCATCATAGGCCCCCTGTCCGGGGTGGAACGGGTACATGGCCCACCTTTTCACAAAGCGTTCGACAAAGCCTTTATTTTCCGGGGTCTGGAGCCAGTTGTGGATATAGCGCCCGCTCACCCAGAGTTTACCTTTGAATTTATCGGCCCTGACTTCGGAAGTCACGGCCTCCAAGAAATCGGTCGTGGCTCCCGTGGGATGCCACCAGAGCTGGATCTTATCAAAAGCCCCCATGATTAAAGCCTGGCGAATAAGCTGCACTCCTTCCCCTCCCCAGGGAGTGGAGAAAATGGCATCAGGGTTAGCGGCCAGGGCAGCGGAAATATGAGGAGTGAAATCCATGGTCCAGAAGGGAGCCCAGGTGGAGGCCACAAATTCCACATCGGGACGATATTTTTTTAAGGTTTCCTTAAAGAGCGACCAGGAAACATAGCCGTATTCATAATCGCAGTTGATCCCGGCCCAGCGTTTGATATGCGTGAAATCTTTGAAGATCATGGCCGGAAGGATGGCCTCCTGGTAAGTGGGCACGGTGGTCCGAAAAATGTGCTTAATGCCTTTCCTCCAGACTAATTCCTCAGTGAGGCGATCGGTGGACGCATGAGTGGAAATGTAAATGCGGTCCATTTCAGGCATGATTTCTCCAATGGCCATAGCTACCCCGCTGGAGTCAACGCCTAAAATGAAATTCGCCCCCCATTCGTTTACCAGATAGCGAACGTTCTTAACCCCCACCGCCGGCTTGAGCTCATCGTCCATGAATTTTAACTCGCATTTACTCCCCAGGATTCCCCCTTTGGCATTGATCTCTTCGATGGCTAGCTGCGCCCCCATCATGATCACCCGGCCGCAGATGGAAAGGGGCCCGGACATGATCCCCATCCCTCCGAATTTTATAACTTCTACGCCTAAGGGCTTGGCCGCTGGCTTTTTAGCCGGAGCCTTTTGGGCAAGGGCTGGAGTGGAGACGGAAACTAAAAAGATAAAAAGCAAACTAATAATTCCCAACCACTTTTTCATAGCTCCTCCTCCTTTTTAATAAAGTATTGTCAAAAAATCTTGATCTTTTTTCAAAAAACTCTTTTAATTCCAAACCTTCGTTTGCAAAGAGCTTGCCTCCCCCCATAATCCCAGTAGGACAGGCGTCTCGCCTGTCCTACTGGAAAAATATACCGTCTCTATGAATGCCCTGACAGGCGGGACGCCTGCCCTACGGGTAGATCGTCGTTATTCATTTAAACTACCCAGGTTTTCATAGAACTTTTGACAATATCAATAAAAGTAGTATGGTCAAAGATCCTTGATCCTTTATCAAAAAACTTTTTTGGGTCCAGAGTTTTGCTTAAAAAGATCTTACCTCCCCCGGTAATCCCCCGGTAGGACAGGCGCGACGCCTGTCTAACCGTAGTTTTTCGTTTTTCAGATCAACTACCCCTGTTTTCATAAAACTTTTGCCGTTACCGAAATTAAAGTATTTTCAAAAGTTATCTCCCCTCTACGCCCCTCAAGTTTTCCTCTTCATTTGCTAATAGCTATGGGAGCGAAAGGTGGATGCCGGTAATAAGATTGTGCCGGAATAATTTTTAAGTCCCCCCCTACGATGGGAATTGGGTAATTGGGATCTTTGATTACTTTACCCCCCGGGACATCATAGACTGCCTGGTGGTCTTCCGGGCGGAAAAATCTTTTACCGCCGGGGGTCATTATTTCCATACCTTCAAGGGCTTTAATTAGATCTGCGGTCTTCAGGCTGCGGGTTTTTTCTATGGCCGCCTTAAAGACGTAGATCGTGGAGTAGGCTGTTTCGGCAGAATAGTTGGGAAGGCGATTCCACCGCTTACGGAAATCAGCTACAAACTTTTTATTTTGAGGGGTATCTGGATAATTGTGGATGTAACGGGCCGTGGCCCATAATTTATCCTTGAATTTGCCACCCTCCACTTCCCGGGCAATTCCTTCCAACAAATCTACCGAACCACCCATACATTGGAACCAGGCCTGGATTTTGTCAAAAACTCCAAGCATGAGGGCCTGCCTGATGAGCATCACTCCTTCTCCGGCCCAGGGAGTAGCATGGATGGCATCCGGGTTAGCCGCCATCACGGCCGCGATGTGGGAAGAAAAATCCATAGTCCAGAATGGCGCCCAGGCAATGGAAACGAATTCCACATCCGGGCGGTACTTCTTCAGGGTATCTTTGAAGAGGGCCCAGGTGGAATAGCCATATTCATAATCGCAGTGGATTCCCGCCCATCTTTTAATGTTGGGAAACTCTTTAAAAATATAGGAGGCCAGGATGCTCTCCTGATATACGGGGACAGAAATGCGAAAAATCTGCTTAATTCCTTTGCCCGCGACCAGCTCTTCGGTCAAGCGGTGAGTGGAAGCATGGACAAACATAAAGACGCGATCGAGCTCTGGAAGAATGGGACCAACAGCCATGGCGCTGCCGCTTGAGTCCACCCCGAAAAGAAGATGAGCTCCCCATTCGGTGGCTAAATATCTGGCATTTTTAACCGCGACCGCCGGCTTAAGCTCCTCATCCATGAACTTCATTTCTAGCTTGCTGCCCAGGACTCCGCCTTTGGCGTTAATTTCTTCGACGGCCATTGTGGAGCCGGCAAGAATTTGCCAGCCATAATCGGCGTGAGCCCCGGAGGTTACTCCCTGCCCTCCGATCTTGATGACGTCAACTCCTAAAATCTTTTTCCTGGGTTTGGCTGGAGCCGGGCCTTTCTCCTTTTGTTGGGCGGCCAGTTCAGAGCCGGTGAGACCTAAGGTTAATCCCCCGATACCGGCTGCCGCCGTTTGCAAAAACCTTCGGCGACTGATTTTTTTTGCTTCGTTCATCTCTCCCTCCTTTCTCCGTTTTGAGTATTGTAAAAAATCATCCCCCCTCTCCCCTTGGAGGCTGTGTCGTAATCCTTTCACTCCCACCCTTTTCCCTTTCCCTATCCCCTTACACCCTACACCCTGGCTCTTCGCTGCAGCACCCTCGCTGCCTCCTTGGCGAAGTAGGTTAAAATGAGATCAGCCCCGGCTCTCTTGATGGAAGTTAAAACCTCCAGCATTACCCTTTCCTCCTCCAGCCATCCCTGCTGAGCGGCGGCTTTGATCATGGAATACTCCCCGCTTACGCTGTAGGCCGCCACGGGATAATTGAACTCCTGCCTCACCGCCCGAATAATGTCCAGGTAGGAAAGGGCCGGTTTCACCATGATGATATCGGCCCCTTCCTGAATGTCAAGCCAAATTTCCCTGAGGGCTTCCCGGGCATTGGCTGGATCCATCTGGTAGGATCGGCGATCGCCAAATTGGGGGGTGGACTCGGCCGCTTCCCGGAAAGGGCCATAAAATCCGGAAGCGTGCTTGGCCGCATAGGCCATGATCGGAATGTTTTCATAACCGTTCCGATCAAGTATTTCCCGGATCGCTTTTACCCGCCCGTCCATCATATCCGAGGGGGCGACCATATCCGCTCCAGCCTCAGCATGGGAGAAGGACATTTTAGCCAGAAGTTCGAGGGTTTGGTCATTATCTATTTCTCCCTTGACCACCACCCCGCAGTGCCCATGGCTGGTGTACTCACAAAGGCAGACGTCGGTTATGACCACAAGTTCCGGAAGCCGGTCTTTGATGGCCTTAATGGCCTGCTGGATAATCCCAGCCTGGGCGTAAGCCTCGGAACCCTTGAGATCCTTCTTTTTGGGAATACCAAAGAGGATGACCGCGGGGATCCCCAATTGCCAAGCCTCTTCCGTCTCCTTAACTACCAGGTCAACCGAAAGCTGGGCAATTCCGGGCATGGAAAGAATCTCGTTCCTCACCTTCCGGCCATGAGTGACGAAGATCGGGTAGATGAAATCGTCGGGCGACAATTTCGTCTCCCGCACCATCCGGCGCAGGGTTTCATTTTTCCGCAGCCGCCTCGGGCGGTAAATGGGGAAATACATACCATACTCCCTTTCTGGATTGTAGATTGTAGATTGCCGATTGTAGATTGAAAAATCAAATCCTTCAATCTGCAATCTCAAATCTAAAATCTGAAATCTTTTTTAAGCGTTCTTCCAGGCTTGTATTCTTTCCAGCCCTTCCCTGAGCTTCGCTCCTTTTTCGGCCAAAGCTTTGGCTTTCTCTTTTTCCTTCCCGACTGCTTCCGGCCGGGCTTTTTTTAAAAATTCTTCGTTGCGCAGTTTTTGGTTTGTGCGGGTAACTTCCTCTTCAATTTTGGCGATTTCTTTTTTAATTCGTTTCTCTTCGTCATCGAGATTAATTATTCCCTTTAACGGTAAAAAAACCTCCACCTCTCCGACCACGGCCGTGGCTGATGCCTTGGGCTTTTCCCCCTCCAAATGAAAGGAAATCTTTCCGGTACGGGCCAGGCTTTCCAGATAGACCCGATTCCTATCCAAAAGAGTTAGAGATTCCGCCCGGGGGCAATGCGCGATGACCTCCACCATCTTGGCCGGGGGAACATTCAGCTCGCTGCGCAGGTTGCGGATAGCCCCGATTACCTCCATCACTAATTCCATTTCGCCTTCGGCTTCCGCCTGGATTTCATTTTCTTTAATTTGGGGAAACTCAGCCGTCATAATCGATCCTTCACTCCCGGGAAGGGTTTGCCAGATTTCTTCGGAAATGAAAGGCATGAAAGGATGGAGGAGGCGGAGGGATACGTCCAACACCCGGACCAAAGTATTCTGGGCCAGCCATTTTTGCGCCGGATCTTTTTCCTGATAGAGAACCGGCTTGACCAACTCAATGTACCAATCACAGAACTCATGCCAGAGAAATTGATAGATCGCCGAGGCCACTTCATTGAACTTGTAATTATCCAGGCCCTGGCGCACTTCGCCGATCGTGCGATTTACCCTACTCAATATCCAGCGGTCAGCCAGGGTTAATTCCGCTTGCTTACTAATCGGGCTACGATGGTCGTATCCCTCCAAATTACTCAGGGTGAAGCGGGAAGCATTCCAGATCTTATTGGCAAAATTGCGGTAGCCGACCAGACGCTCTTCCGAAAGGCGCACATCACGCCCCTGGGCCGCAAAGGCCGCCAGGGTAAAACGAAAAGCATCCGTTCCGAACTTCTCAATTACCACCAGGGGATCGACCACGTTGCCCCGGGACTTGCTCATCTTCTGTCCTTCGGCGTCCCGGACCAGGGCATGGATATAAACATCCCGGAAGGGGACGTCGCCCATGAATTTGATCCCCATCATCATCATCCGGGCTACCCAGAAAAAGAGAATATCAAAGCCGGTTACCAGAACCGAGGTCGGATAAAAAACTTGCAGGTCTTTGGTCGAATCCGGCCATCCCATGGTGGAAAAAGGCCAGAGGGCCGAGCTGAACCAGGTATCCAGAACATCTTGCTCCTGCTCCACCCTGGAGCTCCCACAGGCCGAGCATTGGGAAACCGTGGTCGCCGCAACGGTAATTTCCCCGCAGGCGCCGCAATACCAGGCTGGAATTCTATGGCCCCACCAGATCTGCCGGGAAATGCACCAGTCGCGAATGTTATTCATCCACTCGAAATAAGTACTCTCCCAGACCGGTGGAATAATGCGCGTATCTCCCTTTTTAACGGCCTCAATGGCCGGACGGGCCAGGGGCTCGGCCCGGACAAACCACTGCTTGGATACGGTGGGTTCGATGATCGTCTTGCAACGGTAACAATGCCCCACGTTATGGAGAAAAGGCTCTACTTTTTTCAGCAGGGTCAGGGCTTTAAGGTCATTAACCACTTCCTTGCGGCAATGGAATCTTTGCTGGCCGGCGTATTTTCCGGCCAGGTCACTCATCCTGCCAGTGTCGTCAATCACCCGGATGACCTCCAGCCCGTGCCGGCGCCCGATTTCAAAGTCGTTGGGATCGTGCGCCGGAGTGACCTTCAGGGCACCGGTGCCGAATTCCTGGGTAACATAACCGTCGGCAATCACCGGGATCCGCCGGTTCATGAGGGGCAGAAGAATATGGCGCCCGATAAACTTCATGTAACGCCTGTCTTCCGGATGGACGGCAACCGCCGTATCTCCCAGCATGGTCTCCGGACGGGTAGTGGCCACAACAAGATATTCCTTGGAATCTTCCAGCGGATATTTAATGTGGTAAAGGTGGCCCTGCTCCTGTTCGTGCTCCACTTCCAAATCCGAGAGCGCGGTCTGGCAGCGGGGGCACCAGTTAATGATGTAATCTCCCCGGTAGATCAACCCCTCTCGATATAGGCGGACAAAAACTTCTTTAACCGCCTGGGAAAGACCTTCGTCCATGGTAAATCTTTCCCGGCTCCAGTCGCAGGAGCTCCCCAACTTTTTCAATTGCTTGCTAATCTGGCCGCCGAATTCCTGCTTCCATTTCCACACCCGTTCAATGAAGGCTTCCCGCCCTAATTTGTGCCGGTTGGTTCCTTCCTCAGCCAGTTGCTTTTCGACCACGTTTTGGGTCGCAATGCCGGCGTGATCCGTACCCGGCAGCCAGAGGACGTTGTAGCCGTCCATGCGCTTGTAGCGGGTCAAAATATCCTGCAAGGTATTGTTCAAGGCATGGCCCATGTGTAAGGAGCCGGTTACATTGGGAGGCGGGATAACGATGGAAAAAGACGGGCGCTGGGAATTTTCTTCCGGACGAAAAAGATTCTTATCTTCCCAGAACCGGTACCATCTTTCTTCTACTTGATGTGGGTTGTAAACTTTTTCCCAACCTTTGCTCTCTATTGTTTCTTTCACCCTTCTTCCTCAGCTTCCGCTTTGAGCCTGGCGATCTCCTGGCGCAGGATTTCTTCGGCAATCTTCGGGAACATTTCCCGGGCTGTTTTTTCTAAGGCCAGAGTCCCTGTGGAGGCTAACCATTCTTCGGTTTTCCTTTCCAGGGCTTCTCTCTGCCTTTGCATTTCTTCCCGCTCCAACTGGAATTTTTCAATCTCCTTCCCCAGTATTTCTTGGGCTACGCCGGGGATGGCTTCTTGGGCTCCTTCCTTTAAAACCTGCACCCCCTCGGAATGAAACCACTGTTCGGCCCTCGTGTTCAGGGCTTCCCTTAAAGCCTTAATTTTCTCCACCTCTCCTTGAAGTTTTTCGATCTCTTTTCCCAATAACTCCTCACCAATCCCCGGAAGGATTTCTCGCGTCGCCTGCCTTAAAACCTGAACTCCTTCGGCGTCAAGCCATTGTTCGACCTTCGCCCTTAAGGCCTCTTTGAGGGCCTGGATTTTTTCAACCTCGGCTTTGAGCTTTTCGACCTCTTCCCGCAATTCTCTCTCGGCAATGCGGGGGACAATTTCCCGTATTCCCTGGCTTAACACCTGGGTTCCTTCGGTGGCCAGCCATCTTTCGGTTCTGGCGTTCAGTGCCTCCCGCAAGGTGCGCACTTCCGCTTCGTAATCATAAAGGGGCTTGGGGGGTTCAGGTGGGCTGAGCTCGTCCAGGGCGGGCTCCTGCTCCATTGGTTGGCGGGATTCTTCATTCAGGGGTATATCCCTTAAGGTGGGGGGCTCGGCGGCGGAAGGTTCTTCTATGACTTCCGTCAATTCAATAATCTCTTCTTTCTTTTCTTCAGCCATAATTCCTCCCCGGAATTTTTCCTGCAATTACCATAAAAACCCTCAACAGTCAAGAATGACAACTGAGCTTGCCTTCTTCATTTTAATAATCATTATTCGCGGCCGGGGGTGTAGGGCGATGAGTGCCGGCAGCATCGGCCGGGAGACAGCCTTTCTCAAAGTTTCCAACCTGGTCTCCGCCTACGGAGGCGGGGTGTATTTTCCCGCCCTATTAATGAAATGATCAACGCCTTATGATGCCAAACGAAACGCCCTGCACCCCTGGCCTGAAAGGATTATTCTCCAATCTGAATTTTCAAATAATCAACCAAGGCTGGGGAAGGAAAATTTTCTCGTAGAGCTTGAAGGCGTAACGATCCGTCATGCCGGCGATGAAATCTAAAATGCCCCTCTCCACCGGTTCGGTGGCAAACGCTTCGCCCGCTTCTTTCCGAAATTCTTCTTTCCTCTCCTGAAAAAAAGCATAAAGCTCCCGAATAATTTTGGCCGACTTGATGAAGTCCTCATGAACCTCCGGCAGGTCGTAAACTCGCTCGTACAAAAAATCTCTGAGTTTTACCGTAGCCTCCAAAACCCCTTCGCTTAAGCCAATTTGCAGGGGCTCGGAATCCTCGGCCTGTTCCAGAATATCGCGGACCATCGAATCGATGCGTTGACCATGAGTCTTTCCCAGGCGCCGCCTGCACTCCCGGGGAATATCCTCCGCCTTAATCAACCCGGCCCGCAGGGCATCGTCAATGTCGTGGTTGATATAGGCGATGATATCGGCAATCCGCACTAATTTCCCTTCATTGGTACAGGGCAGATCATCCGGCTCCTCCGGAATCACGTCTCCCCTTCCTTTGGAATGTTTGCGAATCCCATCGCGGACTTCAAAAGTAAGGTTAAGACCCTGGCCGTCCTTTTCCAGTAGATCAACCACCCGCAGGCTTTGGGCCGCGTGATGAAATCCTTCTGGATAGATCTCCTTTAGAATCTCCTCGCCGGCATGGCCGAAGGGCGTATGGCCTAAGTCATGCCCAAGGGCGATCGCTTCGGTAAGATCCTCGTTAAGGTTAAGAGCTTTGGCCAGGGTGCGGGCGATCTGGGAAACCTCCAGGGTGTGGGTTAAGCGCGTCCGATAATGGTCGCCGGAGGGGGTTAAAAAAACCTGGGTCTTATGCTTCAGCCGGCGGAAAGATTTGGAATGAATGATCTTATCACGATCGTGTTGAAAGGCAGGGCGAATGTCGCATTCCCTTTCTTCTTTCAGCCGTCCCCTGGTGGCGGAACTCAGCTGGGCAAAAGGGGACAAAAACTTCTTTTCGCGTTCCTCGAGCATCTTCCGGATAGATTTCATAAAACCTCAAAAGAAAAGCGAAAGTATTTAGTGTTGCGCCCCACAAGTTCATAGCCAAAATCGACTTGGAGCCAGGCGGAGAATCGGTGAGCGCGGCCAAAATCGGCCGGGAAATGGCTTACCTTATAGCCATAACTTGGTCTCCGCAAAGAGACGTGGATCACTCCAGGAAATTTGGCTAATTGGCTCAAAATATAAGATTTCGGAACAAGATAAGTCATATTCGACTCCGGCAAAGAGGGCTCAAGTGCCTTATTTTGGCAAGCTCAACGGTTCTTTGCCTGGCTCCCTCGTGATGATTTGAAATCGTCAACCTATTTCTGAGACGCGACACTAACCAAAGGTTGGAATTTACAAAACCTTCGGGTTAAGCTAATATCTTCCCATGAAACTGACCCTGCACCGCTATTTACTAAAAGAACTCTTTCCTTCTTTCCTGCTCGGCCTGGTGGGATTCACTTTTATCCTCCTCACCGGAAGAATTCTACAGCTTACCGAACTGTTCGTCAATAAGGGGATTCCTTTATCCTTCATTTTAAAGTTCCTTTACTACCTTCTCCCCTCCTTCCTCGTTTTGACCATCCCCATGGCCATATTACTTTCGGTATTGCTAACCTTCAACCGCCTTTCCGGCGACAATGAGATCACCGCCCTCAAGGCTTCCGGCATAAGCTTATACCACATGGTGCCTCCGGTCATCATTCTGGCTTTAAGCGCTTTTGGGGCCACTATTTTTCTATCCCTCTATTCCCTTCCCCAAGCCAATTATGCCTCTCGTTCCCTCCTTTACGAGGTAGCCAGCAGCAAGGCCCACGTCGGGGTCAAGGAACGGGTATTTAACGATGATTTTGAAGGCCTCGTTATTTACATTGAACGGATCATCCCCCGGAGCTTCCAATGGGAAAACGTCTTCATCACCGATTCCCGCGATGTTGCCGAAGTCCACACGATCATCGCCCGCCAAGGAACGGTCCTTTCCGATCCCCGGCAACTCACCGTTACCCTGAGGTTGAAGGACGGAGCCATCCACAAATTAGGGAGACAACCGGAAGTCTACCAGAAGGTTGATTTCAATACCTACGACCTCCGCCTGGCCTTAAAGACCGGTTTTAAAAAAATGCCGCATGAGGAAAAGCATCCCGCCGACATGTCTCTACCAGAGTTGATTGAAGCCATTCAGGCCCTCCAGTCGAAAAAAGCCGATTCCAAATTCCAATGGATCAAGATCCATGAAAAATTCACCATCCCTTTCGCCTGCCTGGTTTTGGGGATCATCGGCATTCCTTTGGGGCTGCAAGCCCAGGGCGCCCGGCCTGGGAAATCCATAGGTTTCGCCTGGGCGATCGGCGTTCTTCTGGTTTATTACCTTCTCACCAACACCGGGATCTCGCTGGCCGAACGCGGGGTAGTTCCTCTGGCGATAGGAATGTGGTCTCCCAATGCTACGTTTCTTAGCCTGGGAATCTACCTCTTATTCAAGGCGGCCAACGAATCTCCGGTTTTTCTGATGGTTTTACTGAATAGGGGGATTGCCCGCTTGCAGAAATTATTGAACACCTCCTCCGGAATCCAGGAACGGAAAGGCGTCCAATGACCATCCTCACCCGCTATCTG
>Ga0194112_10006905_pt1 | contig 14874 bp, 14 predicted proteins | sample TA2MahC400mmetaG_FD_146191 | JGI IMG/M metagenome (GOLD analysis project Ga0194112, IMG submission 146191) | Freshwater microbial communities from Lake Tanganyika, Tanzania - TA2015016 Mahale Deep Cast 400m | ecosystem: Environmental > Aquatic > Freshwater > Lake | place: Tanzania: Lake...
GGGGGGGGGTGGGGGTGGTGGGGGGGGTGGGGGTGGGGGTGTGGGTGGGTGTGGGAGTATAGGTGTGGGTGGGTGTAGGCGTGCTTGTCGGCGTCGGCGTGCTGGTGGCTGTTTCCGTTGGGGTTGCGGTCGGCGTCTCGGTCGGCGTACTGGTTGCCGTCGGTGTGTTTGTCGGCGTCTCAGTTGGCGTGCCTGTCAGCGTCGGCGTACTGGTCGGTGTCTCCGTAGGCGTCGCAGTCGGCGTGGCGGTGGGAGTCGCCGTCGGCGTCTCGGTCGGCGTACTGGTGGGTGTTTCCGTTGGGGTTGCGGTCGGGGTCTCGGTCGGCGTGTTGGTTGCTGTGGGCGTACTGGTGGACGTTGCGGTAGGCGTCGCTGTCGGCGTCGGCGTCGAGGAGGACGTCGTCAACTGAAAAGGCGCCGCCCAACTGCCCAGCGAGCTTCCGCCCTGCCAGGTCGCGTGCTCGGCGGCCGTCCGGTCGCCGACCGTGAACGACACCTCCTCGCCCGGCCGACACCCGTCCCGCGTCTCGGTGTCGGGGTCATCCCCCTCCACGTCGAAGGCGAAGCAGGCCGCGCCGTTGTAGGTGAAGGTCGTGGTCTGGCCCGCCAGGTAGCCGGCGCAATACGCCTGGATCGTCGTGCCATCGGGCACGTAGCCGCCGTCGAGCTGGGCCGTACCGATGACGTACAGCGGCATCGGCTCCACGGCCGATGTCACGTCGCCGCACACGAAGCTACCGAGCAAGGCCACACACAGAGCTGCAAAGAAACGCTTGAACATGGGCGATTCCTCCTTGTCCTTTTGCTGATTTGTTGATTGGCCGACTTGACCGTTCTCCGACGCGCGGCTATACTTGAATCCGAGGTGAGCCATGATTACGATTCCGCTTCAACTTCCCGACGAGCTGGCCCAGCAGGTGCTGCCACTCCAGGACCGCCTGCCGGAGATCATCGAGCTGGGGTTACGGCAACTTCTTGGTAGAACCGAGCGCAGATCCGTAGCGAGTCAACCGGCGACCAAACAGCGGGTCCTGGCGGCGCTGGACTCCACCGGCATCGTTACACTGCCCAGATTCACGGCTCGGCAGGCGGCCTGGACGCGACGCACCCCGATTTATGCCGGCGGCCCTCCGGCCAGCGAGATGATCATCGCAGAACGACGCCAGGGCTATGAACCGACCTGAAAAACCTGTGACCATGCCGTTCATCTGGCCTGTGCCTTGCGTCTGAACCGCGCCTTGGTCGCGCATCATTTGCCTCCCCTGGTTCTCATCTCGGCCGACGATGATCTCCTCAAAGCTGCCGCGGCCGAAGGCTTGTCCACTGACAACCCCAATCTCCATCCATAACGCCATAGCGTTTCAAGCCGTAGCGCCTGCTGCCAATCCAACTGCATGATACCGAAACACTGTGACCCACGCGTTGCCGTTCGTAGTAACCATCCGCGTTCGCCATTTTGACCGACTCCCCCAGCACTGCTATACTTGGATCAGAGGTGAGACATGATTACGATTCCGCTCCAACTTCCCGACGAACTGGCCCAGCAGGTGATCCCGCTCCAGGAGCGCCTGCCGGAGATCATCGAGCTAGGGCTGCGGCACTGGCGGAAGCACGCGACCTCAGACCGACGGGTCAAGCGCGCACAACGCCTGAACGGACTCATCGCGCCAGGCTGGCAGGTGATCCAGCCCATCACGCTGACCTGCGAACGCGACGCCGACGGGTATCACGTCCTCAGCGATGAGCTCTTTGGCGTTTACGGCGATGGCAGCACAGCCGACCAGGCGTTGCACGACTACGTGGTCTCCTTGATTGACTACTATCAATTGCTGGCGGCGCGAGCCGCAGATGATGCGTCTGCCCGCGCATTGTTTGGTCGCCTCCGGCAGTACTTATTTGATCATTCTGCTCTGGACTGCTATACTCACCCCCAAGGAGTTACCCTGTATGCTTGAGACGATTCGAGTTGCCGACCTGCCGGCCCGGTGGGCCGAGATTGCGACGACGCTGCGTTCAGGCGAACATGAGTTCGCCGTTACTGAAGGCCGACAAGTCCGCGCTGTCATCGTGGACCCGGCGCGCTACCGCCGCCTGGTGGCCCTGGCTGAACGCGAGGAACGCCGGCGTCGCGCCCTGGCGTTGCCCTTGACCGCGGCGACCTCGCAGGCTGACTGGGATGCCGGCTTTGCGGCCCTGGAACGGGTGAGCGAGAAGTTTGCCGGTGTGTCAGATGACGACCTGGATACTCTGTTCGGTGAAGTGTTGGCCGAGGTGCGCACAACGGGAACCAGCCCCGCATGATCGAACCGGTCGGCATTACGATCGTCGTCTTCGATACCAACGCTCTGCTGCCTTTGCTGGTCGGCGCGACCCGCCGCGCAAAAGCGTTGCGCCAGCTCTGGCACGAGCCTCGCTTCGCGTTGTGCATCACGCCGCAGAATCTGGCCGAGGTGGAGCGCGTGTTGACTTACCCTCGGGTGCAGCGCAATTTCGATCTCGTTGATGCCGACGTTGCTGAGGTCGTGGCGACGCTCAAAAGCCATGCACACCTGCTGCCCGGCCTCTATGAAGGTGTGACTGCTGTCCAGGCCGACCCATCTGACAACGTCTTCCTGGCTGCGGCGTTGGAAGCAGGGGCCGACTACCTGGTGACGCAAGATCCTCATCTGCAAAACCTCAAGTACTACCACGGCACGCAAATCATCTCGCTGGCACAGTTCGCCCGTCTGTTCGGGCTGGCATGAATGTACGATAGAGGGCTGTTCGCCGAGTCCAGTTTGACCATTCTTCCCCGGACTGCTATACTCACCCCGGAGGCAAAGCGTGAGAATGGAAGCGGCTATCGCCCCGGAAGCCATGGCCCGATACCGGCGCACCGCCCAGGCGCGCGAGGCGGCGCGGCGACACGAGATCGAAGGACGCCGCCAGGCGGCCTGGTCGGTCGCACGCCAGGCCGCGGCCGTGCTCAGGGAGGCGTTCGGCGCCACGCGGGTCCTCGCCTTCGGCTCCCTGGCCCACGGCGCCTGGTTCGGCCCCCGGTCCGACATTGACCTGGCGGTCGAAGGCGTGCCGGCCGACGCCTTCTGGCGCGCCTGGGTCGCGCTGGATCGGGTGGACCCCGGCTTCGAGATAGACCTGGTTGCCATCGAGTCGGCCCCCGAACGGCTGCGGGACGAGATTGCCGGCCAGGGAGTAGCGCTATGATCGCCCGCTATCGGACATTGGCCCGGCGCATTCAGCTCGAAGTCGAGGAGCTCGAACGCACCCAGGCAGCCATCCAGCGGCACTGGCAGACGGCCATCCGAACCGCGACCGACCAGGATGCGTACCTGAACTCCGTGGCGCTCAATCTGCACAGCTTCTACTCGGGCCTGGAGCGCATCTTCGAGTTGATCGCTCTTGAGCTCGACGGCGGCGCCCTGGGCGGCGATGCCTGGCACGTCGAGCTGCTGCGTCAGATGGCCCTCGACGTACCAGAGGTGCGACCGTCCGTGCTTCAGCAAGACACCGCCGCCCGCTTGGACGAGTATCGTAAGTTCAGGCATCGTATCCGCAACATCTATGCCACTAACCTGGACCCCGACCGGATGGCGCACTTGGTCACCTCTCTCCCATCCCTCTGGCCGCAACTCCGTGGGGAGTTGGCGACCTTCATCACGTTCCTGCGCGAGTTGGCCGGCGCAGGCGGCGGGTGATGATCCTATCCGCGCTGCGCGCCCTTCGCAAGAGGATGCTTTCGCCCAGCCCCTGGGAGACGAACATGCGCGTGGCCCCACGGCCGAACTGGCCGGCCGCCTCGGGGTCGTCCCACTTCCCCTGGCTCCAATTGACAACCCGGCCCCTCTTGCGTCATAATGTGGTCAGGCCAACGGGACGATCCCCCCGATCGCCTCAAGTCATCTCAGAAGGAAGACGGACATCTATCATCGTGCGTATTCTGTATCTCGATCTCGACACGTTGCGGCCCGATCACCTGGGCTGCTATGGGTATCACCGCAACACCTCGCCCAACATTGACCGCATCGCGGCCCAGGGCGTGCGTTTCGACAACTACTACTGCTCCGACGCGCCATGCCTGCCCTCGCGCTCCGCGCTGATGACCGGCCGCTTCGGCATCCATACGGGCGTGGTGAATCATGGCGGCGCCTGCGCTGACCCACGCATTGACGGCGCCGGTCGCGGCTTCCGCAACAGCCTGTCGTCCACCAGCCTGCCAGCCACCCTCAAGCAGGCCGGGCTGCACACGGTCTTCATCGGCGGCTTCGGCGAGCGCCATTCGGCGTGGTGCTTCTACGCCGGCTTTCGGGAGATCTATGACACCGGCAAGGGCGGCATGGAATCGGCCGAGGAGGTCACGCCGACCGTGCTGGATTGGATCGAGCGCAATGCGGCCAAAGACGACTGGTATCTGCACGTCAACTACTGGGACCCGCATACCCCCTACCGCGCGCCGGACGCGTTCGGCAATCCCTTCGCAAACGACCCACTGCCCGCGTGGATCACGGCCGAAGTGCTGGAAGAGCACAAACGCCATGCGGGACCGCACAGCGCGCTCGACCTCTACATGTACCACGGCGACTTCGACCCGCGCTGGCCGCGCTATCCGGGCGAACTGCACGAGATGGCCGATCTGCGGCGCTATATGGACGGCTATGACTGCGGCATCCGCTACATGGATGACCACATCGGCCAACTCTTCGCCGCGCTGGAAAAGGCCGGCGTCATGGACGACCTGGCGATCATCATCAGCTCGGACCACGGCGAGAACTTGGGCGAACTGGGTCTCTACGGCGAGCACGGCACCGCCGACCACATCACCTGCCGCATCCCGATGATCATCCGGTGGCCCTTCGACGGGCTCAGGACAGGGCCTGGCGGCGTGCATGGCGGCGTGGACAAGGGTCTGCACTACAACCTTGATCTGGCCCCCACTCTGGCCGAGCTGTTCGGCCGGCCGGCCAAGCCGCATTGGGATGGCGAGAGCTTTGCCCCCGCAATCATCCGCGGGGTGGAGTGCGGCCGCGAGCACCTGGTGATCAGCCAGTGCTGTCACGTCTGTCAGCGCGGCGTGCGTTGGGGCGCCTGGCTCTACATGCGCACCTGGCACGACGGCTATCATCTGTTCCCCGAGGAGATGCTCTACAACGTGGCCGACGATCCGCACGAGCAGCACAACCTGGCGCCGGCGCGGCCCGACCTCTGCGCGGAGGGGCTGAGGCGGCTGACCGCATGGCACGATCGCATGATGGCGACCATGCCGGCGGGCTACACGGAGGATCCTATGCGCATCGTGCTGGCCGAAGGGGGCCCGTTCCACGCACGGGGCTTCTTGAAGAACTACGTTTCGCGCCTGGCAGAGACTGGTCGAGGGTATGCGGTGGAGGAATTGCGGCGCAGGCATCCCCGGGAGTTTGCGGGGTAGTCAAGAGGTATATCATGCGTGTTCCCAACCTCCTCATCTTCATGACCGACCATCAGCGGGCCGATACGGTCCTGCCAGAGCATCCCGCGATCACACCGAACCTCGATCGCTTCGTGCGCGATGGCGTGACGTTCACCGACGCATTCTGCCCGTCGCCGCACTGCTGCCCGTCGCGGGCGACCTTTTTTACGGGCCTCTACCCGTCAGGGCATGGGGTGTGGAACAACGTCTGCAACCGCCAGGCGTTGAGCCTGGGCGTGCGCGAGGGCGTGCGGCTATGGAGCGAAGACCTGGCGCAAGCCGGCTATGCGCTGCACTTTTCGGGCAAGTGGCACGTCAGCGTTACCGAAGGGCCGGCCGACCGCGGCTGGACCGAGCACTTCGTCAGCGCCGACAAGAGCGCACACCACGGCTGGCGCTGGGATCAATACCGCAAGCTGGCTGAATCGCCGGAGAAGACCGCGCGCGGGGAAGCGGAGATCCTGCGGCCGGGCTACGGCGACTATCGGCTCTACGCGGCCGGCGAGGCAGGCGCGCTGCAGCACGACGAGACCACGCTCGCCAGGGCGCTCGATCTGCTCCCCAGGCTGGCCGCCGGCGATCAGCCATGGTGTCTGTACGTCGGGCTGATCGGCCCGCACGATCCCTACATCGTGCCGCAGAAGTACCTCGATCTCTATGACCTCAGCGACGTGCCTCTGCCGCCGAGCCATGCCGACGATCTGGCCGACAAGCCCGCGGTCTATCGGCGGATGCGCCAGATGCGTTTCGGCCAGCTTTCGGAGCGGGAGGCGCGCGAAGGGATTCGCCACTTCTGGACCTACTGCACCTACCTGGATGACCTGTTCGGCCAACTGCTGGCCGCGCTCGATCGCGCCGGCCAACGGGAGAACACCCTGGTGCTCTACACCTCGGACCACGGCGATTACTGCGGCGAGCATGGGCTGTTCGCCAAGGGTATCCCGTGCTTCCAGGGCGCCTATCGCGTGCCGGCGGTCGTGCGGTGGCCCGCGGGCATCGCGGCTCCTGGCCGCCGGGTGGATGCCTTCGTCTCGCTGGCCGACTTCGGCCCAACCTTTCTGGACGCGGCCGGCATCACGACGGACCGCCGCTTCACCGGCGCCAGCTTGCTGCCGTTCTTGCGCGGTGAGTCGCCGGCCGGCTGGCGGGATGAGATCCACACGCAGTGCAATGGCGTGGAGCTGTACTATACCCAACGCTCGGTGATGACGCGCGAGTTCAAGTACGTCTTCAACGGCTTCGACCACGACGAGCTGTACGATCTGGCCGCGGATCCTCACGAGATGCGCAACCTGGCCGACGATGGCGCCTATGAAGATGTCAAGCGCGCCATGTGCCGCCGCATGTGGCGCTTCGCGCACCGCGAGGACGACACGGCCATCAATCCCTACATCACGGTCGGCCTGGCGCCCTACGGCCCGGCTGAAGCGTTTCGCTAAAGAGGCGGCTATGAACGGCGCGCAATGGCTGGTTCGCCTGCTCCATCGGCAGGGGGTCGAGCATATCTGGGTGCTCCACGGCAACGGCTTGTTCACCTTCCTGGATGCCTGCGTGGACGCCGACTTGCAGGTGGTGGATGTGCGGAATGAACAGGCGGCCGCATACATGGCCGATGCCTGGGCCGCGATGACAGGGCGGCCTGGGGTCGTGGCGGTCAGCGCGGGGCCAGGCCACACCAACGCGCTCACCGGTCTGGCCAACGCCTGGTGGGACGGCCGGCCGATGGTGCTGATCAGCGGCGCCAGTCCACAGGGGACCGAAGGCGCCGACACCTTCCAGGAGCTGGACCAGGTGAGCATGGCCAGGCCGGCCTGCAAGTATGCGGCAAAGGTCCACCACATCGAGGCGCTGCCGCAGCAAGTCCACACGGCTTTCGCGACCGCGGTAGGCGGCCGGCCCGGCCCAGTGCACCTGACCATTCCCAACGACGTCTTCGCAGCCGAACTGGACGAGGCGCAACTCAGGCCAGAGCCGATTGGCCTGTTGCAGGCGCGGCCAGCCGCGGCCGGCGACGGCCGGCTGGTGCAGCAGGCGGCCGTCCTGCTGGCGTCGGCGCGCAAGCCGTTCATGTTGGTCGGCAGCGGCGCATTCTACGCGCGCGCCTGGGAGACGCTCCGAGAGTTCGCCAGCCTTACCGACATCCCCATCCTGTCGCACATCTGGGATCGCGGGTGCATCGAGCAGGCCATTCCCCAGTATGTGGGCATCACGCGCGGCGGCCAGGTCACCAACAGCGCGCTGCCCAAGCTCGCCGAAGCGGATGTGGTTCTGGTGGTCGGCGCACGGGTAGATTACCGGGTGGCCGGCGGCCGGCCGCCGGTCTTTCCCAGGGAGGCGCAGATCATCCGCGTGGACATCGAGCCGGCCGAGATCAACCGGGCCATCACGCCCGCTGTGGGCATCGTGGGCGACCCGCAGACCGTGTTGCGACAGCTTGCCGGGGAGCTCCAGCGGACAGGTTGCGACTCACACGCATCCTGGCTGGCCGAAGTGCGGGCCGCGCGCCAGGTTCTGCTCGCCAAGTGGGACGCGTTGGGCCACGAAGATGTCTGGCCCCTGCCCTCGATCCGCGTCTGCCGCGAAATCCAGAAGTTCCTGCCGCGCGACATCACCCTGCTCATAGACGGCGGCAACATCGGCCAATGGGCGCACATGTGTCTTTTCGACCGCCACCCTTCGCACTGGCTGACGTGCGGCGCGAGCGGCGTCGTGGGTTGGGGGTTTTCGGGTGCGATCGCGGCCAGGCTGGCGCGGCCAACCCATCCGTTGTTGCTGTTGAGCGGCGACGGCGCCGCGGGCTTCAACCTGAGCGAAATCTCTACCGCGTTGCGTTTCGGCGCTCCCTTTGTCGTGGTGGTGGCGCACGATGGCGCCTGGGGCATCGTGGCCGAAGGCCAGCCAGAGGGCCGGCGCATCGCCAGTCAATTCGGCGAAATCCGCTTTGACCGCGTGGCGCAAGCCCTGGGTGCGCGTGGAGTCTATATCGAGCACGCGTCGCAGCTCGGCCCCGCGATCGAGGAGGGCCTGGCCGCGAATACGGTGACGGTGATCCATACGCCGATCCAGTGGGCCAGCCTTCACACCTGGGAGGAACGCTTCGGCCCTGGGCAGACGCGCTAGCACGTCTTTATGAGCAACGTCTCCTGGGGCACGGATCGCTATAGTATTACCCGCTGACATTTGCGTTGATCGCGAGAATGTTGGCGATGTCATAATGACTCTTACGTTTGGTTGCGGCTGAAGGCCGCGCGTATCTTCTCAATAATCCGGGGTAGGGGCACGGCCTTGCGCCTGCCCACCGGGGCGACCGCGAGGGTGCGCCCCTACAAATTGAGAAGATACGGCCGCGCTATGGTAGACTGGAGGTATCCTCTCAATAATCCGGGGAAACGGCGGTCACAGACCGCCTACGAGCCTGCTTTCAGGGGGTCTGCGACCCCCGTCGGCCCCCACTTATTGAAAAGATACGACTGTAGGTACAATCCTGGATCTTTTGCGTTCATCTGGAGCGTTCGCAGTGACGTCTGATCAGCCCATCAGGGGCCGTCTTGGTCCGCGTATGCCGCGGGCGTATCATGTGATGGTCAAGCCCAGGGGCGCGATCTGCAACCTGGAGTGCGCCTACTGCTACTTCCTGACCAAGGAGCAGCTCTATCCAAACAGCCGCTTCCGCATGAGCGACGCGACGCTGGAGTCGTTCACGCGGCAGTACATCGAGTCGCAGCCGGCCGCGCCAGAAGTGACCTTCGCCTGGCAGGGGGGCGAGCCAACCTTGATGGGGCTGGATTTCTTCCGCCGCGCGGTCGAGTTGCAGCAGAAGTACCGCCGGCCTGGGCTGCGCATCTCCAACGCCATCCAGACCAACGCGACCACGCTGGACCCAGACTGGTGTCGCTTCTTCCGGCGCCACGACTTCCTGTTGGGCATCAGCCTGGATGGCCCCCGCGATGTGCACGACTTCTATCGGCGGGACAAGGGCGGCCGGCCAACGTTCGATCGGGTGATGACGGGCTTGCGCCTGGCCCAGGAGCACGGCGTCGAGTTCAATATCCTCTGCACGGTTCACGCTGCCAACGCGCCGCATCCCGTCGAGGTCTATCGTTTCTTCCGGGATGAGGTCGCGGCGCAGAGCCGCGGGGGGGCGCCGTTCTTCATCCAGTTCATCCCCATCGTCGAGCGGGACAACGAGACCGGCTACTCCCCCGCAGCGGGACTGGCTTACGAGAGCGCACAGGTCACGGAACGCTCGGTTCAGGCCGCGCAATATGGCGAGTTCCTGATCGGCGTCTTCGACGAGTGGGTGCGCCGCGACGTGGGGCGGATATACGTGCAGATCTTCGACACGGCTCTGGCGGCCTGGCTCGGCGAGCGGCCGGGATTGTGCGTCTACGAGGAGACTTGCGGCGCGGCGTTGGTGATGGAGCACAACGGCGATCTGTTCGCCTGCGATCATTTCGTGGAGCCGCGCTGCCTCCTGGGCAACATCAGCGATACTGCCTTGTCCGATCTCGTCGCCTCGCCGCAGCAGCACGCCTTCGGCATGGCGAAATGGGAGACATTGCCGGCATGTTGCCGGCGCTGCGAGGTGCGCTTCGTCTGCAATGGCGAATGCCCGAAGAACCGCATCCGCACAACGCCGGACGGCGAGCCAGGGCTGAACTACTTGTGCGAGGGCCTCAAGCTGTTCTTCACGCACATTGATGCGCCGATGCGCTTCATGGCGAACGAGCTGCGCAACCGCCGGCCGCCCGCCAACATCATGGCCTTCCTGGCGGAACAGGAGCAGAAGCTGGAGGCGAAGTTCGCCTGCGCCGGTCGCAACGAGCCATGCCCCTGCGGCAGCGGCAAGAAGTTCAAGCTGTGTCACGGCCGCAGGACGATAAGCAACACGTAGCAGGAGGCAATGACGATGATTCTCGCCGCGCAGTACTACCGGCCGCCGTTTCCCGAACGGCGCTATTGGAAGGAAGACCTGGACGGCATGGTCGCCGCGGGCCTGAACGCCCTGCAACTTTGGGTGTTGTGGAGCTGGGTGGAGCCGGAGCCGGGCGTCTTCGTCTTCGACGACTACGACGAGCTGGTGGATCAGGCGCACCAACGCGGCCTGGGCGTCGTGCTCAGTTCCATCGCCGAGCTGCACCCGTTCTGGATTCACCGCGTCATCCCAGATGCGCACATGATTGACCACATGGGCCGGCCGGTGATCTCCACCAATCGCGGGGAGGCGCACCAGGGTTTGACCCCCGGCGGCTGCTTCGACAATCCCCAGGTGGCGCAACGCATGGGCGCTTTCCTGGACGTGGTCGCGCAGCGCTATGCGGTCGCGCCCAACCTGCTCGGTTGGGACATCTGGAATGAGCTGCGGTGGAACGTCCAGGCGGACGGGCTGGTCTGTTTCTGCCCTCACACGCTGGCAGCGTTTCGCAACTGGTTAGCCGGCCGATACGGCGACCTGGCAGGGCTGAACGCGGCCTGGCAGCGGCGCTACTGCGACTGGGCCGATGTGATGCCGGGCAAGCTGCCGCGGCGACCCTATACCGAGATGATGGAATTCGAGAAGTTCTTGCAGTGGCGCGCGGCCCAACACATGCAACTCCGCGCCGCAATCGTCAGGCGCGGTGATCCACGTCACGTCATCACCGCGCACGGCGCGCAGCCGTCGGTGCACGCGGCCGGCGACATGGAGAACCACGCCATCAACCGCGGCAACGACTGGGATTTGGCCGCGGCGCTGGATGGCGTCGGCTGCTCGCACTTCCCATTCTGGTTCGCCATGTCGGATGAGGATTTCGGCGTGCGGGTGGAGTGCACGCGCTCGGCGGCCGGCGACAAGCTCTTCTGGGTGAGCGAGCTCCAGGGAGGTTCGGCGCGGCAGGGGTTCGACGTGCGCCCATCGGTGCAGGCCCGGCCGCAGCAGCGTTGGGTCTGGAACGGCTATGGTCGCGGAGCCAAGGCGGTCATCTTCTGGTGCTGGCGCGACGAGTTCTTTGGTCGCGAATCATCGGGCTATGGGCTGGCAGGCCGGGATGGCCTGGCCGAAGAGCGCCTGGCGGCCATGCGAGAGACCGGCGCGATCCTCCGCCAGCACGATGCCTTGCTCGAAAGCTACCGGCCAGACCCGGCAACGGTCGGCGTTTTCTTCGATCCCAACACCTACAACCTGGAGTGGGCGCAGGATGGATCAGCCGGCCGCGCGCGCGATAGCCTGATCGGCTATCTCACCGCGTTGGAGCGCATCCAGGTCCCGTATGTGGTCGTGGAAAGCTCACATCTGGCCGCGCTGGACCAGCTCAAGGCGTTGATCTTGCCGTTCCCCTTGATCGTCCCTCCTGCCGCCGCGGCGGCCATCACCGGTTTCGTCCGCCGCGGCGGCGTGCTGCTGGTCGAAAGCGAGGCGGACGCCTACACTGAGCTGGGCATCTATCGCTACGGCGCAGAGGAGCGACCGCTGGCATCGGCCCTGGGCATCGCGGACCTGGGTCGCCGGCCATTGGTCGCGGCGGATGGCAGCCTGTTGCAGGATTTCACCCTGACCCTGGCGGGGCAAGGCTACGACCTCAAGGCATCGGTGTGGATCACCCCGCTGGCCGCGGATGGCGGCGATGTGCTGGCGCGCGATGCCACAGGCAACGTGCTGGCGATCAGCCGATCGGTAGGTCAGGGCCGCGTGATCGCTCTCGGCGCTTACATCGGCAAGAAGTACACCGAGAGCCGCTACCCCGACTTCGAGCGGCTGTTGCACGCTGTCATCGCGTCGGCGGGTGGGCTACCGGCGTTACAGGTGGTGGGCGAGGCGTCGTTGCAGTGGCGGTCGGGGCAGTCTGGCGCTGTGCGCCTGCTTTTCATCACCAATCAGAGCGCCGGCCAGCGGGTGCGGGTCAGCGGGCCAGTCGCGCTCTTCGGCGACGCCCGGTCTGCGGCCGATCTGCATCGCGGCGACGAGATCACGATCACGCGGCAGGGCGATCAGTGTGTCCTTGATGTGCAGGTCCAAGAGGGCGACTACACTCTTCTGAAGTGGGGGTGAAGTCGAGACCTCATTGACCGTCGGGATGGATTGTGCTATTCTTACGTTGTCCCGATTGTTCGAGCCGTGAATCGGCCCACATGACCCAACAACGCGGGGAGAGTGATATGAGTGTTCAGACGTTGACCCTCGAGCTGAGCACCCTCTTTGCACGGCCGGAGGTGGCGCCGCCAAACGGACCGAATGTATCGGTGGGATAACGGTATCTTCTCAATTTGTAGGGGCGCACCCTTGCGGTCGCCCCGGCGGGCAGGCGCAAGGCCATGCCCCTACCCCGGATTATTGAGAAGATACGGATAACGCGCCTCATCACCCGCAAGTGATCACCTTTCCTGCGCATTTCCATGACGGTGACGAGGCAACAGTGGATGCGAGCATACTCAGTCTGGAACCGATGACTGCGCTCCGCTACGTGCTGGCGTGTGTTCGCCAGCGGTTGGTCCGAGTCCGAGAATGATATCACGACAGAGAGTGCAGGCAGCATTGGCGCGGCAGCCGGTTGACCGTGCGCCGATCTTCATGTGGTTTCACCCGTCCACAGCCCGACGCCTGGCGGAGCTGCTGGAGATTCCCGTCTCGTGCGTCGGCGAGGCGATGGGCAACGACATCCGCCAGGCATGGGTGAACAACAACTATGCGATGGAGGGCGTGGTCCACGACCACGATGGCGAGTGGCACACGGACTTGTGGGGCATTCGCTGGGTCAAGCAGTTTTTCTTCAACCAGATCGTGTATTATCCCCTGGCCGGCAAGCCGCGGGATGAGGTGTTGGCGTATCGCTTCCCCTGGGATCGCCAGGAAGAGCTGTTGGCCCAGATGCTGCCCGTTGTAGGCGCCGCAGAAGACGCGTTCATAGGCTGCGACGTCTCACCGTGCGTCTTCGAGATGTACTGGCGGCTGCGCGGGATGGAGGATGCGCTGCTGGACATGGTGGCCGATCCCGATCTGGCGTGGACCATGTTCAGCCGCTCCGCCGACTTCGCCATCGCGCTCGGCGAGGCCGCGTGCGGCCGCTTTGGGCTGGATTGGTTCTGGACCGGGGATGATGTGGCGGCGCAATACGACATGATGATGAGCCCCAGCACGTGGCGTGAGCTGGTCAAGCCGCATCTAGCGCGCATCTTCGCGGTGGGCAAGGCAGCCGGGCTGCCGGTGGCCTATCATTGCTGCGGCGCGCTGCGCCCCATCATCCCCGACTTGATCGAGATCGGGATGGATGTGTTGAATCCCGTACAGAGCAACTGCCCTGGCATGGACCCGCTGGCGCTCAAGCGCGAGTTCGGCGCGCACATCGCCTTCATGGGCGGCGTGGACACCCAGGAGTTGTTGCCGCACGCCGCGGTTGATGAGGTGCGCCGCGAGACCGCGCGGCTGCTCGAAGGGATGACGGCCGATGGCGGCGGCTACATCCTGGCCGCCTCACACACCATCCCGCCCGAAACGCCAGACGCCAATATCTTCGCGCTCTACGAGGCGGCCGGGGTCAGCCGGTCGGAGATCTTCGACCGCGCCGCGGATTTGCGCAGGAGGCGATCATGATTCGCATTGGCACATCGGGCTTCTCGTATAAGGATTGGATCGGGCCTGTCTATCCGGCCGATTTGCCCGCGCACGACCATTTGAGCTTCTATGCCCGCGAGTTTTCCACCGTCGAACTCAATGTCACCTACTACCGCATACCGGAGCCGCGCGTGGTCGTCGGCTGGATCCGCAAGACGCCGCCGGACTTCCTTTTCACGGTCAAGGCGTTTGGCGGCCTGACGCACGAACGCGAACAGCCAGACTTCGCCGCGTTCGTCCAGGCGGTCAAGCCGCTGGACGAGGCAGGCAAGTTCGGCTGTGTGCTGGCGCAGTTTCCCAACTCTTTTCATCCCACGCCCGAGAATCGGGACTACCTCGGCCGTCTGCGCGCGGGCTTGGGACAACTGCACACGGTAGTCGAGTTTCGCGACGCGGCCTGGGTAAAGCCGGCGACCTTCGATCTCCTGGCTGCGTTGGGGTTGGGCTTCTGCTGCGTGGATGAGCCGCGCATCAGGGGATTGATGCCGCCCGTGGCGGCCGCGACCGGGCCGGTGGCCTACGTGCGGTTCCACGGCCGCAACGCAGCCAGGTGGTACAACCACAAAGAGGCATGGGAACGCTATGACTACACCTATACGGCCGAGGAGCTGCGTGAGTGGGGGCCCCGTTTGCGCGAGCTGGATGCCGCCGCGGGGCTGACGCTGGTCTATTTCAACAACCACTACGTGGGGCAGGCGGTGAAAGGGGCCCGAGATTTGGGCCAATTGCTGCTCTTGCGTTAGAATAGCTGTTGCCCCCCCTGGGGGGATGGGTTGGCAATCCGACTTACAGAATACGGCCGGCCGATCTGATAGGATCGGGGGCAGCCAATATCGAGGGGTTT
>Ga0194112_10006912_pt1 | contig 14862 bp, 12 predicted proteins | sample TA2MahC400mmetaG_FD_146191 | JGI IMG/M metagenome (GOLD analysis project Ga0194112, IMG submission 146191) | Freshwater microbial communities from Lake Tanganyika, Tanzania - TA2015016 Mahale Deep Cast 400m | ecosystem: Environmental > Aquatic > Freshwater > Lake | place: Tanzania: Lake...
ATTCCTTCCACATCATGGACCCCGAATGGGGTCACCTCGTGATCAAACTCTGTCCTCATCCACCCTTTAATGCTCAAGTGATCCTCAACGGTCATGAATACGTGGCCCGTCAGGCCGAGAAAAGCAAACTCTCCTTCACCAAAGAGGGCAACTGCTTTACAGAGATCTCCGACGCCGCAGGCTTGGCCAGAATCGCAGATACCATGAGAGCCTCGAGCTCTGTAGGGCGCCTGGTTCGGGCCTGTGAGCGTTGGATTTATGGATGTTTGTGCTTCGCTTTGGAAAGTGGGGAGCAGCGGAAGAGTGGATTTATCTATTCCTATTCGGTCTACCAGAGCGAATATAGTCGTAACCTTCTCTTCACGCGAGGGCGCTACTTGGATCAGGTGTTTCATAGTGTCATTGATCGAACGCGAGCTCCCTTGAACCTCAAGATGCTCAAGACCATCTTTGGCTCCAAGCATCGTCCCCTCTTTCAATGGAAGAAAAGGCGAACCTCTCCTCGATGTGAGGCCGTGGTCGAGAGACCTGTCTATGATCTGACGATCTTCAAAATCCATTTCGGGAAGTTGACGATCAAGATGTATAGCAAAGGCGAGCGCGTCCTGCGAATCGAGGTGATCGTACACAACACCAAGCAACTGCGCTGTCGGAAAAGGATCGATCGATTTCCACAGATCATTGCCCTGCTCATGGACATCCTGGAACGATTTCTGAAGGTTTTGCGAGGAGTGGACGTTTCGTTCATTGACAACGGAAGATTGGACACATGGCCTCTTGCCTCGAAGGTGGGACAGACACGAGTTGGAGGACTGGATGTCAATCGGCCTCGAATGCGCGCCGTGATGAAGGGAGTCATCGCTCTTTCGACCCATCCACGAGGGTTTAGTGCGTCGGATCTTGCGGGAAGGGTCAAAGAAATCCTTGGCAATTCTGTCCCCGATTATCATGCCCGCCACGCTTCCTACGATCTGAAGAAACTTCGAGGCAAAGAGTTGGTTCATCGGATCAAGAACTCCCGATTCTATGAAGCCTCTCAAGAAGGTCTTCGGGCCATGGCGAGCTTCCTCGTCTTGCGGGAAAAGGTTTTGATTCCTCTGCTTGCAGGGGCTTGTAACCTCAAACCTGGACGAAAGCCAATTAATCGATGCGAGATTGACATCCATTATGAGAATATCCAAAGATAGATGCAAAGTATTTTTGAAACCATTGGTATTGCCGCTTAGGCATATCGACAATCTTTTGTCGATATCAATTCCCTAAGGGCCTAACAAGAAGTGATTAATGATAAGATTTTTGAAGGCAGGCCTCGCGGATTGGGAGCAATCCTCCCTTGTCAATAACATATTACTTTGATAGGTTTAATGCTGTGAATAATTGAACAACATTCTATTTTTATTGACTTTTTGATATGAGATACCTATTATGATTCAATGGATTAATAAAAAATAATTTAAAATAGGAGGTGGGTATGATGGCTGGCGTATCACCTAATGTGAACGTTCGACCTATGGAGCCAGAGGATATTGTAGGTATTCAGGAGATCGACCGGAACATTCATGGATTGCAAAGGGCCCTCACTTATAGAGATCTGGTTCGGGATGTATTGGGGGGCGAAATAGCAATGAGCTTTGTTGCCGAGGTTGAGGATAAGATGGTTGGGTTCGTCTTGGCCTATCTCACCTATGTTCGTGAAAATGTCTCAGAGGCGTGTGTGATTCAAATTTTTGGAGTCGATCCTAAATACCAGGGACAGGGGATTGCTACAAAGCTATTCCAAGGGCTATTAGACCAGTGTCGCGCCAAGGGGATAAGGCTTGTCCGTGTGATGATTGAAGATCGAGACAGTCAATTACAAGCCTTCTTCAAGCGTTTGGGTTTCGATCGCGGGCGATACATAGAATACTCTATGTCATTATAAAATTTTTGCCCCCTCACTCTTCCTCTCTCCTCGTTGGGGAGAGGGAGGGGGTGAGGGGAAATTTCAAATATTTTTAGCTAAGATTCAAATTGCAAAAAGGTCTTGATCTCAATTTTTTCACCATTCGTGATAATTGTGATTGCTCCGTGGCGATCGGTCCTGAATATCTTTGAACCCAATTGCAGGTATCTCTTTAATACCTCTGGATGAGGAAGTCGGCCAATATTCCGCTCGCCAACGCTTAAAATGGCATAGGTGGGCTTCACCTTATTGATAAAAATTGTACTGCTTGAAGAGGAACTTCCATGATGGGGGATTTTTAGGATATCCGCCTTGAGTGGATAGCCTTCTTTTAACATTCGATATTCCGCCTCTTTTTCAATATCTCCTGTCAAAAGAATACCGATATTTTTGAGCTGAAGCTTCATGACAACAGATTGGTTGTTTAGAAAGGAGGGGTTTGAATGCCTTGCATAGGAGGAACTTTTCACCTGAGGATTGAGGATGGAAACCTCGACTCCATTGGTCATTTGAGGGGGAGTCATTTCATTCATCGACAACCAATTTATTTCCTTCTTAATAAGGGTCTTCTTTAGTTGAGAGTAGGGTTCTGAATCCGTCTGATAACCGTTATCCCAGAATTGACCAATCGAAAAATGGGAGGCAAGGAAATTTAAACCTTTCAGATGATCTGGATCAGGGTGGGTGAGGACAAGAGTATCGATCCTTCGAATCTTTTTCTTCCATAAAAAAGGGGCGATCACATTCTTCCCGATATCAAAACGATCTTCATGAAGACCTCCCCCATCGATCAACATCCTTTTCCCCTTTGGAAATTCGATGAGGATGGAATCTCCATGGCCCACATCGATAAAAGTGATGGTGAGATTTTTTTTGAATAAATCTTTAAAATTCCAAAAAGCCAAATCGAGGGCAAGAGCGACACAGAGTCCCAGAAGCAGATATTTAATCCTTCTCCTTTTCCGAAGATGAACACTGATGAAAAAGAGAAGGTAAAAGAGGATAATTTCAAAAGTTGTTGGGGTGGAAATAAAAATGGAAGCGTAAGGAATGGAGGCAATGAAGGCCACTACCCTGAGAAGGATTGTGGTGAGAAAACTATTAATGGTGATTAAGAGTGTGGCCAGTGGATAGAAGAAAAAGGAGAAAAGAGAGGCAATGAGGCTGAGCGGAACGATGAAGAAACCTACCCAAGGAATGGCAAATAGGTTTGTTATAAACCCAATGAGAGAGATCCGGTTGAAGTGGAGTGCAACAAAGGGTGCGGTCCCCCAAAATGCCACCCCTGTAACGAGAAAAGAAATCTTCACATATTTCCAGATATTCTGCTTCCATGAGGTTTTAGGTGGTAGAGGAATTCCTTCTTCCTTTTGCAATTGAAGGATGCGTGGCACAAGATAGAGAATCGAGAGGACAGCGAGGAAGGAGAGTTGAAAAGAGACATCGAAAAGGGAGGGGGGTGAGGAGATGAGGATGATAAAGGCAGCCAGGGCAAGGGTATGCATTAAATTTCTCTCCCGATTAAACAGGATAGAGAGAAGGAAAGTGATTACCATGATCGTTGCCCGGACCACAGAGATCCCCCCACCTGCGATGAATGTATAGAGGAGGATGCAAGGGATCGTCAGGCCAGCCGCCCATTTTTTGACGGAAATAGAGAGGAGAAGAAGTTCTGAACGCTTCAAAATCCATAACAATAAGGAGAAAGAAAGGAGAGCAACGATTCCAAGATGATCACCTGAGATGGCCAGGAGGTGAGCGATCCCTGTGATGATGAAATGTTCCTTCACCTCCTCTGGGATGTTTCTCTGTTCACCTAATACGAGGGCTTGGAAAATACCAGAGGATGGAGGTTTTCCTTCTTTGTCCAGAAAATCACGGATCCAATCCCTCCACCTTTCAATCTGCAATAGGGCCGGATTTTTAAATCCCTCTCCGATTTTGGCCCACATCTTCTCTTCTAAAAATCCAATAGTATGAATCCGTTCGAAGGCGAGATGACGTTCGTAGGAGAATCCACCGGGGTTATGAAATCCTTTTGGGGGATAAAGTTTACACAGAAAACGAAGACGGTCCCCCAGATGAAACAACTTGCTCTCTTCTTTAAGAAAGAGGAGGAGATGGCCTTCAACAGGGATATGACGGGTAGATAAGATGACTTTTTGGGATCGAATCAGCAATTGCGTCCCATCTCGAGTGATGTGAGGTGTCCGGTCGATTGTCCCCTCCAATAAGATTCGATCAAAACCAGTGAAATGTGAGATGTGGGAAGTAGAGAATTGTGGACGAAGATAAATATGGATAGAAAAAATCCCCAGAAGAAAAAACAGAAGGAAGGCTGACCAAGAGCCCCATTCGGGTCTTTTTAGGACGATAAAAAAGGCCCACAAGATTTGGATGAGAAGTATAAGAAAGAAAAATCCCTGAAAACGAAATGGGAACTCGAAATGGCCGAAATAAAGCCCAATGGTATAGGTGATGAAAATGGGAATAAGAGGAAGGCGAAGGATTGCGCTCATCTCCGCCTCAGAGAAAAGAAGCTCTCCACCCAAATAAAAGGTGAGGTATTCAGACGACTATCCCGTAACCTTTTAATAATTGCTGAGCGATGATTAGCCGTTGAATCTGATTGGCCCCTTCATAGATCTGTGTCACCTTGGCATCCCGCATCATCCGTTCGACAAGATAATCTCTCATATATCCATAACCTCCGAGAATTTGGACGGCATCCGTGGTGACCTTCATGGCAACATCGGAGGCAAAAAATTTTGCAATGGCGGAATTTTTCTCAGCATCTTCGAAGTGCGAATCAATTTGGGATGCTGCCTGGTAGACCAATGTTCGGGCTGCTTCTACTTGAGTGGCCATATCAGCGATCATGAATTGAATAGCCTGAAATGAGGAGATAGGTTTATTAAATTGGATTCTCTCATTCGCATATCGAATGGCATAGTCGAGAGCTCCTTGAGCAATACCGACTGCTTGCGCGCCCACTGCCAGCCTCGATAGGTTGATCGTGCTCATTGCAATTTTCCAACCTTCTCCCTCTTCTCCAACTCGATTCTCTTGAGGGACCCGGCAGTTCTCAAAGATCACATCGGTCGTAACCAAACCCCTCATCCCCAGCTTTTCCTCTTTCTTGCCAAAACCGAGACCGGATGTTCCACTTTCTACAACGAAAACAGAGATACCTTCTTTTCCCTGATTCGGATCGGTGGCAGCAAAGACGGAATAAAGGTGGGCAACGCTCCCGTTTGTGATGAAACATTTGCGGCCATTAAGCAGGTAATCCTTCCCCTCTTTTTTAGCTGTTGTCTTAATGGAGATAGGATCTGAACTTGATTCTTGTTCGGTCAGGGCAAGAGTGATGAGGTTGTTCTTCTCTGAGATCTGGGTAAAGAAAAGATTCTTTTGTGAGGGATTCCCTCCCAATAAAATTGGAAAACTCCCTACCCCTTGGGCGAGAATCAATAAGGAGGAAGAGCCACACACCTTTGCAATCTCTTCAATGACAAAACAGAAAGAGATGATATCCCCATCGGTCCCACCATATCCTTCAGGAAGGATGATGGAAAGAAATCCTTGTTTCCCAAGGCTTTCTATTAAATCCAAAGGGTATTCTCCAGTTGCATCGATCTCTGCTGCCCTGGGTTGGATAACTTTCTGGGCGGTCTTTGCAGCAAGTGACTTGAAAAGCCGTCTCTCTTTATCGATTTCCTTCATACAAACCTCTTCTGAAAGAATCAGTCATATTTTATTTAAGAGAGGTAGAAGACTTTTGTCAAGGGAAAAGTGTGACATAAAAAACTTTGCCTTGGTTCCATAAAAAATTAGAGAACATCCGTGCAGTTTATACTTGAAATTAGAAGGGATTTGAAGTATTTTATTTTAAAAGGAGGTGATCATATGCCGATCTCAGCTTATGTCTTTATCGAATGCACAGCAGGCTCTGCAAGGGATGTTGCTAAAGAGGTGGCCAGGGTACAGGGTGTGAAGCGAGCCAACGCTACGACCGGTCCTTATGATGTGATCGCTCTGGTTGAAGCACCTGATATCAATATCCTTGGCGACTTCATCGTCACAAAGATTCAGGGACTTCCGGGTGTATTAAGGACTCAGACGAATGTGGTTGTCGATTAGTATTTATATCTGATCAACCCTAAAGGGTTGAGTTACAGAATGATGTAGGGATGGTAACTCAAGGCTTCAGCCTTGATGATTGAATCAGAAAAGGAGAAGATTATGGGAAGCGTGGTCAAGAAGCGACGGAAGAAAATGAGGAAACACAAACATAAGAAGCAATTAGACCGGGATCGTCATAAGAAAAAGAAATAAGATTCTCTCATGCGCCGAAATTTCATACATATTGTTCTTTTCATATTGACGGTAGCCTCCACTTTGATGGTCGGAGGCCCTGCCTACGCCTTCACCATCATCCTCATCCTTCTCGGACATGAATTGGGCCACTACTTCATGTCCCGAAGGCATGGGATGAGGGCGACCTTGCCCTATTTTTTGCCTTTTCCCCTCCCACCTTTCGGGACACTGGGTGCAGTGATCCGTTTGGAGAGCATCGTCTCATCTCGAAAGGCTCTCTTTGATACGGGTGTGGCAGGACCTTTCACCAGCCTATGCCTTAGCATTCCTGCGATTATGATTGGCTTGAGACTTTCCGAGGTGATTCCGACCTCTCAGCTAAGGGAGGGAACCATTCGCCTGGCAGACCCTCTTATCTTCTCCTTCGTTCAACGATTGGTCATGGGAAGGATTCCGGAAAATTATGATGTGATCCTTCATCCCATTGGGTATGCAGGATGGGTTGGCCTTTTCGTCACTGCTCTCAACCTCTTTCCAGTTGGACAGTTAGACGGAGGCCACATCATTTATGCCCTCTTTGGGAGAAAGAGCCGGGTTGTCTTCCTCATCGGCATTGCGGTCATGGCGTTTATTACGATATTCTATAATCCGGGATGGATTCTCATGCTCATCCTGATGGTCCTTTTTGGCTTCCGACATCCCACCCCATTGGATGACCAAACCCCCATCGACGGAAAAAGAAAATTGATCGGCGCAGTTATGTTTCTCGCTTTTCTCCTTTCTTTCACGCCTGCTCCATTTCCCCAATTCGTTGATGAGATCAGACACACCTTCCGTTGGTTCTAAGTCGCAAAGAGCATAGGCCATAACCCATAGAGTAATATCTTTAACGCTTTGCTCTTTGCCCCATGCTCTATGCGATTTACCTTGTTTGGTGGCACCATTGCAGAATTTCTTTTAGAGAAAGGGTGTTGACGATATCCGGAGTTTCGAGCCATCCCCGTCTTGCCACAGCAACTCCAAGACTCATCATCCACATCTGATCGAGATGGTGAGCGTCTGTTCCGATTCCTACTCGAATTCCCATCTCCTTTGCCTTTCGGCAATGAATGTCATTTAAATCGAGACGTTCAAAATAGGCATTTATCTCCAAGGCCTTTCCATATTTCTTCGCCGCCTCCATCAACTCCTCCATCTCGACTTCATAAGGATCTCGCGCTCCCAATAGCCTTCCAGAAGGATGGGCGAGGATATGGACGAGAGGATTTTCTATGGCTCGAATGATCCTCTTTGTCATCCTCTCTCTGTCCTGTTTAAATCCGCTGTGGATCGCTGCGATGACGAGGTCGAGCTTTTCCAATACCTTCTCAGAAAGGTCTAACTTCCCATCGGCGAGGATATCGACCTCTGTTGCCTTGAGGATCTGAAAGCCTTTCAGTTTTTCATTAATCCGGTCGATCTCTTCAATCTGCTTCATCAATCTCGATTCATCAAGGCCATGGGTGATCTTAAGCGATTTGGAATGGTCACATATCGCCACATATTGATAACCCTTCTTCTGAGCAGCTCTTGCAATCTCTTCGATCGAAGAAGTACCATCGCTCCATTTGGAGTGGACGTGAAGGTCTCCCTTGATTTCAGACTCTTTTATCAGTTTGGGAAGTTTTCCCTTCTGTGCACTTTCGATCTCTCCACGATCCTCTCGAAGTTCTGGTTCGATCCAATCCATCCCGAGAGAACGATAAACATCCTTCTCCTCATTGCCTCCGATCTTCTTCTCACCCTTAAAGACACCATATTCGTTGATCTTGATCCCTTTGGTCTTGGCGATTCCTCTCAGATGTATATTGTGAGCCTTTGATCCTGTAAAATATTGGAGAGCGGCCCCGTAGGAATCTTCTTTAACCACGCGCAGATCAATCTGTATGCTTCCCTCCACAATGACAGAGGCTTTGGTCTCTCCAGAGGCTAAAACCTCTTTGACCTCAGGGAGATGGGTGAATGCCTGAACGATCTTCTCATGATCCGGGCCAGTGGCTAAGATGTCGATATCTCCAATATTCTCCCTCATCCTTCGAAGTGAACCCGCCCATTCAATCTTCTTCGATCCTGTCTTCTCCCTCAGGGTTTCTACGATCCGTTTGGCAACAGGAAAGGCCATTCCCAGATTCATCCTCCCCTTGCTCTGTCTGAGAAGCTGGATTCCCCGTTTGATGTTTTCTACTTTCTTCTCCCCCATTCCAGGGAGGCCGATGAGGGAACCGTCCTCAACTGCCTTTTCCAGTTGGGAGAGGTTATTGATCCCTTTCTCTTTGTGAATCATTGAAAGTGTCTTAGGCCCCATACCCGGGATATCCATAATGGCGATCAATTCATCTGAGACCCCCTTTCTCACCTCCTCAAATTTAGAAATCTTTCCTGTCCTGAGATATTCCACAATCTTCTCGGCCATTCCTTCGCCAATCCCCGGAATAGACTTCAAATCCCCTTTTTCAGAGATCTCTTCAATGTCTTCTGTGAGGTCTCCAAGGATTCGCGATGCCTTCCGATAGGCACTGATCTTGAAAGGATTTTCTCCCTTAAATTCGAGGATATTGGCCATCTTGTCGAATAGGTCGGCGAGCTCTTTATTTTTCATAGTTTCGGCTCCCTCATATGAAAAGGCTGTAGGCTGTAGGGAACGGTTTAAAACCGTTCCCTACCATATTCGATTTGCGGTTCATATAGTCTTACCTCCATATCGGAGATAGTCTTTGAGACAGATACGAAAATTCTCCACCACATCTTTTTTACTGTTGATGATGAAGATACGATGTTGGATATGGAAGAGCTCCTCGATCAGCCTCTCCACAGGATAGAGGCTTTTGGCTTCTCCTCCATATCTTCGTGCGAGTTCCTCTTCAAACATCACGACCAGTTTATCCTTCATCCTTAACTGGGTATCATTAAAGAGGATAGCCACCTCTGGCAAGAGGTCTTCGATTCTGGAAAAAAAAGTAGAGACCTCGCTCAATTCAACTCCCTTCGGAGGCGATGATTTCACCTCCACATAAACCAACCTTTGATTCCAGGAAGCGATGACATCATAGTCTCCACCTGAAGGAGTCTTTTTCACACTAACCCCATAGATTGCAGGAGAGGCAAACTCCCTCTTAAACATCTCAGCGATAAACCACTCTAAAGTCGGTCCAAAACTGTAAAGCGGGGAGACACGGGTTCGAAACCTTTCCTTTCCATTTTTGACAATGATCCCCATCTCCCCGAGAAGATTGCAATACTCTTGAGCCACTTTGGAAGAACAGTAGTGGGTGAGGTCCTGAATTCGGAATTGATCTTGGTGTTTGATCATATCCCTCAGGACGAGACGGAATGAATACTTTCCCATCACCTCATAAAATCGATTTTTATATGATATGGGGAGTTTAGAGGGAAAGAAGAGCTGATCAGAGGGGTTCTTTCGAAAGACTTTGAATCCCCTCATTCTGAGCACCCTCTCCACAGAAAAGGAATCCTCCAAGGCAATAGACTTTACAAGCTGGACCTCTCTGGAAAGTTTTTGGACTCTCTTTTTAAGGGATTGGATTTCTTGAAGAATTTCTTTTAATTGCATGGGAGATAGTCTCATATCTAATGATGGATATTCAAAGCGAATAAAACGAATGACAGCGAATTAATCGAATATCTGATATGCAATTTAATAATATTCGTAAAATTCGGTCCTATTCGCATTATTCGTTTCAGTTAATTAAAAACCTCGGTAGAGATGGAGGCGCTTTGCTATCTGGGTTGCCTCCATGTACTCCTTATGAGTAATCCGACGGTTGATCTCTGGATATTCATGGGCCCTGTATTCAGGCCGGTACTGATCCATGATATTGATATAGGAGTGCGGAGAGATCTCCTCAGCGATGAACCTGAGGACTGCTTCAGATGAGGCCACCCCCCTTGGCATCACCAGGTGTCTCATCAGAAGCCCTCTTTCAGCAATCCCGATGGAATTTGTTTTAAGATCACCTACCTGACGGTACATCTCTCTTAGGACTTTTTTCACAACCTCTGGATAGTCCGGAGCGTTAGAGAATCTTTTCGCAAACTTCTCATCCATATATTTTGCATCGGGCATATAGATATCGACCACCCCATCTAAGAGCCGAATCACTTCGATCGATTCATATCCTGAACAGTTATACACAATGGGGAGGCGGAGGCCCTTTTCAATTGCTTCCGTAAGAGAGGCAATAATTTGAGGGGCATAGTGAGTGGGGGTGACGAAGTTGATGTTGTGACATCCCATTTCTTGAAGCCTCACCATGGCCCGTGACATATCAGAGGAGGTAATGCGTTCCCCTCTTCCCAGATGGCTGATATCATAATTTTGACAGAATATGCATCGAAGGTTGCAGTGGGTAAGGAAGATGGTCCCTGAACCGTGATATCCTACCAAAGGAGGCTCCTCACCGAAATGAGGAAAGGCACTTGAGACCATGAGTTCTTGGGGAGCTTTGCAATATCCAATCTCTCCATTCAGTCGATTGACCCTGCATTCCCTCGGACAGAGCCGACACTCCTTGAGAATTTCCATAAGAAGCTCGGTTCTCTTTTGGAGTTCTCCTTTTTCGAAGAGGTCAATATAAGAAGGGATAAAAGCCATCTTTTGCTCCACCTTTCATCTGAAATATAATTTATCATAAAAATAAAAGGAAGGCTATTAAGATGAGAGTAGAGAACCCCATTATGAAGGATTCCCCTATTTATAGAAATCTAAAGGTTCTGGTAGGTTGTGAGGACTCTACGGTAATAATGAATGGGAATTTGTTGCTTTCTCTCTATAAGGCCTTTGACATAGGTTGGCCCATAATTATAGGCTGTCAGAGCAATTCCCACATCATTGAAATCGAGGATAAGCTGGGAAAGGTAATGAATCCCTATTTTTATATTGATATAAGGATCAAAAAGTGTATGGTCTCCCTTCCATTCAATGCCCAAGTCGAGGGCGATGGATTCTGCTACATATGGCATAAGCTGCATTAACCCTTTAGCCCCTTGTTTAGAAACTGACCAGTTTTGGAAGGAACTCTCAATGGCAATGAGAGCCAGAATAAATTTAGGGTCATGATCGTAATAAAGGGATTCTTCGTAGATAGCTTCTGCAAGCCCCCCTTTTGTGACATTGTCCAATCCTGTCTGATGTTTCTCCAATATCTCAAAGATCTGCCGAATAGTCTCCTGCCTATTATTATTCCTTGGGTTAAAATTGGGGAGGTGAATGGAGAGGATGAGGATGACAATAAAGAGGGTGATTTTTATGAGAAGACCGGGGAGTAAAGAGCCTGTTCTTTTGTTATTTATGAAGTGGGGTGGATGCCCCATCCGTATCAGGGGTTCATTAAGTTGCATTCAAACCTCCTTGTGAAAAATTATTACAATATTAATATAAAAAAGTTGATTTTGTCAAGAAGTGACGTAGCGTTATAAATACGTGTCATATATTTTTTTATTGTCCGCCGCTCAAAAGAAAAGTATAATGGGATGGTATTTATCGATGGGAGGTGAAAGACGTTATATGATCCGGGTATTTAATAAGCACTACCGCAAGGCCATCGATCTTTTAGAGAATTCCTCAAGCAGTGAGAAAATTGAAATGGCCGAGAAGGTCATGGATTGGTTTCGTGAATTACCAGAAGAGTACCTGATCTCCCTGGCTCTCTTTTTTAATGAGGTGATCGATGACCTTGGAGATGAAAGTGTGGAAAAGATTGATTTGAAGATGAAGCAGGAAAAAAGAGAGGAAGAAGAGTTTGAGGAAGAGGAAGAAGAGGAGATAGAGGAGTTCGAAGATCATGGAGAGGAAGACGAAGAGGATGAGGACGACGAAGAGGACTATTAACTCTTCGACTGCGCCAGGGAAGATAGGCGCTCTCAGGATAAATCTTTCATTTGGAGGCGGGAATGGCTCGGTTATAAGCCCAGCGTTCCATCCTTCCAATCTCTTCCCTCATTGTTATTGAAAGGGGAACTATATTGCCTGCAGAAATGACGATATCTTGTTCGTTTAAAGATCGCCCTGCATTGAAGGCTTCAATCATTGCTCCATTGACCGCCTGCTCAATTTCAGCACCATTAAATCCCTCTGTTATCTTCACCAACATATCTAAGTTGATACGAGATAGATCCACTCCATTTTTCTTTAAATGGATGGAAAGGATAGACTTTCTTTCTTGAGGATTGGGCAAGGTGACGAAAAAGATCTGGTCAAAACGACCCTTTCTCAGTACCTCAGGAGGAAGAAGTTCAATGACATTAGCCGTGGCAGCAATAAAGACAAAGGCACTTTTTTCCTGCATCCAGGTGAGGAATGAAGCGAAGACACGCGATTGAGCCCCACCACCAGCCTTCTGGCTCTGAATGCTGATGCCCGCTTCAATTTCATCGATCCAAAGAACAGAAGGTGCAACTGTTTCGGCAGTTTGAAGGGCAACCTGTAAGGCCTTCTCAGGTTCTCCGATCGTTCCATCGTAGAGCCTTGCCATGTCGAGGTGGAGCAGCGGAATCCCCCAAAAAGAAGCGAATACCTTGGCGCAGAGGCTTTTCCCGCATCCAGATAGTCCGGTGATCAGAACCCCCTTTGGGAGTTGGATACCAAAGGACTTTCCTTCCTTGCCCAAAATAGCAGACCTTTTTCTCAACCAATCTTTGAGGTTTTCCAACCCACCTATTTCATCAAGGGTTGGCCGATTCGTCACCAATTTAAGGATCCCTGACTTCTTGATCAGTTGTCCTTTCTCTTCAATCACTGCATCGATCAAGGAGGAATCAATCGTTGTCCTTCCGATCAGGGCGCTTCGGAGGGCCCGTGCCACCTGGTCAAGAGAAAGGCCGAGGGCCGCCTTTACCATCCGATCCTTTAACTCAGGTATCAGGGATTCCATTAACTTAGAGGCATAAGGGCTTCCACTAATCACTCCGGTCAGGATACGCTCCACTTCACTGGCATCCGGCATGGGTAGTTCGTATACAATCATATCCCTGCGAAGTTCTTCTGGTACAATAATAATGGGTGCGATGATGAACAGGGTGGAGTACCGATTTCGGAGAGCTCGATGGACATCCTTCAATTTTCTCGACATGAGAGGATTTCTATCCATCAGGGCATGGAGTCCCTCGAAGAGATAAAAAGCCTGCTCTGTCCGCTGGATCACTTTATCCAAGGCCTCAAGGGGGTTCTTTGAATCCTCTATTCCTTCATCCTCTCCCATCAATCCTTGAAAAGGATTCCATATGAAGAGTTTTGGCCTGGGTTGAAAGGTTGAAGAGAGTTCCTTGAGAAGAGTCTCTACCCGATCCTCTTCATCCGATTGGATATATACGATGGAGGTTTTCGATAATACGAATTTCTTTAAGTCCTGAAGAATTTGTTGTTTTTTGGAGAGCTCATCCATTTTTATAAATTATATAAAAATATTTCTTCACCGTCAACAGGTTTGCAATCTAAACGTCTTTACTCTTTTATTTTAAATAACTTGAATCTTTATCCATTCTCAAATAAAATTTAAGGAGAACGATCACAAGTCATGGGACGACAATGAAAGTTGACATCAATCCGATTTTATTTGATTTAGGCCCGGTTCGGGTGGGTTGGTATGGGTTGATGTATATCTTTGGATTCCTCGCTTCCTACCTGCTTGTCCGGTACCAGATGAAGAGAAAGGATTTTGGGGTTTCAAAAGTGGAGGTGGAGAATCTCTATTTTTATCTCATCATCGGACTCATCATCGGTGCTCGATTAGGGTATGTCCTTTTCTATGATATCAAGATGTACATCGCCGATCCCCTTGAGGCCTTTGCCATCTGGCATGGTGGAATGTCATTTCACGGAGGGTTAATCGGGGTCCTCATCGTTGGGATAATTTTTTCTTGGAAAAACAGAAAATCTTTCTGGAAGATTGCCGACCTTATCATCGTCACAATCCCCATTGGGTTAGGTTTAGGAAGAGTTGGGAATTTCATCAACGGTGAACTCTATGGACGGGTGACCCAGGTTCCCTGGGGAATGATCTTTCCCAGAGGAGGCCCCCTTCCTCGCCATCCTTCTCAACTCTATGAGAGTGCACTGGAAGGAGGAGTTCTTTTCCTCATCCTATGGTTCCTGAAAGATAGGAAGCTCCCAACGGGAGGGCTTTTAACCATATTTCTTTTCTTTTACGGGACATTCCGCTTTTTTGTGGAATTCTTCAGAGAACCGGATGCCCACTTAGGATTTATCTTGGGTCCTTTTACCATGGGCCAGGTTCTCACAGCCTTTATAATTGTCGGAGGGGTTATCCTGGGTTTTTATTTAAGGAGTAAGAAACAGATTTAGGAAGCTTTGGCCAGGAGATGATTGGTATCAGGAATTTTGATTTAATAAGAGGAGAAATAAAAAAGGCTGTCTTCTTTTAGGATAGCCTGGGACAAATTTCACCTAAAACTAAATTTGGGGAGATTTTATGGATGAAGATTTCAAAACCCCCCCCCTTTCTAAGGCTAATCTTTACCCACAAGTCTAGCTATGGGTAATCCAAAAAATCAAGCGTAAATACTTGAAATCATTAGGAAATAAAAAC
>Ga0194112_10006916_pt1 | contig 14857 bp, 13 predicted proteins | sample TA2MahC400mmetaG_FD_146191 | JGI IMG/M metagenome (GOLD analysis project Ga0194112, IMG submission 146191) | Freshwater microbial communities from Lake Tanganyika, Tanzania - TA2015016 Mahale Deep Cast 400m | ecosystem: Environmental > Aquatic > Freshwater > Lake | place: Tanzania: Lake...
GTCATCCCCGGAGCCCTGTTCTACGAGCGGGAGCTCCAGGACATGTTCGGCCTGGTCATCGACAACATCCCCGACGCGCGGCCCCTCATCCTGCCCGACGATTGGCCGGAGGGACAGTATCCCCTGCGCAAGGACTGGAAGCACGAGCGGCCGGAGGAAAAGATCCCCGGAGGAAAGTCATGAAATTCACCGTTCCCATAGGGCCCCAGCACCCGGCGCTCAAGGAGCCGATCAGCCTGCGCATGACGCTCGAGGGCGAGGTCATCCGGGACGCCGACCTCCGTCTGGGGTACAACCACCGCGGCATGGAAAAGCTGGCCGAGGAGAAGACCTACCTGCAGAACATCTATCTCACCGAGCGGATCTGCGGCATCTGTTCCCACTCCCACTCCACGTGCTTCGTTCAGGGCGCCGAGAAGCTGCTCGAGGTCGAGCCGCCGAAGCGGGGCGTGTACATCCGCTACCTCGTCTCCGAGCTCGAGCGCGTCCACAGCCACCTCCTCTGGCTGGGCGTCGCGGCCCACGAGGCGGGCTTCGACAGCCTGTTCATGTACGTCTGGCGCGACCGGGAGGTGGTCATGGACCTCCTGGAGATGATCTCCGGGAACCGTGTGCACTACGCCATCAACACCCTGGGCGGCGTGCGGCGCGACCTGGACGACCTCCAGGTCAAGAAGATCCTCGACTCCCTCGACCTCCTGCGCAAGAGGAGCGCGTACTATCTCGATATCGGGGCCAACGAGCCGAGCTTCGTCGGCCGTCTGGCGGATGTCGGACGCCTGACCAAGGAGCAGGCCGTGGACCTGTGCGCCGTGGGCCCCACGGCCCGCGCCTCGGACGTGGCCATCGACGTCCGCAAGGACGACCCCTACGGCATGTACGACGAAACCCCCTTCAAGGTCTGCACCGCCGACACGTGCGACGTCCTGGGCCGGACGGTCGTCCGGGTCAAGGAGATGCTCGTCTCCTACGACATCATCGAGTACCTGATGCGCAACCTGCCCGCGGGTCCCGTGGCCGTGCGCGCGCCGCGCCGGGCCAAGCCCGGGGAGGTCGTCGCCCGGTACGAAGCCCCCCGGGGGGAGAACATCCATTACATCAAGTCCAACGGCACGGACAAGCCCGAACGGCTCAAGGTTCGGGCGCCCACCCTGGGCAACTACGCCGCCACGCTCGTCATGCTGAAAAGCGGGTTTCTGGCCGACGTCCCGCTCATCTTCGCCGCCATCGATCCCTGCATCTGCTGCGCCGAGCGGACGGTGACCCTGGTCGACGCCCGGACGGGCGAGGAACATTCCGTCGGGTTCTCCAGGCTGCGGGCCATGGCCCGGGAGCGCTGGAAGAACGCGCCGTTAAAAAAGGATGCGGTATGGCCATTCTGAAAACACTCCTCTACCTGCTCGTCTATCCGGGGTTTCTGTTCGTCTTCGTCTACTCCACCTTCTGCGAATGGTTCGACCGGAAGGTTTTCGCCCGGCTCCAGAACCGCATGGGCCCGACCCACACCGGGCGCTTCGGGCTTCTCCAGCCCGTGGCGGACATCGTCAAGCTGCTGGCCAAGGAAGACATCGTCCCGGAGAAGGCCGACCGCCGGATGTTCAGCCTGCTCCCGGCCGTCGGCCTGGCCGTGGCCGCCACGGCCATGCTGCTCCTGCCGGTCTGGCATTTCAGCCTGGAGCGGCCGAGCCCGAACTCCTTTCCCGGGGACATCATCGTCATCCTCTACATCCTCAGCCTGCCCACCCTGATCTTCTTCCTGGCCGCCTGGTCCTCGACGAGCTTCTATTCGGAGATCGGCGGCGCCCGCGTCCTGACCCTGCTCTTCGGCTACGAAGTGCCCCTCTTCCTGGCCGTCCTCGGCCCGGCGATCATGGCCGGCTCCTGGCGCCTGGCGGAGATCGCCCATTTCTTCCAGCAGCGCCCCCTGCTCCTCCTGCCCAACTTGCTCGGCTTCCTGATCGCCCTCATCTGCCTCCAGGCCAAGCTCGAGCGCACGCCCTTCGACATCCCCCACGCCGAGACCGAGATCGTGGGCGGAACGTTCACCGAGTACTCGGGCAAGAAGCTGGCCCTCTTCCGGCTGATGATCGACGTGGAGATGGTCGCCGGCGCGGGACTCCTGGCGGCCGTCTTCCTGGGCGGCTTCCCCGGGGGGGTGTTCGTCGGTCTCGTTCATTTCGTGATCAAGACGCTGTTCGTCATTTTCCTTCTGGCGGTCATGAGAGCCGTCACCTCCCGCATCCGCATCGACCAGGTGGTCAACTTCTCCTGGCGGTACCTGGCCCCCCTGGCTGTATTGCAGCTGTTCATCATCCTTCTTCTGAAGGGGTTTGTGCTATGAGAATCGCGGCCTTTCTTCCCGAGCTCCTCCGGCATCTGTTCAAGAAACCGGCGACGGTCGATTATCCGTTCCAGAAACTCGAGGTGCCGAAGGACTTCCGCGGCACGCCCTTCCTCCACCCGGAAAAGTGCATCGTCTGCCGGGCCTGCGTGAGGGACTGTCCGGCAGAGGCCATCGACATCCTGACGGTCAACGAAGCGGACAAGACCTTCAAGATGATCATCCACAACGACCGCTGCATCCATTGCGCCCAGTGCGTCGATTCCTGCCCCACGGACGCCCTGGAAATGGACGCGCTTTACGAGACCTCGGCCTTCAGCCGCTGGGACCTCAAGGCCGAGTGGGAGTTCGTCAAGGCCGTCATCAAACCCAAGACGCCGACCGCCGGAACGCCGCCCGCCTCGGCAACGCCTCCGGCGGAGGGCGCTTCATAGGCTTCCTCGTCCCCCGCGCCCCGTTCTCGCTCCTGCCCGGGTTCAGAGCCCCACGCTCGCACGGCTGCCAGACGTCGGGGATCAATCCAGGGCTTCCCTGGTCCTGTCCCACAGGGCAACGATCGTGAAAATCCCAAAAGCGATGCTTCCCAGGAGGACGAGTGCCTGGCTGGCGGCACCGATCCTGAATGCGTCTTGGACGATTGCGAGCACATCGGAGAGGTCGCGGATCCGTGAGACACCGCTGGAGATTTCAGAGCCAATCCTTGCTGCGAAAACAAGGTCCGATATCTTGGCTGCAAGGGCGCCTGCGACCAGGCTCACGCCAAAGCCGAGGAAAAATGGAAGCAGAAGTCTCATGACAAGAAAATACATCCCCGCAGAGATGAGGACAAAAACGACCAAGCCCACGAGTGTTCCAAAGAATCCCTCTCCCAGACCGTGATAAGCTCCCATTCCCAGAACGATTCCTGGGCCGAGAATGACCGCCCCCAGACTCAGGGCGATTCCCAGCATGACGGCCAGGCCGAAAACTGCGACGACGGCGAATAGCATGCCTTCTTGCGGCCGGTCCGACAAGAATAAAATCACGGCCAGTATCCCGGCGCCGAAGGTCACGACCTTGAAGATTGTTGCGACCAGGTCGAAGACGACGAAGATCAGATAGATCAATAAGGGCCAGAGCACAAAAAAGAGGAGATAATATCCCATGCTGCCGAACGGCCGCGAGGAGGGCGCCAGGACCAAAGACAGCACGAACAGCCCGAGGATGAAACCCAGGATCTTCGCCAGTCCGCCGATTTTCAGCCTTTTGATCTTCGACCCGATGAGTGCCCTGGCTTCCTGAAAGCTGAATTCTTTGCTTTCACTATCGGCATCGTGCTTTTTTCCTGCGGACCTCGGCAAGTTCAACCCGAGACGATCTTCGCCGGGCCCTGACAGCCCAAGCCTTGTTCCATCAACGATACAGAAATTGTCATCGTCTGAACAAAGCCTGCCGCACTTGGGACAAACACTATTCGACATGGCTCCCACCTTGGTCCGATGTCTGCGATTATAGAAGGCCTTGCTTTCCGATGTCAATGTCCCGCACGCCTCATTGGAGTTATAATAAGCACCGTGATCGTTGCCCAAGCTAACAAAAAGCCTTTCACTCCGGGAAGGGCGTCGTGGCGCGAGACCGTCCGGCGAGAGATCGAAGCGGAAGGCCGGCTGGTCATCCTGGGAGTGGGAAACGAGGAACGGGGGGACGACGCCGCTGGCGTCTTGTGTTTGCGCCGGCTGAGCAAGCTGTTGGGACGGGGGAAGAAGCGCGACCTTCTTCTCCTCGAGGGAGGCGTCGCGCCGGAGAACACGACGGGAAAAATCCGCGCCTTCAGCCCCAACAGGGTCCTCATCCTGGACGCCGTCCTGGGCGGCCGGAGGCCCGGAACAATTTTTGCCTTCGACCCGGGCCGGATCGCCGAGGAAGATCTGACAACACACCGCTTGCCCTTGACCCTCCTCATCCGCTACCTGGAGGAGAGCATCGGCTGCCGGGTGACGTGCCTGGGCATCCAGCCGCGCTCCCTGGAAGCCGGAAGAGCCATGTCCCCTGCCGTCAACCAAGCCGCCTGGCGGCTCGCCCGCTTCTGCGCCGGACTGATCGGCAGGGACATTTCCCGGCGGAAGCCTTCCCGGCCGGCGCCCCGACGAACTTCCGGAGCCGAGAAAAGGAGCCCATGATGAGCCTCCATGTGGTTTTCCAGAAATGACGAGCAGCGTTGATTCCCCGACAGCCGGCCGGCTGACTCGGGCTGTCGTCCGGCTTCCTGGCGAAAATTTCGGCAGGGGGCTCACCACGGCCCGCCTCGGCCCGCCAGACCACCCAAAGATGATCGCCCAGCATTCGGCCTACGTCCGGGCGCTCGAGGGTTTGGGGTTGGACGTCCTGACCCTGGAGCCGGAGCCCGCGTTCCCCGACGCCCATTTCGTCGAGGACGCCGCGGTCGTCCTGCCCGAGCTGGCCGTCATCGCCCGTCCCGGCGCCGCCGTCCGGAGGGGAGAGGAAGTCACGATCGCCTCCGTCCTGCGGCGATTCCGTCCCCTGGAGCGCATCCGCAGCCCCGGAACGCTCGACGGCGGGGACGTGCTCGTCGTCGGCCGGCGGATGTTCATCGGCCTCTCCGGCCGGACCAATGCCCGGGGCGCGCGCCAGCTCGGCCTTCTGGCCCGGGAGAGGGGCTATGTCCCGGTGACCGTTCCCGTGGCCTCGGGGCTGCACTTGAAGTCCAACGTCAATCACCTGGGAGGGGAAACGCTCCTCATCACTCCCGGCCTGGCCGGTGAGGCATGCTTCCGGGATTACAGAAAGGTCGTCGTCGCCCCCGGCGAGGAGTACGCCGCCAACAGCCTGCTGTGCAACGGCCGTCTGCTCGTGCCCGCCGGTTTCGCCCGGACGCGGAGGAAGCTGGAAAAACTCGGACTGCCGCTCGTCGTACTCGAGGTCGGCGAGGCCAGGAAAATGGACGGCGGCCTGACCTGTCTCTCCCTCCGCTTCGGGGATGAGCCCGGAGCGGCGGGCGGTTACTGAACCGTAAACTTCAGGGTGGTGATCAGGTTGTCGTCGCCGTCCCGGATCTCGACCTTCCAGGCGCCGCTCATGTCCGGGGTGATGGTCTTGTTGCTCCAGGTCCGCCAGGGAGACCCGCCGACGGCGAGTTCCTGGGTGTGGAGCAGTCCGTCCTCCCGGTACCAAAGATGCTTGACGACCATGTCCGACGACGCCCCCACGATCTTGGTGAAACAGTAGAGCCTGCCCACGTCGGGGGGGAAGGTTTCGGACGCGCCCAGAGGGACCCTGTCCTCCACTCCGGTGCAGATCACGCCCTCCTCGATGACCAGCGTCGAGGTCACGGCGGGCGGGGGCTCCACCGGCTGCTCCTGGGCATATCCGACGAGGACGGCCGCGAAAAGAAACAGCCAACCAGCCAGCCGAAAGTGAGTTCTCATCTTCGGACCTCCCTGAGCGTCATTGTACGCCGTACCGTCCGCCTGAGGCAAGAGCGAAGGTCCCTTGCCCGTCCTCGGGAATCGGCTATAATAATCGCCTCGAAAGCATGTTCAACCCGAGCCTCTGGGAGCGCCTGACGCACAGCCGCATCGTCCGGGTCTTCGTCTATGCCCTGGTGGGGGCCGTGACCTACCCCGTCCTGGCCCTGGTGAACAGGCTGCGCATCTCCGGGACGGAGCACCTGGCGGACCTCCCCCGAAAGAACGTCCTGTTCGTCAGCAACCACCAGACCTACTTCACGGACGTGATCGCCTTTTTTCACGTGTTTTGCGCGGTGAAATGGAAACGAAAGAACAGGCTCGGGTTCCCCGTCTATCTCCTCAGCCCCTTCGTCGACGTGTTTTTCATCGCCGCCGAGGAGACGATGAAGCGCAGCACGATCAGCCGCCTGCTGAGCCTGGCCGGGGCCTTGACCATCAAACGGACGTGGAAGGTCGAGGAGAAGCGCATTCAGAGGGTGCTCGACCCGGCGGATGTGGCCAAGATCCGGGACGCCCTGGGCAAAAGCTGGGTCATCACCTTTCCCCAGGGAACGACCAAACCGCTGTCCCCCATCCGGAAGGGAACGGCCTATCTGGTGAAGACGAACCGCCCGGTCGTCGTCCCCATCGTCATCCGGGGTTTCCGGAGAGCGTTCGACCGCAAGGGGCTGAGACCGAGGAGGCTCGGCTGCCGGCTGTCGGTCACCTTCAAGAAGCCGCTCCCCCTGACCTACAGGGAGCCCCTGCCCGTCATCCTGAACATGATCATGGACGGCATCGAGCAGAGCGAGACGCACACCGGCTTGCCTCCCCTGACCGGCCCGGCGCCTGAAGCGGCGGTCACACCCGCGGCCGCCGCCGCTTCTCCAAAGCGCGGATGACCAGGGTCAGCGATTCGAGACAGGGAGTCGGAACGCCCAGCTTTTTGCCCTCGACGATCAGGGGCTGGAACACGTATTCCACGGGGGTTCCCCGCTCCAGGTCCACAGACGACGAGGGGTTGTGGTCTCCGGCCCGGGAGAGATAGCCGAGGCATTTCTCGAAAAAATCCGGCCCGAGGCCGTAACCCAGCCGCTCCACGACCTGGATGCTCTCTCGGAGGATCCGTTCGCACAGCGCCCGAGTCTCGGGGACCTCGAAGGCCTCTCTCATGTTCAGCCCGGTGACGGCGCAGACGGGCATCAGCCCCGCCGACAGGATCGTCTTGACCCACTCCTGTTTCTTGATCTCGGTCGTGAAAACCGTCTCCAGGCCGGCGGCCGTCAGGAGAGCGGCGACCTCCCTGGCCAGGGGCTCGTTTTCCGGGGAGAGCACGCCCACGGCGTTGGGCGGGTTGAAGAAGGTCAGGCGGACGGCCCCGGGGACGTCAAGCCGGGCGGCATAGTTGATCACCGCCCTGACCACGCTGTCCCGGCCGAACCTGTCCGCGACGCGTTCCTCGTTGCCGACCCCGTTCTGAAGGAGGAGGATCTTTTTTCCGGGCTCATAGACCTCCGGCAGCCGGTCCAGGAGGGCGTCGAGCTGAAAGGATTTGACGGCGACGGCGATGATGTCGGGACAGAAAGCCCGCGCCTCGGCCAGGGAGGCGGACGCGCCGCTCAGGCGGACGTTGAAAGCGCCCTGAATTCCCTCCACGGCCAGTCCGCTCTCCCGGACGGCCCGGACGACCTCTTCCCGGACATCGACGAGGAACACGCTCTTTCGAAGGCGGGTCAGGAAGGCGGCGAAGATGCTCCCCACCGGCCCGCCGCCGATCACCACGAGCCGGTCGATGATTCCCGCCGAAGACGTCTTTTCGGTCCGCATGGCGGGTTATTATAAATCATTCGCCGGAAGCCCTTCAACCGGACGTCCGGAACGCACCCGCGACGGCCGGGGTCCCTGCCGGCCCCGGGCGGCGGAGCCTCCCCGTTGCGGCCGCGCGGATTTCGGTTGCCAGCCCGGGTGTTTTGGCCTATAATATGGAAATAATCCCTATAGGAATAGGAGCATATGAATGAAACGTCCGGTCAAGAACAACATCGGCTGGGTGGGCAAGATCGACTGGGAGCTCCGCCGCTTTCACGGCCATGAGCTCTCCACCCACCGCGGCTCTTCCTACAACTCCTACCTCATCCGGGAGGAGAAGACCGTCCTCATCGACACCGTATGGAATCCCTTCGCCGAGGAGTTCGTCCACGGACTGGCCGGGGAGATCCCCCTGGAGAAGATCGACGCCGTGGTGGCCAACCACGCCGAGATCGACCACAGCGGCGCGCTGCCCGAACTCCTGAGCCGCATCCCCGATACCCCCGTGTACTGCTCGGCCAACGCCGTCAAGTCCCTGCGGGGACACTATCACCGGGACTGGAACTTCCAGGTGGTCAAGACCGGCGACCGCCTTGCCCTAGGAGACAAGGAGCTCGTTTTCATCGAGGCGCCCATGCTCCACTGGCCGGACAGCATGATGTGCTACCTCACCGGGGACGCCGTGCTCTTCAGCAACGACGCCTTCGGCCAGCACTATGCCTCGGAGTTCCTGTTCAACGACCTGGTGGACCGGAGCGAGCTCTTCGAGGAAGCCCTGAAATACTACGCCAACATCCTGGCGCCCTTCAGCCCCCTGGTGACGAAGAAGATCCGGGAGCTGCTGTCCCTCAAGCTGCCCCTGGAGATGATCTGCCCCTCCCACGGCGTCCTCTGGCGCCGGGACCCGGCCCAGATCATCGAGGCCTACGGACGCTGGGCGGCGGCCTACAAGGAAAACCAGGTGACCATCGTCTACGACACCATGTGGGACGGGACGCGGCGCCTGGCCGAGGCCCTCGCCCGGGGCATCGGGCAGGCGTCGCCCGACATCCGGATCAAGCTTCACAACGCCTCCCGGTCCGACAAGAACGACATCATCACCGACATCTTCCTCTCCCGGGCCGTTCTCTTCGGCTCGCCCACGATCAACCGGGGCATCCTGACCGCCATGGCCGCCCTGATCGAAGAGGTGAAGGGCCTGAAGCTGCAGGGGAAAAAGGCCGCGGCCTTCGGCTGCTACGGCTGGAGCGGGGAGTCCGTCCAGCGCCTGAACGAAGGCCTCAAGGAGGCTGGGTTCGAGGTCATGGGCGAGGGGTTGCGGGCCCTGTGGAACCCCGACGAAGCAGCCTTGAAAGCCGCCCGGGAGTGGGGCGCCGCGCTGGCCGCCTCGTTCTGACTCAGGCGCCGCTCCGGGTCCGGAAGAGACCCGCCGCCCCGAATCGCTTCCGGGGCGGACAGCGGCCGGGACGCCTTGAAATCCGGGGTCAGCGTCTGTAGACGAAGAGGGTGTGATCCTTTCCGTCGGCGTCCTTGACGACCTCGGAGCGGACCTCCTTATCCTCCCAGCCCGGGATGTGGTAGTTGTGGCTGATGACCAGTGTTCCCGGCTCCAGCTCCTTCTCGAACTTGGGACGCAGGAGGGCGTTCGACTCGGGCAGGAGATAGAGCGTCACCACCGCGGCCCGGCTGATGTCCACCTTCATGGCGTCGGCTTCGTGGAACTCGACCCGGCTCCGCACCCCGGCGCGGCGGGCTCCCGTTCGCGACTCCCGGATCCGGGCGGGGTCGATGTCGACCCCCACGCCGCGGGCCCCGTACTTCCGGGCGGCGGTGATCACGATCCGTCCGTCCCCGCAGCCCAGGTCGTAGAGGACATCGTCCTCCCCCAGGTCGGCCAGCTCCAGCATGCGGTCCACGACCTCCATGGGCGTGGGGACGAAGGGCGCCAGGTCCTCGACCTCCTGCCAGCCGTGAGAGCCTTCGTAGATCTCCAAAAGGTCGTCGCTGTCATAGCGGAAGGAGTAAGGCTTGCCCGGGAACAGGCGGTGGCTGACCGTCCGGCCCGAGCGCGGAAAGGAGATGTCCAGGGGCCGGGAGGCCTGGAGCCGGTGGATGCCGCCCGGCTTGACGATCATCCGCTTGCCCGGACCGCCCCCCTCGGCCTCGACGACCTCGTACTCCACGTCCTCCGCCGTTACGTTGCGGATGGATATTTCCCTGGCCTCCACCCCGGGAGAAAGGGGCGCGGGAGCCTCGGGACGATGAAAGAGCAGCAGGGCCGCGGCACCCAGGACCAGGACGGCGGCCGCCGCGAAGATGAGGAGCTTTCTTTTCATGACGGCGAACCTTTCCCCCGGGAATGTAGCACGCCCCCTTCCCGGGGTCAATGAAGGGCGGCGGTCGGTCGGGAGCTCAGGCCTCGGCCAGGAGGAGCGTTCGGGGATCGAGTTTGAGGTTCAGCTCGCCCGGCGGGAAATCCCGGTCTTTGACCAGCTTGAGGCGGACGTGCCCCCCCTCGTCATGGAGGGTGATGAGGACGCTCACCTCGCCCAGAAAGGGGGCGAGAAGCCGGGGGACGCCCGCGTCGTCGTACAGGGGATCCTCGCCCCGGAGCGAGGCGCTGAACCAGAACTCGATGCCCAGCCGGCCGGCGAATTCGCGGAACTTGCTCAGGTCCTCGGGACGCGCCAGGCCGAAATCGTAGCCGTCGACGATCAGGGTCTGGGCCTCGAAGCGGCCGTCCTTGATCATGGCCTCGATGCTCTTCAGAACCTGCTCCGTCCGGGCGCCGTCCTGCTTGAAGTTCATGATGACCCGGTGGCGGATGACCTCCTCCAGGAACTCCGCGGCCTCCGGGCTCTCGCGGCGGCCGGTGATCTCCTTGAAGATGTCCTCGTACCAGTTGATGATGTAGTCCACGCGGGCGGAGTAGGAGACGTGGATCACGGGACGGCCCTGGAGAAGCCTGTCGGCGGCGATGTGCACCAGGCAAGCCGTCTTGCCCACCCCCTTGCGCGAGGCCAAAACGCCGATATGGCCCGGGCCGAGGCCGCCGTGGATCGAGCGCTCCAGGGCCCGCAGGGGGCTTCTCTTGACCAGATCTTCCTTGACCATCGTCATCGCTCCTTGTCCGCCTTGCGGTCCGTCTGCCCGCTCTTCTTCTCCCGGAACTCGGCGATCAGCTTTTCGGAGAGGAACGCGGGCACCCGGGAATATTTCAGGAATTCCATCGTGAAGCCGGCCTTGCCCTGCGTCAGGGAGCGCAGGACGGTCGCGTAGCCGAACATCTCGCCCAGGGGGACGTCGGCGTCCACCCGGGAGAACGTTCCGTCCTCGACCGAACTGACGATCACCCCCCGGCGCTGGTTGATGCTGGCGAAGACGGCCCCGGCGTACTCCGAGGGGCTCTCCACCGAGACCCTCATCACGGGCTCGAGCGCCAGGGCCCCGGCCCGCTCGTAGGCCTGCCAGAAGGCGCCCTGGGCCGCGGCCTGGAAGGCGATGTCCGAGGAGTCCACGGCATGGGCCTGCCCGTCGGCCAGCCGGACTTTGACCCCGACGATGGGGAAGCCGATCAGCCGTCCCTTCTTCAGGGCGGAGCGAAAGCCCTTGTCGCAGGCGGGGATGAACTCCCGGGGGATGCGCCCCCCCCTGACCTCGTTGACGAATTCGTACATCCCCTCGGGCAGGGGCTCGAGGGTCCCCATGACCCGGCCGAACTGTCCGGCCCCTCCGGTCTGTTTCTTGTGGGTGTAGTCGAATTCCGCCGGCCGGCTGATGGACTCCCGGTATGCGACCTGCGGCCTGCCCGTCCGGACCTCGGTCCGGTATTCCCGCTTGATCCGCTCGATGTAGACGTCGAGATGGAGCTCCCCCATGCCCTGGATGATCGTCTGCCCCGATTCGCCGTCCACATAGGACTTGAAGGTGGGGTCCTCCTTGGTGAAACGGCTGAGCGCCTTGCCTAGGTTGTCCGAGGATCTTCTGTCCGTGGACTCGACGGCCAGGGAGACGACCGGGTCGGGGACGTGGATGCTGGTCATGGTCAGGTCGAGACCGGGCCGGACGAACGTGTCTCCCGACTGGCACTCGATGCCGAACAGGGTCACGATGTCTCCGCTGCCGGCTTCCTCGATGTCCTCCATGCTCTCGGCGTGCATGCGGCCCAGGCGCCCTATGCGGACCTTCTGCCGGGAACGGGTGTTGAGGAGCTCCAGCCCCTTGTGCAGGCGGCCCTGATAGACGCGGACGTAGGTCAGCTGTCCGTACGGCCCGTCCTCGAGCTTGAAGGCCAGGGCGACCGCCGGCGCATCGTCGTCGGCTCGGAGAACGACCCGGGCGCCCTCCCGGTCCAAGTCCAGGGCGACGTTCTCCACCTCGCTCGGGTCGGGAAGGTAGGCGACCACGGCGTCGAGCAACGGCTGGACGCCCTTGTTCTTGTAGGCCGAGCCCATGAGCACGGGCACGAGACGGCGGGAGACCGTGCCCCGCCTGACGGCCCGGCGGATCATGTCCTCGGTCTCCTTGCCCTCCAGGACGGCGGCCGTGAGCTCGTCGGAGAACAGCGACACGGCGTCCAGCATCTCTTCCCGCCGGCGCCGGGCCTCGGCCAGGAGGTGTTCCGGGATGGGCGCCTCCAGGGCCGTTTCCCCGTCCCGTCCCTCGAAGATCAGGGCCTTCATGCTCACCAGGTCGATGACGCCCCGGTGGTCGTCCTCGAGTCCGATGGGCAGCTGCAGCAGCACGGCGTTCAGGCCGAGCCGTTCGGCCATCTGGTCCCGGACCTTGACCGGGTTGGCGCCCACGCGGTCCAGCTTGTTGACGAAGGCCAGGCGGGGGACGTCGTAGCGCTTGAGCTGGCGGTCGACGGTGATCGTCTGGGACTGGACGCCGCCCACGGCGCACAGGACGAGGACGGCGCCGTCGAGGACCCGGAGGCTCCGCTCGACCTCGATCGTGAAATCCACGTGTCCCGGCGTGTCGATGATGTTGATGTCGTGCTCGGCCCAGACGACGTGCGTGGCCGCCGAGGAGATGGTGATGCCCCTCTCCCTTTCCAGCTCCATGCTGTCCATGGTGGCGCCCACGCCGTCCTTGCCCTTGACCTCGTGCATTCTGCGGATCTTCTTGCAATAGAACAGAATCCGTTCCGTGAGCGTCGTCTTTCCGGAATCGATATGGGCGCTGATGCCGATATTTCTCATGCGGGCTATGTCGGTTTTCATGGTCTTCTTTCCAGGATGTTCGGTCGCCGGGGATGGAACCCGAAGCTGAGGACGCGCTGGGACCTTTATTTTACCCTATTTCGAACGATTTGACAACAAGCCGGGCGGACGACGGGACGGGGATGATTCCGTCCGCCGGAAACTTTTCCGCCTCCCCGATCGTATCATATTATGAAAGCGGTTACTTATATGATTGGAACGCGGGAAACCTTTTCTCTCCCGGAAGCGTACCTCTTTAAGAGCCGATGCCGGAAACCATTCGGTTGGGCTGTTTGAGGAAATAAGGAGCATCCGACCATGAAAAAACTCGGACTGATAGTCTCGGTCCTATTGCTTCCCCTGTTCTTGGGCGCCAAGGACAAGCCGGGCCGGCAGGCCCCCCCCGCCGCGCCGGCCCTGACGCCGGCGTCCCCGAAGTTCATGACCGCCGTCCGAGTCACGGAGCCGATCGTCATCGACGGCCGTCTGACCGAAAAAGTCTGGCAGAGCACGCCCTCGGATGGCTTCATCCAGAACGACCCCCAGGACGGCGAGCCCTCGACGGAACGGACTCAGGTCTGGGTGGCCTATGACGACAAAGCCCTGTACGTGGCCGCCTATTGTTTCGATTCCGAGCCCAAAAAAATCGTCAGCCGCCTCGGCCGGCGGGATTCCCAAGTCGATTCCGACTGGTTCAGCTTCGCCGTGGACCCCTACTTCGACAAACGAACGGGATACGCCTTCGCGGTCAATCCCTCGGGCTCGATTGTCGACAGCGCCCTGTCCAACGATGTGAACAGGGACAGTTCCTGGGACGGCGTCTGGGAGGCCAAGACCGAGGTCAACGGCGACGGTTGGACCCTGGAGATGAGAATCCCCTTCAACCAGCTCCGTTTTCCCGCCAGGGAGGAGCATGTCTGGGGCATCAATTTCCGCCGCGTCATCCAGCGCAAAAACGAGGTGGCCGTCTTCGCCTGGGTGCCGAAAAGCGAGCCGGCGTTCGTCTCGAAGTTCGCCGAGCTCCGCGGCATTCAAGGCATCAAGCCCGGCCGCCAGGTCGAACTTATGCCCTACGTCGTCGGCCAGACTCAGTTCCGGCCCGCCGAGGAGGGGAATCCCTTCGAGACGGGCAGCCGCGGCCTGGGCAACGCCGGCTTCGACCTCAAGGTCGGGCTGAAGTCCAACCTGACCCTGGACGCCACCGTCAACCCCGACTTCGGCCAGGTCGAAGTCGACCCAGCCGTCCTCAACCTCTCGGCCTACGAGACCTACTACTCGGAGAAGCGGCCCTTCTTCATCGAGGGCGCCTCGATCTTCAACGGCTTCGGCCGGGGCGGCATTTACCTCAACGCCGGTTTCAACTGGCCCGACCCCCGGTTTTTCTACAGCCGCCGCATCGGCCGCGCTCCCCAGGGATACGTCACCCAAGAGGGCCACTTCCGCGTCCCGGACCGGACGACGATCCTGGGCGCGACCAAGGTCACGGGCAAGCTCGGAACCTGGAACGTGGGCTTCATCAGCGCCCTGACCTCGAGCGAATCCGCCGAGATCGACCAACTCGGCTCCCGCATCCTCCAGGAAGTCGAGCCCTTCTCCTTCTACGGCGTCTTCCGCGCCCAGAAGGACATTCAAAAAGGCCGGAGCGGCTACGGCCTCATGGCCACGGGCGTCATGCGGGACCTAGAGTCGGAGACGTTGGCCGGCATCCTGAATAAAAACGCGTTCAGCCTGGCCATGGACGGCTGGCATTTCCTGGACACGAAGCGGAACTGGGTCGTGGGCGGCTGGCTGGGCGGGACGCGGGTCGAGGGGTCCAGGGACGACATCCTCCGCCTGCAATACTCCTCCATGCACTATTTCCAGCGCCCCGACGCGGACCATCTCGGGGTAGATCCCGAGGCCACCTCGCTCAGCGGCTGGGGAGGACGGTTCACCCTGGCCAAGCAGAACGGCAGCGTCCTGGGGCTTCTCCAGGTCGGCGCCCTGTCGCCGGGATTCAATCCCAACGATATGGGCTTTCAATTCGGAGCATCCGACATCATCAACGTCACCTCCCT
>Ga0194112_10006923_pt1 | contig 14844 bp, 15 predicted proteins | sample TA2MahC400mmetaG_FD_146191 | JGI IMG/M metagenome (GOLD analysis project Ga0194112, IMG submission 146191) | Freshwater microbial communities from Lake Tanganyika, Tanzania - TA2015016 Mahale Deep Cast 400m | ecosystem: Environmental > Aquatic > Freshwater > Lake | place: Tanzania: Lake...
ACCAGGACCATCAAGGAGCTGGCCAGGGGCAAAAAGGAGGTGGCGATTCTCTTTGATGACCTCTCCCGGCCGACGCCGTCGGCCACGCTGATACCGTATATCCTGGGGGAGCTGAAGGCGGCGGGGATTCCCGATGATAATATCCGTTTCATTGCCGCCATCGGTGCCCACGGCACGATGAACGGCATTGATTTTCGGAAGAAACTGGGCGACGATGTCATGTCGCGTTTTTTGTTCTACAACCACAACCCGTATGAGAACTGCACCCCGCTGGGGGTGAGCAAATACGGCACGCCCATGGAGGTGAACAGCGAGTTCATGGCCTGTGACCTCAAGATAGGCATCGGCGCCATCGTGCCGCATCCTTACGGCTTTGGCGGCGGCTGCAAGATAATCCTGCCCGGCGTCGCTTCCATGCAGACGATAGCCTCCAACCACAACCGGCTGGTGTTTGACCCCTCGGTGGCCATCGGCAAGCTGCGGGAAAACGTTATCCTTGAGGACATCATTGAAGCTGCCCGCATGGCCAAACTTGATGTCAAGGTGGACGCCATCGTCAACCTGAAGAGGCAGGTGACCGCGCTCTTCGTGGGCGACCCCGTTGAAGAACATAAAGCGGGCGTTGAGGTTGCCAAAACGCATTACGCCACGGATATGGTGCACAATGCCGATATCGTGGTGGCCAACTGCTTCTCCAAGGCGAACGAGATGCTGCTGGCGCCGCCGGTGGTGTCCCCGCTGCTGGCGGAAAACGGCGGCGGCGATATGGTGCTGGTGGTGGTGACGCCAGAGGGGCAGATACACCATTACTTTGACCGCAGCTTTGGCAAGAGCTACGGTGGACTGGGGTGGGGACCACTGTGCCGCAAGAACGCCCTGCCCAAAAACACCAGGAAGCTGACCATTATGGCGCCGTATCCGGACAGGGTCGGTGCCGACTGGTTGGCGCCGTATGAGATGGTTAACTGGGCCAGGAGCTGGCCGGAGGTAATCAAAGACCTGGAGCGGCGTTACGGCAAGAAGGCTAAAGTCGCCGTGGTACCTGACGCCACCGTCCAGTATTTCCCGGAAGCAGTCCCGAAGTGTGACCTCTGCTCCGGTTAGAACTATACTGACATATGAAAAGGCAGGGTGCTGGTTGGACTTTTGTGATGGCACCCTGCCTTTTATTTAACCTGACAATTTATTAGTCGCCGGGGACGGTGGGGCCTTTGGGCATGCCGCTGCGCGGGAAGTACTGCAGCGTGCCATCGGGGACGACCACCGTTTTGGCTTTAGCGCCGTGGTTCTTTTTCAGCGCGGCCAGTATCTCGGCCCAGCTGTTGAGTATGGTTATCTTGTCAATGGCGCCAATCCAGTCAAGTCCGGCCTTGTCAATGTACGGACCGAGGGCGTACATTCTTTTCACCCGTGCCGGCAGTTTTTTATGGGCGCCATAGAGCTTGCCGCCGATTGTCTTGCCAAAGCTGCGGGCAAGGTAGTGGCATATCTGGCCCTCGGGGATGTTGCCGATGACGACGAGGTCGCCGCCGGACTCTTTCAGCATTTTGCTGCCCAGCCCGGACACCAGTGCCGACTCGTTGGCTTTGGCGTAGGAATTGGCCACGACGATGTCGGCATCACTCGGTGCCTGGCAGGCATAGACTTTGCGGCCCATTTTCACGCCCTCACGCTGGGCCTTAACCAGGTCGCCGCAGAAGAGGGCGATGGTATCCCGGTTGATGTTCACCAGGGCATTGATGGAGAAATCAAGCCCTGCCATGCGCGCAATTTCCTCCATGTCCAGCCTCTGAACGTTATCGTCCACCCGACCCCAGGTATCCAGTATAATGGTGCCGGTTTCGGAAATGGTGCACAGCTTGCCGTGGTTGGTGGCAATGGACTTGGCGCTGGACACACCCGGTAGAATCATCTTGCCGCCGCCGCCGAAACCGGCGGTGGGGTGGGGCACCAGCGAGCCAACGGATACCTTGAGGTCGCAGGCCATGAACTCGCTGTTCACCTCGACCGGTACACCGCGCGAAGTGTCACCCAGGTAGGTGCAGTTCTCGTAGGGGTTGTGGTTGAAGACCAGGTACTTCTGCGGGATTTCCATCCCCAGTTTTTTCTGGAAGTCCATGAGCTTCATGGCGCCGTGCAGGCCCAGGGCAGCGATAAATCTGATGTTCTCATCCTTGATGCCTCCCTCGTGCAGCTCATCCAGAACGTGGGGCACAATCTGCTCAGCCTTGGTGGGGCGGGTGAGGTCGTCAAAGATAATGCATACCTCTTTTTTCCCTCTGGCCATCTCGGCAAGCCGCGGCGTGCCTATCGGTTTGCGCAGGGCGTCCCGTATCTGCTGGCTGGTCAGTTTGGGGGCTTTCTCCCCGGCCATTCTGGGTACAATCACCTCCCAGGAGTCGGGAAACTCAAGCTCCAGTTCGGTGTCACCATACCAGGGGAACTGCGGCACTTTGACAATCATCTTTACCTCCTTACTGTGTTCGTCTACCTTAATTATCTGTTATCTTCCAATGAAACACCCTGGCGTGTCAAGCGAATTTCAGGGCCAGGTTTGGCTTACAATATCGGGCCAGTGGTGTACAGTACCAGGAGCTCCCGATAGCCAGAACGCATCTCCTGCTTGGTCGGTTTGCCGGAGGCGGTGGCGATGATTTCCTTGAAGAAGCGGTCAGCCACCTGGTCAACAGTCTCTTTGCCTTCAATTATGGTGTCGGCATAGATGTCATAGCACTCCTTTTCCTGGCTGTCTCTGGGCCGGCTCGGATTGCTGACAATCACTATCTCCGGGAGCATGGGGAGTCCGCCCGCCCAACCGGGCAAGCAGCGGAAGCTGGAAGTGAGGCCGCCACCGAGATTGTAGATATGTATCTGGATACCGGCAGCCGCTTCACCGCCAATCAATTCGCCGGTCATCGCCGTGCCGTCCATGAAGAATAGCCCCTTGCCTCGCGGCTTTTCCGCATACTCAAGGACGCCCTGCAAGGGTGATGTGCCCGTTTTGGCAAAGGCACCCAGAGATTTCTCCTCAATGGTGGTCAGACCTCCGGCAATATTGCCGCGGGTGGGCTGCGAACCCCGGATATCCTCTCCGGTGGCCTTAATCCTGGCCTCCATGCGTGCCACCATTTGTTCCAGCCGCCGGGCCACGTCCTTGTTGACCGCCCTCTTGGCCAGCAGGTGGGTAGCCCCGATGACCTCGGTTGTCTCCGAGAAGATGGCAGTGCCCCCCTCCGCAATCAACCGGTCAAAGACCTGCCCGGTAACGGCGTTGCCGGAGATACCGGACGTGGCATTTGAAGCCCCGCATTTCACCCCAAGGGCGAGGTGGCTCAAGGGAAACGGCTTTCTCTGCATCTGGGACGCTTCGGCTACCATGCGGCGGGCCGTGGTCAACCCCTTATCCAGCACCTCCTGGAAGCCGTTGCTGCCCATGATGGCCAGGGCCTCAACCGGTTTCTTGGATTTAACTATTTCTTCGGCAATCTGGGCGGGAGGGGGATTCTCACAGCCAACGCCGATGACTATGGCGGCGGCGACATTGGGGTTGCTGCCTATCCCGGCCAGGGTTCGTAATGCCCGTTCATTATCGTCTTTGAGGCGGACACAGGGATGGGTGTGAATGATGGGCACAACACCCTGCACGGCACTGGCAATCATGACCGCCATTTCGTTGGCACAGCGGCCGCTGGAGATGACAGCGACGTGGTTGCGTACGCCAACGGAACCGTCGGGCCTTTCATAACCGAAAAATTCCATTATCTTGCCTCCTTGGCGCCGGGGAGGAGGGCGCTTTCAACATTATGTGTGTGGACATGCTCGCCTTTGCTTATTGGCTGGGTGGCCAGGCCGATTACCTCCCCGTACTTCAGAATTTTAGCGCCTTTCTTAATATCAACAACGGCTATCTTGTGTCCGAATGGTACCGCCTGCCTGGTGGTCATTTCCCCGACCGGGCCCGACTTTGAGACCAGGCTGATGCTTTCTCCAGCCTTAAGGTCATTCAGGGCGGTGGCGGTATTATCGTCGGGATTGATTCTCATCGCTCTTTTCATCGTGTGGCACTCTCCTTTAATCGGCTAAATGCTAAATTAAATTTCACAGAGTTGTCAAGTGTACCTGAACTTGTTCTCAAATTGACAGGGCTTTTGTCTCAAATTAAAATAGGCAGCGGAGATAACTAAAAAGGAGGTTTAACATAATATGAAAAGTCGTCCCAGGGTAGTTCGCGTCGATAAAAAAATAGACCGCGATGCCATCAAGGAAGAGCGAGAGGAGCTGGCCAAAATCAATGCCGAACTGGTGCTGGCCGAATGCCAGACCGAGGAGGAAACAATTAAGGCTACCAGAGACGCGGACGCTGTGCTGACGATGTTTGGTCAGATGACGCGCCGGGTCATCGAGTCCAGCCCGAAGCTGAAGGTGATTGTCCGTTACGGTATCGGCTATGATACGGTGGATGTTGACGCGGCTACCGATAACGGCGTGCTGGTGGTGAACCTGCCTGGCTTCTGCCTTGATGAAGTCGCCGACCACGCCATCGCGCTGATGCTGGCCTGTGTCCGGAAGCTGGTCTACTACAATAATCTGACCAAATCAGGCTACTGGGCGAAGTACAGCGAGATGTCAATGTATTCCTTCACCGACCAGACGCTGGGGCTGGTTGGCTGCGGCACCATCGGTCAGGCGGTGGCCCGGAGAGCCAAGGGTTTCAATTTGAAGGTTCTGGGCACCGACCCGTACGTGAAGGCGTCCCTGGCCAGGGAGCATGGCATTACGCTGGTGAGTATGCCGGAGCTGCTCAAGAAGTCCGATTTCGTTTCCGTGCATTCGCTGTTAGGCAAGGAAACTTACCACCTGATTGGGGAAAAAGAGTTCAAGCAGATGAAGCCCAGCGCTTATTTCGTCAATACGTCACGCGGCGCGGTGGTTGATGAGAAGGCGCTGATTAAGGCGCTGAAAGAGAAGTGGATTGCCGGCGCCGGAATTGATGTCTTTGAACAGGAGCCGGTGGACCCGAATAACCCACTCCTCAAAATGGACAACGTGGTGGTTACTCCGCATAACGCTGGCTGGTCTGATGCCGCGGGGCAGCGGGCGAGGTTGTGGGTAGGGCAGGAAGCAGTCCGGGTTCTCAGCGGCAAGTGGCCCAAAAACTGGGTGAATAAAAACGTAAAACCAAAGGTCGCTCTGGTAAAGGGGGACTGAAGTAAAGAAGGCTGAAGGAAAGGGGGGACTGAGCAGCCCCCCTGCCTCTTATTTCCTCAGAACGAGCGGTAGCGATAAGTTATCGGGCCTTGCGGGCGAACTTCTGGATGGCCCTCGGCCCTTTGTCAATCTTGAAGCCGGTGTAGGCGACCTCGCCAACGTAGATGCTGCCCTGTGAATCAACGGCGATGGCGTGTGGCGCGGTGAACAGCGCCTTTTCCCGGTCCTTTCCTTCCGAGCTCCATTCGGTCAGCAGCTTGCCGTCGACGGTGAAAATGCGGACCCGGTCCGCCAGGTCAGAGATATAAACGATACCTTTGTCGTCGTCGATGAAAAGGTCGGTGGGGCGAAGCTGGTCGGTCCACATATTGAGCAGTTTACCCTTACTATCAAATATCTGAATGCGGCTGTTTTCACGGTCGGGAACCCAGACCCTCTCCTGCCGGTCCACCCGGATGTTGTGGGGCAGGCGGAACTGGCCGGGGCCGGTGCCCGGTCCGCCCCAGGAGAGCAGGTACTTGCCATCGTGGCTGAACTTGTGCACCTGGGCGTTACCATAGCCATCGGAGATATAGATATTACCTGAGGGGCCAACGGCCACGCCGGTGGGCCGGTTGAAGGGGCCGCCACCTCTGGTGATGGTCACCAGACTGGCAAAAAAGTCAAACATATTAACGTAACCGGTATCCGACGGCTTGTCCGCGGTGCCGAGGGTCATGAGCAGCTTGCCATCGGCGGTGAATTTGCGCACGGTGTGATTGAAATCATCGGTGCAGTAGATGTTCCCCTCTTTGTCAACGCAACTGCCGTGTGCCCGCTTGAATATGCCTTCCCCCCAGGTGGACTGCATCTTGCCATCGCGGCCGAAAATCATCAGGGGATGAGGGCTGCGGTTGAAAACATATACCCTGTCCTGCTGGTCAATGGCGATACCGCCAACGTCAAGTATCGACCAGCCTTTGGGGTACTTCGCCCACCCGTCAACCAGTTCATACGTGTATTTGCCGGAACCATAAGACATGCAACTTTACCTCCTTATACTGTACTCTGGAACTAACGTGGTTACTCCGTACGCGCAACTGGAAATCACGAAATTCCGCCGCATTATATACATTTAAGGCTATTTAATGTCAAGGCGAAAGCAGCTTCAGCACCTTTTCCGTGGCCTTCAGGCCGTGGCCGGTGAAAACGGAGACGATTATTTCATTCTGGGCTGAACGGGGAAGATACTTTTTTACGCCGGCGATGGTGGCTGCCGACGTGGGCTCAATGCAATAGCCCAGGCGGCCCATCGCTATCAGCGATTTTTTTATCTCGTCCTCGCTTACCGTGATGAACTCGCCGCCAGTCTGCCTGACGGCAGCAATGATTTGCCGGCCTCTCACTGGCCGGGCAATGGCGATGCCCTCGGCTATGGTATCCTTCGTTTCTATTGTCGGTACTTCCGCCAGGTTCTCCCGGTAAGTCTGGTAGAGCGGGGCGCAGTTCTCCGCCTGCACGCCTATAATTCGGGGCAGGTGGTCGGTGATTTCTGCTTCCAGCAGCTCCCTGAAGCCGATACCGGCGCCGAGCAAGAGCGTGCCATTGCCGACGGGAAGGATAACGGTATCAGGAGCTCTCCAGCCGAGTTGCTCGCACACCTCATAGGCGAAGGTCTTGGTCCCCTGGAAGAAAAAGGGATTTCGGGCGTGGCTGGCATAGTAGGTCCTGGCGGCAGCCCGCAGGGCTGCCTGTGCCGTGTCCTCCCTGGTGCCGGGTATCTGGTGCAGCACTGCGCCATAAAGCTTTATCTGGGCGAGCTTGCCGGCGACAGTATTCTGGGGCACAAAGATGTGGCATTTGATGTCAGCGCGGGCGCAGTAGGCGGCGATGGCAGCGCCGGCATTTCCCGAGGAGTCCTCGACCACCTCTTTTATGCCCAGTTCCTTCACCTTGCTGATGAGGACGGATGCCCCCCGGTCTTTATAGGAGCCGGTGGGGAACAGCTGGTCCTGTTTAATGAGAACGGCTCTCTGGTCAATAATAACTTCAGTTAGCGGAGTGAACCCCTCATCAAGGGAAATGATATTCTCATCTTTTCCCAGAGGGAGGGCCTCACGATAGCGCCACATGTTTGGTTTTCTCCCTTTTATCCTGGCGGGGTCGAATTCGGGCTGAAAGTCAATATCCAGGACGCCACCGCAGTCGCACTGCCATCGCGGCTCATCCAGCGGGTATGATTTCCGGCACTCAATGCAGATGAGATGGTGCATGGTAATACTCATTTCCTGTTATTCTGTATTAATGATAGCTGGCTGTCAACGGCGGGTATCATTAACGAATAAGGCACGGAATTTACTCCATGCCTTATCCCTTAAGTAGCGTGCCAATTGACTCTAGTCTGTATAGAAGGCGAGCGCCACCACCGGGCCGGTTGCCGAGGCCATTACCGGAGTATATGGCGTTAAGTATACCTCGTCGCAGTCTACCTGCGCGGTGACGATATCCCGCAGCGTCTCGCCAGCGGCGACGCCATCGGTATAGTGGAACATGGCGTGCACCTTTTTCCCGGGCTCAATGTGCTGTCTGGCCAGCTCGGCGATTTTGGCCAGAGCCTTCTGCTTGCCCCTGACCCGGCCCAGGTTCTCCACCAAGCCAGTGTTGCTGACCATGCCGATGATTGGTTTCACGCCCAGCAAATCACCGATAACCGCCGTCTTTGGCGCGCGCCCGGTCCTGATGAGATACTTGAGCGTGTCCATGGCGGTGATGAACTTTACCCGGGGTATCATGTCGTTGGCTACCTGGACGACCTCCTTGAGGCTCTTTCCAGCTTTGGCGGCACGGGCTGCCTCCAGCACGATAAAACCCAGAGCACCGGCTGAGGTCCGGCTGTCTACAACCTCTATATTGACCCTGGGGTTTTTCTCCTGTACCAGCTTCTTGCCCTGCGTGGCGGCCTCAAGAGTGGCGCTCAGCGCCTTAGACACAAGAATGCAGACGATGCTGTCGCTGGACTGGCTCAGCTCCTCAAAAATGCTGGCGAAATCGCCCGGGCTGGCAGCAGCGGTGCTGCTGGCACCGTTGGCGGCATAGAAAAGCCTCCAGAACTCCTCGTTGGTCAGTTCCGTGTCCTTGTAATGCTGGCCGCCGATGACCAGTCCCACCGGGGCAATGCGGATATCAAGCTTTTTGACCAGTTCCGGGGGCAGACAGCTGGTGGTGTCGGTGACGATACCTACTTTTGCCATGATAGGGCCTCCTTCCGGTATTAAATTACTCCGCCATCAATGCAGATTACCTGTGCGGTGATATAGCTCGCCCGCTCGCTGGCCAGGAAGGCTGCGAGCTCAGCGATGTCATCCGGCCTGCCCAGGCGTTTCAGCGGAATGCGGGATAGAATGATGTCTCTGGTCTCCTGGGGCAGTTTGTCGGTCATCTCGGTGGTGATGAAGCCAGGGGCAATGGCGTTTACCGTGATATTCCTTGAGCCTAGCTCGCGGGCAACGCTCTTGGTGAAGGCAATCAGCCCGCCCTTGGCCGCCGAGTAATTTGCCTGCCCGATGTTGCCCACGATGCCGGCGAGGGAAGCGATGTTTATCACCCGGCCCCAGGACTGCTCCATCATGGAGCGCACCGCGAACTTGGTGCAGAGGTAAGCGCCGCGCAGGTTGGTGTTTATCACCTCGTCCCAGGCTTCATCGGCCATCCTGGGCAGCAGGTCGTCCCTGACGATGCCGGCGTTATTCACCAGGATATCGATTTTGCCCCACCGTCCCACGACTTCACGGACCATGGCCCTGACCTCTTTGGCCTCGGCCACGTTGGCCTTGACCAGCATTGCTTCCCCGCCAGCCTTTTCTATCTCCTTCAATAGGCTGGCGGCTGGCTGCTCGCTGGCCAGGTAGTTGATGGCCACCTTTGAGCCCAGGCTGGCCAGCCTGAGGGCGATGGCCCGGCCCAGCCCGCGGGAAGCACCGGTAACCAGTGATACTTTTCCGGCCAGTTCTTTCGGTTCCATCTTTGGCTCTACGGAAAGCGTCTTATTATCAGGCTGCAGTTCTGCCCGCCCATGCCGAACGAGTTGGAAAGGCAGATATTGACCGGCTGGCGCCTCGCCTTGTTAGGCACATAGTCCAGGTCGCATTCCGGGTCGGGCGTTTCATAATGGATGGTGGGCGGTATGATGCCGTCCCTGATGGTCATTACCGCGGCTAAGGCTTCAACTGAGCCGGCGGCGCAGGCGAGGTGCCCTATCATTGACTTGTTGGAGCTGACCGGTATCTTGTAAGCTCTCTCACCAAAGACCATTTTAATGGCTTTTGTTTCGGCGATGTCATTAAGTTGGGTACTGGTGCCATGAGCATTGATATGGTCTATCTCTTCCGTGGTGACGCCGGCTTCCTGCAATGCCATGCTCATGGCGATGGCCTCCGTTTCGGCATCAGGTGCCGTCTCGTTGTAGGCATCAAAGGACCAGCCGGCACCGGCCAGTTCCGCTATGATGGGGGTGTTGCGCTTCCGGGCATATTCCAGTGTCTCCAGCACCAGCAATGCCGCCCCCTCACCGAAAACAAAGCCATCGCGGTTGAGGTCAAAGGGTCGGCTGGCCTTGTTTGGGTCTGGTTCCCGGGACAGCGCTCCCACCCGGGCGGTGCTGGCAATGGATATCGGGTTGACATTGGCTTCGGCGCCGCCGGCAAGGATTACGTCAGCATGCCCCAGGCGCAGGTGGTTGAGGGCAATGCCCAGCGCGTCGCTGCCGCTGGCGCAGGCGCTGTTCAGGCTCGTATTGGGCCCTTTGGCGCCAATCTCCAGAGCTACTTGGGCGGTGACCATACTCGGTGCCGTTTTGGTGATGGCCAGGGGGTCAACGCGCATCGGCCCTCGCTTCTTTATCAGCTCGCCCTCGTCAGCTATTTTGTCCATCGTGCCGCTGGTGGCAATAATCACCCCGACTTTCTCCGGTTTTTCGCGCGACATATCCAGCCGGGCCGATTCCAGAGCCATCTTCGCCGCGGCTATGGCGAACTGGGTGCAGCGTGAAGTCCGGTCGACCCGCTTGAGTGGCATGTATTTTTCCGGGTTGAAGTTCTTGACCTCGGCGACCACACTGACCGGATAGTTGCTGGCATCAAACAGGGTGATGGGACCGAATCCTGACCGGCCGTTTATCAACCCCTGCCAGTGCTCTTCCGCCGATAAGCCCAGGGGTGTTATGGCACCCAGTCCGGTGATGACAACCCGGTGCAAGTTAAGCGTGCGGCGCATCAATTCTCCTTGGCCTCGGGGTTTAGCAATGTCAGCGATAGACCGCCGTCTATCACAATCGTCTGCCCCCGTATCATGTCTGACTGCTGGCTGCAGAGAAAGGCGACCAGGTTGGCGATGTCCTCCGGCCTGACCATCCTGCCCGCGGGTGTGGTCTGCCACGCTGACTTCGGCAGGTTCGGGTCGGCAGTATACAGTTTCAGGGCTTCCGATGCCACAGCGCCAGGGGCGACGCTATTGACACAGATGCCCCGGGGCGCCAGCTCAACGGCCAGATAACGGGTCAGCGCCTCCACAGCCGCTTTGGACACGCCAACCGCGGTGTAGGCGGGCAGCACCAGGCGCGAACCGAGGCTGGAGATGCTCACCATTTTGCCGCCATTTTTCATTAACCCGGCGGCTCGCCGGGCGCATAATAAAAAGGCGCGCGCATTGATATCCATGGTCCAGTCCCAGCCGCGGTCGTCCAGTTCCAGGGCAGACCGGGCTACCCCGGAGGCGGCATTGTTCACCAGTATGTCCAGGCGGCCAAACTCCGCTTCTATCTCATCAAACATGCTCTCTATCTGCTCCGGCTCACCGACGTTGGCTTTGATGATGTGGGCTTTGACGCCCCTGGCCAGCACTTCCTGGGCCGTGCTTTCGGCGGTGCTCTTCTTGCGGAAATAATTGATGATGACATCGGCGCCTTCCTCGGCCAGCCTCAGTGTGATGGCGCGCCCGATTCCCCGGGAACCGCCCGTAATTAAGGCTACTTTGCCGCGAAGTGCTTTGCCATTGCCCATGGTGGTACTTATTTCCCTTTTTCGCCTATTTTGCGCTCTATATAGGCGATAAAGTCTTTCATGTTCTTGATTTTCTGCAGTTCTTCGTCCTGTATCTCAATGTCGTAGGCATCTTCCAGCGCCACCAGTATCTGGACGATATCAAGGGAGTCGGCATCCAGGTCTTCAAATGAGGCCTCGGGTGAGAAGGCAGTCTCCGGCTTGCGGGTAACTCTGGTCACAATCTTTTTCAGTGTTTCCTCGACTGACATGTAGGTCTCCTTTATCTCATTGTGTTTCGGAACTGGAAATTTCCTTGAGGCCAGCTTCTTTCAGTTTCTGGCGGGCTGCGGCCAGCTCTGTCTTCAAGGTGCCGACCAGGTCCCGCTCCACGGCCAGCTTGGCCTGTTCAATGGTCTTGGCGATTTCCTCATGGCGGCTGCGCCCGTGAGAAACACAGGCCACGCCGTTGACCGCCCAGAGCGGACCGCCACCGCTGACATCGGCGGCATTGGTGGCCCGCAGCAGGTCTTTCGTGATGGCTTTTATCTCTTTTTGGGCCAGCTTGCCCCGGACTTTTTCCTCAAGCCAGTCGGCGAATGTTTTGCCCAGCGACTCGCAGAACTTGACCACGATATTGCCGACGAAGCCATCGCAGACGATGACGTTGGCCTTGCCCGCCGGTATATCATAGCCTTCCACGTTGCCGATGAAGTTCAGCCCGCATTTCTGGAAGAGGGGATAGCTTTCCTTGACCACTTCGTTGCCTTTGCCTTCTTCGGCGCCAACGCTGAGCAGCGCCACGGTTGGATTGGCGATGCCCATCATTTTCCGGGCATAAACCGTGCCCACGATGGCGAAGTCGAGGAACTGGTATGGCTGGCAGTCCACGTTGGTGCCCAGGTCCAGCATGAGGGTCTTGGGGGCAAAACCGAGGAACGGTCCGCCCGCCACCGGGCGGGACATCCCCTCAATGGTGCCCAGGATATACATGGCGGCGGCGACGACGCCGCCGGTGGGGCCAGCGCTAACCACGGCATCGGCCTTGCCTTCTCGTACCAGTTTGGTGGCCACGGCGATGGAAGCATCCCGCTTCTGCCGCAGCGCGTAGGCAGGAGGCTCCCCTTCCACAAGATATGTACCGGCATGAACGACTTCTATCTCGGTGCCGGACAGGTCGTGCTTGGCCAGCTCCTGGTTCATGCGGTCGGACGGGCCAACCAGGGCAATCTGCACCTTGTATTCTCTGGCACCGATAACCGCGCCCTGCACAATCTCTTCGGGGGCGTAATCGCCGCCCATGCCGTCAACTGCAATCTTCATTTTATTTCACCTTCACCTTAGCCTCACCGGTAATCACCGGCTCGTCATTCTGATTGCGGCAGAGCACTTCGCAGTCAATCGTCTGATGGCCGTCACCTCTTTCTATCCGGCGTATGCTGCCGCTGACGGTAATAACGTCACCGGGGCGGGCTGGCGCCCGGAACCGCACATTGAGTTTGCCACTGGTGAGCCACCGCTGGCCGAAGGCACCGGTCAGCATCTGTGAGATATAGGCGAGGATGATCATACCGTGGGCCACCGTCCCGCCCAGGGGGGTCTTACGGGCATAGTCAGCATCAACGTGAATGGGATTGAAATCTCCGCTAGCTTTGGCGTAAAGATTGATGTTATCCTGCGTGATGTTCTTGGTTATTTTGGGCAGGGGGCTGCCTTCTTTGAGTTCAAACGATGTTGACATCATCCTTCCCTATTTGGCCTCATGAAATTATGGTGTGGGCAAAATAAAGCCCGTTTTCCCCGTTAATACCGGCTTGCTCTCCTGGTTGAGGACGCGGGTCTCGACGGTTATCAGGTGCAGTTTGCCTCGCGCCTGTACCCGGCTCACCCTGGCGTGGCTGGTCAGGGTATCCTCCGTTTTAACCGTATCAGTGAATTCAAATTCCTGCGAAACATGTATGGTCCCGGGCGGCATTGATATGGCACTTATCAACGCTTTCAGGGACAGGGCCGCCACCGCCATGGGGGGCACGAGCCCGGTATTTTCATACAGGCCATTATCTTCTCCCACTGCCTTCAGATAATCGGCCACAGTCCTGGCGTCTACCTGAAATGCCGCGGGCGGGAACTCCTGACCATCTTTCAAGTCCTGATATCCTGTCTTCTCTACCATCGTGTTCTAAAAAGATAGCCGGTCTCCTGAATACCTTGAGTACCGAGGTATTCGGTTAATTTTAATGATATTAACCACCATCGCCTTTGTCAAGACGTTTGGGGATGAAAATTCACCTGAGGACGCCTGATATTTTCCGGTCGGCCGGAGTTCTTTTACTTTAGTCTGCAGGGATGCGGAAACTCGGTTCCACCGGCAGTGATTTGGGCTTTTGCACTGGCTCCCAGACACAGTGCAATTCCGGGATATCAATATAGTTGAACCCTCCGGCCTTTTCCCTGGGGTCGCCGAAGTGGCCGCACTGCAGGCTGGGGAATCCCCGCTCAATCAGTGAATTGGAGACCCCATCAATATCATCGCACAGGAATTTGAGGTGCTGGATGCCCTCGCCCCGTTCATCTATCCAGTCCTTGTAGAAGGAATCTCCTTCTATGTACTGTACCAGTTCCAGCTCCACATCACCGAGATAGGCGTGGGCGAGCCTCTCCCTGCCCCAGCCTGGCTTTCCATGGTAATAGCGGTCAAAGAGAACGTGAGAACCCCACTCCCTGATTTCCCAGGGCCCGATGCCCAGGATATTCCAGTAATTTTCCGCGGTCTGCACCACGTCTTTAACGCAGACCCCTATCTGCTTGATTCCGGTGACCTTCACCTTGGCCGGGCTCACCGCCTTCGGGTTCTCGGGAAACATGGTGGCGCCCATTGGTTTTCCGCCGGTCCGGTTGCTGGTCTCCCAGATGGCCTTCAACGGCTTCCTCATATCAAAGTAGGCGAACTGATTTTTCTGCCCCGGCCCGAAGTGCCCGCTCATAATGGGAGGGAAGCCCAGTTTCTCTATTTCCCGGCTCACCCGGTCGATATCAAGGTCTTCCACCAGGAATTTAATATGGTGCAGCCCCTCGCCAAATTCGTCTATCCAGTCCTGATAGACGGAATCGCCTTCAATGGTTTCAAAGAGTTCTATTTCCAGTGGCCCTACCTGCGTTACAGCACCGATATATCTCCCCCAGCCGGGCTTGCCGTGGTATTTCAGGTCGGGTATCTGGAGGGAGCCAAGTTCAAAAACTGCCCAGGGCCCGATGCCCAGGATATTCCAGTAAGCTGCCATTGTCTTCTTGATATCTTTACAGACGATGCAGACCTGCTTGATTTCAGTGACCTTTACCTTGGCGGGACTCTGCGCTGTCATGCTTGCGACCTCCTGTACAATATTTATTCAATGAATTCTATGGTGAAGCATCATACACTGTCAAGGATTGAGGGTGGGTTATTTTTTAGACGGCCCGGCGTCATATTTGAATTTGGACTGTTCCGCGATTATGGAGAGGAGTGTGCTTGAGGCGCCGCGTGGCTGGTACAGGCCGGTTTCCCACTCGCTGATGGTCTGCTGGCGCGTCCCCATGCGCTCGGCAAGCTGACGCTGGGTGAGCCCCAGATGCTGACGCAGGG